>Ga0065711_1003082_pt1 | contig 34041 bp, 23 predicted proteins | sample Hoacrofraction12_FD_59098 | JGI IMG/M metagenome (GOLD analysis project Ga0065711, IMG submission 59098) | Hoatzin crop microbial communities from Cojedes, Venezuela - Epithelial fraction 12 v2 (version 2) | ecosystem: Host-associated > Birds > Digestive system > Esophagus > Crop | place...
AAAAAAACCAAAAAAAAAAAAAAAAAAAAAAAAAAAAAAAAAAAAAAAAAAAACCAAAGGAAAACCAAAGCAGCAATGAGCATGCCCTGCAGGCAGCGGTACCGAAGCCAAAAGCAAGGACCCTACATCTGTCCTCCTTCCAGCAGCAAGCCCCAAGCAGGACAGGGAGGAGGAAAAAGATGGAGCTGAGAAGCAGCTGACAGGAGGGAATCACTCACACAAGCACCAAGAGACAAAGAAACTCCCTCAGAAAGACCCTGAGAGGAGCTTTACATCTAGTCATAGATGAGAATGCCCCACCTCCAGCACCTCCTGCCAGCTAATACCAGCAGAACTGTCCATGTTAGAGAAAGGTAATAATGTTAAATAGTCCAAAGTAATTCATGGCTCATACAGTTTTATTATTGACGTTCACGTAAACCATCAGCTCCTCTAGTGAGCGGTATTTCTAATTGATTTGAAATTGTGATATATCTATTATTCAATCAACTCAGTTTTGCAAACTAAATTGATATCCAGGAGATATAATGAGAATGTAGTAGCTACATATTTAAAAGAGGAGAAAAAGTAAACCATCTGTTTCCTTTTTACAGTACTATAAAACATATCCTTGCCATCTCTTCTGATTTTGCCACTGTACTCCTTTGAAGAACTACACAGAAGAAAAATACTGAGGCTCTAGCTGGCTTTCATCGTACTCCCCAAATCTGAGTCCCCTTTTACAGCAAATCATTACAATTCTACTCATCTTTTTATGCCTATAATCCAGAGTTTCAAGCATACTCTTGGATATAAAGGCCATTTGGGACAAACATAAATTGATGAAACGTTGGCCTTGTCTTCTAAGCATTTCAAAATGATGACATACGTTTCAGTATTGAAAGTCTTCTGAAACTGAGGTGCAATAGTGAATGAAAGCAGAATGGAGTAAACTGACATCTGAACAGTCATTTGTGATCTAGCTTTTTAACACCACTTTGTCAAGTCTTCCTGAGCTTCCTTACTAACGCAGCAGTGCAGCAGGTGCCTTTCCACCGAGACACTGAGCCCGACTCTGGAAAACATGGTACAACAGAGGTTAACTGTAGCTTCTGTTCTACCGTCCTAGTGCTGACCCCGCCCCCACTGAGTTCANTAACTTCTCTGAGGTTGACTAAGACAGGTGGCCAGCGTGAAGAAAGTCCATATTCACAACTAATATCATTCATGACAAATTGTTTCTACTGTGCTCACCCTCTTTTACTGAATTCTTCCTGTGTGTGAAAAGGTAGGCCATGTCCAGCGCTGCAACTATAATCAAGGTTCACTGAGTTGCTATTTCCATTATCAAGCCTGATTTCCAAGGTTTAATAAGCCAGCAGTTCCAATTGCATGAGGCTGAAATTTGACATTCCAGTTACCAGCAGAGACACAGTTTGTGCTTATCTGTTTATCAAAAGCACAATGTAAATCCACTCAGCTGTTGCTAAATCAGAGATCTAAAAAGCATGGCCTGCATCCTCCTCTTCATCTGTTTAGGACTTACATGCTCTGAACACCACATTTTCCTCTGCGAAAAGCAAGCACAGGTGTATTTCAGTGAAGGCATTAGAAATGCCTCCTGTCCCACAAGCTTTGGGCTTATTCCCATTGCTCCTTGTTTATTCACACAGTCTCCAGGGAACAGAATAAGTTGTTTACTCAGGTTTGACACAAGCACATCAAAATTAAGTAACCTGGTAATTCAGGGTGCACAACCTTCACGACCTGATTGTATCAAGAGCTTAAAACAGGCAAGACCTGTAAGACACATTGTACAAGTCCCCAGAGAGCTCACAGGGTGAACTGGGAGGAGAGAAGGTCCCTGCATGTGTCTTACTGCCAGACAAGTCATGCCTGAGCCGGGCTCTGGCTCCCAGAGCAAGAGGCAGCGGCAGTGTCAGCAGCCTCCGTCGACTCCTTCCCCCCACAGCAGGGGATCTGGCTCGCTTGCCAACCCAGCATCAGCTCAGCCCTGCTGCCCATCCCACAGCGTAGCCCTGGCACGAGACAGGCACACGGAGCGGTGCCAGATACTCATGTTGCAAAGCTTTGAGCTGATACAACCCGATGGAACAAGCCCCAGGTAAAGTGGGAACACTGAGTACTGCTCTCCCCAAAATCAATAAACCTGCTGCAAACTCCGCAATCTCCTCTGCGGTGCAAAGCCCAAGTCTGCACCCAGTCTTCCAGGGAACAGCATACTTAGGATGAACACAGCCAGCTTTCTATTGCTTTTCCCCGTAATCGCTGAGTAAGGAGACAATTACACTATGAATAAGAAAAGATGTAACTTGTAAGTTTAGCAAGTTATATGGATAAATTTAGGTAAAAACGCTAAATGTAATACATATACATGCAAAAATGGGAAATACATCTGCAAAATGGTAGACGATACTTGGTATCCCAAGTATCAATCTTGTCTTCTGGACACAAAATATGCCAGTATCCCCCAGCAGTAAGAGTAGCAAACGTGTAAGAGTCAAACTACAAATGACCAGCTAGTCAGTCTGATTCACGCTGCTGTCGGGATCCAGCTTGGCTTTAACGTCACAGTTCATATTACAGGAAGGGAATTTCATCTTGTGTAAGAAACAGCACAGGTAACTGAAATGAAACACTGGGGAAAATATCTTCTAATTTTTTTCACCAAAACTATTCGTATAGAGAAAAAATAAAGGAAAAGCTAATGTGCTTTTTGCATCATAAAGCAACACTGAATCCAACCTTAGTTCCTAAGAACTGGAATTTTCAAAGCTGGTATGTAGGTCAGGTACGCAAGCCCCACAGAAATGCAACTTCCCTAGGTTATTTCTAAAATATCCACTCTGAAAGAACACAGGTATGGACCAATTCTTAGATCGTTAAAGTCAACACAGGCCTTTCCACCTGGGACGAAACACCAGCTGAGAGCTGACAGCTTTCCTCTTTTCAGGTGTCAGAGTTTTGGCCTCTGCAAAAAGGTGAAGTACAGAATCCTCCTGCACAAAAGAGAAAATGAATTCGTTTCTCAGTCACAGTAATGAAACCTCTAGCCCTGAAAATGCTTCTTTCTCCGCTAGTCCAAACATTCCATGACTCCATCTGGTCTGAACGGGCTCTGGCTGGCAGAAAAGGTGGGCACTCACAACACGGTCCGTGTCTAGCCCCAGAAGTGAGTAGGCTGGGGATATCTCTATAAAACATCCAGGGGTTGCTTTATACAGCTTTGTGTACATTGCTTTATAGAAAAAGGGCAGCACAAGAGCCCAATAACCTAGCTGTAATTGAACCTTTCTGCCCTGGAGCAGCTGGACGTAGACCAGGAGTAAAGCTAAGCCAGTGTAAATGAGGAATGTGTGTAACAGGCAGCAGCATAGCTTGTACATGAGTGAAATGAGGGCAAGTCTGATGTTTACATTTAAGAGCTATGAGCAAGGCAATCACAGCAATTACTCTGCATTTTTTGTCAGGAAGTCACCATAAACAGCATTCAATGCCAATGCCAACAGGGAGAGATGTTGCTTAGCTTGTGTCGTGTGATAGTGGAAGAAAAAAAAAACTGGTCAAAATACTGCACCCTGTATCTTTCCACAGCTTACTCATGGAGGCAGAATTTACTATTTCAGAGTAAGTTCCTTTGTGTAATACTATTCTAGACTTAAAATTATTTTATTCTGGAGACATTCCCCTGAACTTTTGCAGCCCAAATTATCCGCAAGGGACTGAGGAAAGACCGCTGCAATATGAAGACGACTAAAAAATGATCAGTGAAACATTTCAAGAAGAAAAAAGTCCAGCCTTGGTTATAATACTGTAATAACAACAATAACTCTGCTGGCATAAGCAGCATATATGTCCCTCATCTACTTATAATGTGACTTTCAAACTTCAATTTTTCTTCCATACTAGTGAGAATTCAGAGCGTCTTCTCCCGAGCCAATCTAATTAAAAATAAAAAAAGGAGAATGAAATACTCAGATTCACAGATTTGGTTCTCTCTCCTGGATTATGACACCTTCTTCTGTTTTAGTTCTGACCATGAAAGCTAACAATGATGAACCACATCAGAACTGAGAAGATGAGCACATATAACTTGCTAAACTATCTTCAATGTGTTATGTAATGTTCAATATTGATTTTGATTCAACTACACTTCTATTAGAGTTATCTGTTCTAGCCAGCTGCCAAATATACCTGCTCGGTAATGTGCCCAAATTCATTAACAGTTTTGTTTTAATAATATTTCATTTTAAAGTTTAATTTTATCCACACATTAGCTTCATATTACTTATGCAAATAAAAGCTTTACAGCTATATTAGCAATAATTCATTATCATTCCCTACTGGCTTAGTGAAGGAATTTGTAACTTTGGAGTACATCCAGAGCTTTTAATTGAAGATACTAAAGGAAGCCTACGTTTAGTTAGAATCATTTGCACATACAAATTAAATACGATTAGCATAAGTCTCTCAAACTCTTTCCAGGCTCAAAGATAGACTGTCTAGGATAGGACTCTTCCTCAAGTCCTGTCTGACGGAGAAGTCTTAAGGTGGAATCCAGCGAGCATCCTGGGGGAAGGGGGCTCTGTCTCTCACAGCTGGCACCCGAGACAGGAGGGCGATCTGTTCATTGAGAGCTGCTTCCCACTCTGCTCCATCTTCACTGTTGTGGCAGAGGGAACACTTGTCCCCTGCTCACCTGTCTACAACCCCACATCATCTCTAAGCAGAAGGGGATAGGAAAGCAGTGGCTGTACCCAGTGTGATTTCCCTTCCAAGGACTCAGACCAGGTGACAAGTGGTAGCAGGGAAGCGAAGAAATACCAAGATTATACAGTCAGGTTGCAAAACCAGGTATGCTTTAGTTGCTGGGACAGAGGGAGTATGTTTTGGTGCAACTTCACTCTTTTCTGTTGCTTTACCTCTCCACAAGTAGCCCCAGGTAGGGAATTTACAATGACTAAATATATAGAATTGATAATAGTTAACTACCTGTTAGACATTGCCAATAGAAGACCCAGCCCTGTAGAACTTCCAGGTTCTGGTGTTTCTATCTCCACCTTCAAAGGTGGAGGACTGGACCCTAAATTATTTCCAAAACTTATTAAGAAAACTGTATTGAGGATACTCTGGTCTTTGTGCTCTAAATGAGCTCTTGTTGGATTAGGAACTGACTCATGTTTACTTTATTATGTCCCAAGTCACATAAGGACTGTGGGTATCTTCCCCATCTCCTGCAGAAAATGTTTTAATTAGCCAATTATATTAGTAAAAAGCAATCTAATTTCTAGGCCAAACAATAGCATGGCACAGATATTAAAATCAAATTAGCAAGACATACCAGTGTTTTCCTTTAGCATGCAAAAACGACCTCCTGCACAGATAATTAGCATTATGTCTGTGTGGTGATCTGTAGCAGTGAAAACAATAAACAGTGGTGAGTAACGAACAAGATAACAGGTACAAGAATTTCCCTCTACTGTCTCTCTCCAGCTTTTGCCCTTTTAATTTAGTTTATTAGTAATCACGGTGTGTCCTTTAAATATATGCTTTGGAAAGCAAACAGCAGTATTTGCAAACAAGTAGCAACGCCGCTGCCAGGAGACAAGAGCCACACGCGATTCCAGAAGAGTCAGTTCTCTGCTCACCGCAGACTTCCTGCACGACACCAGCAAAGCTCTGCAATTTCTCTGCACCTCCTGCATGAGGAAAAACGTTTTCCCACCTCTTTCCTCCCTCTATTTCAGGGAGTGCTGAGAGACACCGTGTACTTGTGTACAGGCCAGGCACTTGCAGCGCAGTGTGGTGAGGCACAACTGCGATGGGTTTTCTCCAAAAGGAAACTCCGGCAATGTAACCTTTGGCTCTGGTGGGAGAAATGAAGCTTTCCTCATAAAACACACACATTAAAAAAAGAAAGGGGAGACAGGGAATAGATCTTACAGCTTTGACTCCATACAGACTTCTTCTTTACTCACAACTATGAGTTAAAGCCAAAGCAGAGAATTAGAATGTTTGATCCGGGATGATGGGTGCTTTTGGTTGCCAACTAGTGAAAGCTGAAAGAAACCTTTTAAATTGTACCTAGAATCCACCTTCTGAGATGGAAACAGACAGAAAACGTGTTTATTTGGAAATTAAAAACAGACATTTAGGAAACAACTAGCTGCTTTGAAGATGCGTGTTTACACCTGCTCCCCAAAGGAACACAGAAGCCTGTTCTTCCCCGCCTCACGCCAGCAGTCCCTGCAGCCGTCACGCTCCCTGGCAGTGGCTGCGCAGCAAAGCGAGTCTCTCTGAAAAGCAGCGTGGATTTGTCCAAGTAAGACATTTATCCTTCAAAGGCCAGGGCAGCGAGTGCCCCTCTTGGAAAAGCTAACAGATCAATTCTGCTTAACCCCTGAACTCTGAATCCTTATTACAACCTTTCGCAGGTTCCAAGGTGTAAAACCATCTCTAAACAAAACAGTAACAAAGTCTGCCCTACAGTAAAAGGATGAAGAAAAAGAAATATGTTAACGTAACAGCTGTAAGGGGCCATCGCCTGACCTCCTGAGACGCAGAGCCCCTGCTTCTGCAGCCTGCCATGGGCTGCGTCAGCTGCGGCCCCACAGTAAGGTTTGACTTGGGAGTAATTGCTCCCCTAACAGCATGTGACAGCCCAGGAACGCCCAGCATCGGCACAGACACGTTTCTAATCCGCTCGAACCTCTGAAGGGAATAACTTCCCCACATAAAATGGTAGCTCTTAAAGGTGCAGTACATCCACATAGCTGAACCCAGATTTAACCCGTTACAAATCAGTGTAAGAGAGGGATTAGAAGGCCACACAGATAATTGCTCCTTCCCTGGCTGTTAGCATGTCGTGTATTTCCAGCTGTATTTACCATAGTGCTGAATGGAAGTTCCATGAGGATTTACAATCAAGAAGAAAGGCAAATGAAATACAAAGTATTTCAGCGCTATTCTGACGTAGCTGCTCTCAACATTGCCAGTTACTTTTCTAAAGTTAGTATTTGATTTTTGTCTGAAGGAGCATAAGGCCCTTTCACAATTTTTTGGTCTGGAATTTCTTCCCCTTACCTCACCCAGTGTGCCGCTTCCCTGCTACCCCGAAAGAAACACTAGGATTACGCGCTTGGGGAAACCACGTGTTCCATCAGCTAAACGAAAGGGTCAATTAAAAACTCAATTCTCTACGTGCTTTCTGAAAAAAAAATGCAGACAGGAGTATCCACATACTTTTGGAACCACTGACATTCAAACCTATGACCCCAGGGCTTGCTGCAGTTACTCCTGCTGAACAGTCAGCACCAGTATTTTCTGAACTGGCTGTGTCCAAAGCAGGAGTAACATCAGCCTCTTACTAAGACCAGGGCATTTTTTTATATCTATTGCAAAGCACTTAGGTATGTCATTTCTTTCACCATTGGCTAGCTACAGTAAATAAAATATTCTGAAAATAGAGTTCAGCAGTTCTGCAGACTTTCATGCAAGGGGTCTGCTTGCCACCTTCCCTTCAACCATGTGACGTTGTTTCGATAGTCACTCACCCAGAATCCTCCTCCGTGAGGTGACCCTGCGTTTTGCTGTATTTTTATTCTTCTTATCTTTTCCCCCCCTTCAAGTCAAAACGGAGCCACGGAGATGTGGAGACTGGGCTTTACAACAACCTAAACTAACGATGACACACAGGAAGTGCTGACAGAAGCACACGGGGAGCTAACGATTCCTGGCTGCGTTAGCATCCTGTTTCTGAGGCCACGGGACAGCTTTTGGCAGCATTACAGATGGGTATTTCCAGCATTTTGACACATGCAGATTTCCCAGCCCAGCAGCTGGACAGCATTCATTCAGCAATCCTCACCTACGTCCCCGTACAAGGGCTTTGACCACCAAGGTAACTTCACTGCAGAGACCTGCAGCACCTCTTGTCCTCTGCCAGACAGGTTCGCTGAGGCGACAGCACACTGCTCTGGAGTTCAGCCACCGCTTTCACAACAACCAACAGCAGATGGGCCACGGGCAGCACTGCTGAGCTCTGGGGAAGAGCCACCCAACCATCCTTAAGGAGGGGACTCCAGACAAGACCTGAGCACCACACTTGCGCTGCGCTTGGCAGTGTGTCTGCAGCAAACGGGAACGTCCCTGTCACCTTGGGCTAGGGACCCTGGGCAACTATCCCAGCCAAGGCTCTAAACGGGGTTGCAAAAGTATGTCCATTGCACTGGGAAATTACTCGGGTACTTGCAGCTCATGTTTGTCTTCAGCAATCGCACTTCTCACTGCAGTGGGACCAAGCCTTACCAGGGGTGAAGAGGTAAGGAAAAAAATTAGCTGGGTGATCTTGGGCTTCTGCAACACAGTGTGGAACCGGGATGGGACTATAGAGCCAAGCAGCGTACCAAGAGCACGCCGTGCAGGGTGCAGTTGTCAATGCTCTATAATCTAAGTTCTAGTGCCATGATTTTGGAATGAACTTCCCTCCCCCAGTGTTTAGCTACAAAGTGTTCGAGTAAAGAATGCTAAATTACATGCAAGTCACATTAAGAACAATCAGTCTCATGAAATAGGGAATCTAATAGTTCATAAATGAGATGCAAATTCATTTTTATGGGTGCACTATAATAAGCCAATTATTTCAGAGCTCTTCAATTATGCAGTTTCAAAAAGCTGAATTGCTTTAATTTTTTTTTTTTTAAAGAAGCTTTAGGTTTTTCCATAGCTTATGAGGAAAAGAAAATACATCTGCCTTGCAACCGACATAAAAAAACCAAACCCAAAACCCAGCCCCCAAAACATCACGCCAGGTTGCAAGCAGGAGCCATACAAACATGAAAGAGTACGTCAGCTGGCAAAGCACAAACCTAGCAGACATGCAGGCAACCGACCTCTGCGTTCCCACCAACTACGGGCACTCGGGAGTCCATCCTGCAGCACGCTGGGATGAGCACCGCCACGTGCTAGGTTAGCACTAGGGAATCCCAAGAGCAGCACTGACTTACCGTGTCGCAGCTCGATGGCAACGTCCTACGACCATCACAAAGGCCCTCTGTGACTTTTGGCACTCAAATCCTGAAGAGATGTTTTTTGCTTTGGCAAATCAATCAACACTGAGATGATCTTCCTGAACTCTGCGGCGCTACTGTTATTCCAAGAAACTGTGGACAGGAGAATGTAGGTGTTGGTCAAAAAAAAACTAATTGAAAAGATTATCAAACGCAGAACCATTCTCATCTGTGCACCATGTGCAAAGAAGTGAAACAGTGCAAGAACCCAGCCAGATTCTCTCTGACCTGAATGGTAACACGAAATGCCACCTGCACCAACTGAGCTTGATGTTTGACTTCATATTTTTCAAAACCAAGCCCCATTCTGCAAAACGAAAGCAAACCCGCTGCCTTCCAATGGGTGACACAATTTCACTGAAATCTTCATTTCTTCAATTTTATTGCTGATGATTACTAATAGGGAAACAAAAGCAAAACTCATTCTGAACCAGAGATCACATGGGAGCAAATCTCTCTATGGTTTTATGCCTTTTGAAGGCTTTTGCTGCACTGATTGCTACATTCAGTGTTGTTCTCCACGACACCTCACTACTGAACCTTGGCAGCTGGTGAGACATGGCCTGCTTTTGGTCTGTGATGTTCAACTGCGACAAAATAGTTAGAATACTGTATGGGCAGTTCCTGTCTCTAATACAACCCTTTTTCATTCACAGAGCCACAAAACACTTCACGGGGTGGATCACAAAAAAAACTGAAAAATCACAGCCCTTCAGATCTTGGCCACATAACAATAATGAACTTAGTCTTAACACGACTGTAATGCGCACTGCTGGCCTCCATTTCTGCTAGTCGCCATCCTTCTTTATGCTGTTATTACTACTCATATCGTAGCCTCAAGAACAAGGAATTTAGAAAAACTGTTAACACAGAACTCAGGCGCTGTCCCAGCGAGGCTATAAAGTGCTGGACTCCTGCCCGATCTCTCTCGTTACCGTTTAACCTTTTTCCACACAGCAAATGCACATACATTAACAGAGGAAAGGAGTTCACTTTCTGTATAATGAACAGTTGTATTTTTCAAGCTTTGCTTGCAAAGTGTTTGGACCAAATGAAATGTGAGACAAAAGTAAAAGCGCTATGAGAAATAGTAACTGCAATGTAATGTAATCTGTCCCGCTCCCTCGAAGGCTGCCAGCCACTGCTGCCTGGGCTGCGAGGCCAGCTGGCGCTCGGGTACGCTCAGCACTGTTTATTGCTTCATCCTGGACTGCTGATGCTCACCTGCAGGCTCCAAGCTCTCGCCTGTTGCCCTCCTGTAGCACGTGCCATGCTGCTGTCCACTGGCCTGAGTCGCCTGGTCCCTTGGAAATGCCCTCTGCTGCACCACGGGTATGCAGAGCTTCTAGCGTAGCCTCTCTCAGGGATGCCGCTACAGGAAAACAAGAAATACACCCAGAGAAGTCAAGCCAGGATTCGTATATAGAGGCCATATCCTAGGCTAAACCAATTCTTACTGCTGGAAAACCTACACAAGCTTTAGGCACACAGGCTCTTCTTTTCAGAACCAGAAGCAGCAGAGTTGAAATCTGCACTGTGCATTTGCTCTCCAGTTGTATTTGTTTTTGAAGCATGCTACTTGTATTTCAGAATTCAGGTAGGCTTATCTGTCTTCAGCCTATCAGTCGGTCTAGTAACAGATACAGCCTCTACTTGGGTATTTTGTCTTAGTGCAACCTCACCACCAAAACTGCTACATGGGTTTTCCTGCCATCACAGAGCTCTCTGTTTAAAGCCCTACAGAGTTACATGATGCTGAAAAGCAGGAAAACTTCTAACTTTTCCCCCCTCTCCTCTCCACGCCCATTATAAGCCTTTATCAGGTTTGCTACCAGGCCCGGCTGAGCCCCACTTGGTCTGACATCTCTGCCAAATCTTCCTGGGCAGAACATCCTGACAGATCAAGTTTCTGAGTAGTGGCAAAAGAGGCAATAAAGATAAATGATAACACAGCCTTCTACACTGTTTGTATTTTCTAGAGGTAATATAAAATTGACATCCAGATTTAGAATTGTTTAGCTTTGAAAATGCTTTTTGACCAAAGCTTAGAACAACATACATCAGACTTTGAACACATTCTTATCCGAATCCACATATACTGTTTGCAATTAGAAAACAAGCTTCATTTTAACAAAGACCATATTCAAAAAATGGAAATATAAAAACATGTTGTGTAGCGTCTAACATCTGGATCAGGACTTCTGTGACTAGAGACTGAGAAAGACTCAGAGGTAGCTTTTGAGAAGGGCATCACTTGGCAGAGCTGTCTTAAAAGCACAGTGTCTGAACCTACAGCCAGTTGACCTTCAGGGACAGAATAATTTTAATAGTATTCTGGCCTTATAATGCTGTAAACTATACTGTGAATACATACATCAGTCTTGGGTAAGAAGCTTAATAATAAATCAGTTAATTTTTTTCCTTCAGCCACAAGGCAGTGCAAGCCATAGCTTTATTTACAAAAGGTTAAACATTCCTTTAATTGGATTGCTGGCATTTAAGTGTGCAGCAGACTATCCTTCAGCAGTGTCCCTTTTATTTGTGACTGGAGAAGTGCCTAGAGAAATGCCAAGGGAAGATTTCATTTTAATAAAAAAGAGAAGCTTAAGATCCCTTTGGAGGCTTATGTTACATCTCAAAACTACCATGAACTAATGAATTTAATCTAAAAGGTCCCCAACCACAGGACTGAAGAGAAATTGCAACACTGGCGTAGCTTGACCAAGCTGACTTTCTGTGCATGTTAGCCGCTGTGCCTTTGTGCTTACATTCCACTACGAAAACAGACACACGCTTCTAAAGTTTTTAGTCATTTAAAACATATTTTTAAATGAGAAATTTTGTTGCCTTACAGCGTCCTAAAGACACTGCAAAGAACAATTTGTGTAAGAGACTTGCACATAAATAGAGCAAAAGGAAAACCCACAGCCCCTCCTCCCATGAGTCCATGCTTTGGAAAAAATTACACGCCAAAAATTGTGCTGCCTGGAAGAAAACCAGCCCCTTGTTTGCTGATACTGGGGTCAAGCTGAGGACCCAATTCTGCACGGTGCTGGCAGCTGAGTGCGCTCAGCACTACGAGGCTGAGTTATCATCTCACAGTTATTGTATGCACAGCATGGAAGTCTCCTGGGAGAGTGGCTAATGTACATTTTGCCTCCCTAGAAAGCAGGGTGGGAAGTTACGAGGCAAGAAAACAGGGTCTCTAACTCACCCGAAGGACCTTTAAATAGAGGTATAGGTTTCATTATTGGAGCATGTTACTGGACAGTCAAAATTAAAAACAGCTTCTAGAAATTGGATTGCGTTTAACTTTCCATTGGGGGAAAAGAAGAGGAGAAACAATTTTAAACACAGCCTCAATTAACGGGGCATGTTAAAGCACAATGCCAAGTTTGCATTGATGCAGTAAGTGATCAACATATAAGTTATCATCCATCAGGTACCTCTACTTTAACATCTCATTTTGCTTTCTAAAATGTGAAACACTGCCTTAATGCTACAATGGATTGGAGAGCCAGAATCTACCTATTTTACTAATAGCTTAGAAAGTGTGAGTGTCTAATGCTTGTGCAATGGTTGAGCTCCAACGTGCTGCAGCTGAAGAGCCATAGAGAGAACAGGTACCACTGGAGAATGTGAGCAAGGAAAATCCTACCCCAGGACTTTCCTAACTCTGCCCGGATAAAGCGCATCAGCCAGCATTCCCCACCTACAGACCATCCCAAAGTCTTGCACTCATCCAACCTCTAATCCCATCACGCCCACCTTGCGAAGCAGGACTCTCCAGAGATGAAGTTTTGCCCCTTACTGTACCTACCTACAGTCTTAAGTGTTTCAACACAAAGACCAGCAGTAGCTTGGGACACACCACCTCTTTTCTCACCAGATACCCATGTTCCCAGCAAGCACCAAGCAATCCAGGAGAGACCTTCCTATCTTAGAGACTTCCAATGTTGCTTTACTCTTCAAAGTCACAGCTCCCAGTGCTTAGCGGTGACACTCCCATTTAATGAAAAAGTGAGTATTATGCCTTTGTGGTGGTACAGAAAAGATGGAGAAATACCTATGAATAACAATCCAGAAACCAGAAGGCATGTCAAAAGAACCCATAATCGCATTAGAGCAATAGTTCATTGTTTTCCAGTCGCTAATACAATATTTAGAAATTTGCAGCTGGCAACCCTGAACTTTGCAATTCTATCATCATCCTTGAAGAGAGGAAGTCTCGCCAGTCCCAAAACTCAAGATGCAGGTTTCTTTCCACCACAGACCTTCAAAATAGAGCTGGTGGCACCCAGACCTTCTTGGAGCAGAAGAATTCAAATTCAAACAGAACACTTTGCATTCGTGTGCCTATTCCATCATACTACTGCTGGAAAAGATATCCAGAGAAAGGAAAAGAATATTTCAATTTTCAAAAATTTGGAATGGTGTTTCACTCCAAAATGTCAATTGTTTTTAATCATGGACACAGGATTTAAAACTACCCAAGCCAAAAATAAAACTCCTCACTTAAGGTTAGGCTTCATTCAGTATCAAAAACCAATTTTTTCCCTTAATTATTTTGTTTTCTCCATCATTCTAAATCAACCGTTCCGGTTTGATCTGGAATGAAAACAAATCATTAACAAGACACTTCTTCGTGCAGGGTTTATCCTCCTGTCCAGCTGTAATTTCACGTCCAGCTCATGGAAGTGGCAGCTTCATTCTTGTGGGACAAAGTCAGTGAGGAAAAAAAACCCCTGGCAATATCAGCTTCAGTTTCTTCTATTCTACAGCCACATCTTTGTCCTTGGAGTCATGATTATTTGACTCCAGTCACCACACTCTGTACTGGATTTTTACATATAATGAGGTTGCAGGCTGCTGCTTTTCGCTATTATCCTTAATCAAGTTTTATTGATTACTGGGACACAGCATCAATGGAGAGAGCATTACAAACAAATGGAAAAGCTGCCCAGAAGCTACTGGTAAGCTTTTTGTGTTCTAGAAAAAACCCACACAATGTTACAAAATAATGTCATTGCCTCTCCCATTCAACCCCATGTACTCCTTGCTGAGCGCTCCCTGCAAGATATTCTGGCGATTCTGCATCACATTGTAACCGTGCCCCTGGCACTCCCCTGCTGAAGATCTGCTGGGCGTGGAGAGACTCAACGTGCACGTATGCAGACGCTGCGCAAAGAGCTAGAGCCAGGAGGATCGCTCATGCTCAATTTCATGTGAGCAGGTAAAAAACGTGTTAACTTCTACAGCCTCTCTCTTACTCAGAGAGAAGGAAACCTGCAGAAGGCGGAAGGAAAGGTCGGTGAAATGCAAGTGTTGTTTATCTTGCAGTTGTCTATAGCCAGCTCCATCATCTAAGAGTTAATGGCATAGGAAGCACCTGGCCAGGTACTATCATAGGTAACAATGCTCGCAGAAAATTAACAAATCAGAAAAAGGGACCAGTCATTCTCATTACGGGGGATTAAATTAAAATGTATTTAGTATTCAACATTAAAGTCCATGGCTTAAATCAGCTAAATTATGAATCCTTCATGAATAGCAGCAGATGTATTATCAAACTAATGCCAGAACAGAAAACAAGAGAACTGGGGAATTTAAGATACAATATAGTTGTACCTGAGGGATTCGGCTAATTAAAAAAAACCTCTGCTAGCTCTTAAACGTTCATTATTGTTTAGAATGGATGTTTGAATGAGAGCAGGGTGGCAGCGGTGACCCATACTGACATGTGCATTTCCATGAACAGTGCTGTGAAAGGAAATGAGTTTGTTTGCAAGCCGGGATCCCATTAAACATGGCAATCTGTTAAGATACAGGCTCTGTCCCAGATTATCACACCATTCTTCAAACTCTGCCCATTCTTTTGCAGGTATAAATAGCAGCTTCCCAAGACAGTTCAAAGTAACCAAAGAGTTACTACTACTCTACCTCTACCACTTTCAACTCTTCTCTTTACTGTGAAGAATTACTTTTGCCATGGGATATTCTGTGCCTTGTAAAAACATCCTTCAAAGAAAGCATGGCTGAACTCTTGATTTCTTGATCATAAAACTCCCCACTGTATTGCATAAGATTAATGACTAACTGTTTTCTACAAAGAACAAACACATAACAAAGGGTTGTCTTCACAGGGTGGAAAAAAAAACTTGCTTAACGTAATTTATGTCTCTTTTATGCCATGAAGGAAATGGATCTCTCCCTGCGCACCTCTGTAGTGCTACACAGACAATTAATAATGACAGAAAGGGAAATATAACTCTAAATTTGTCCTTCATGCAATTACAGTGATCTAAAAAGGATAATTATATCAAATGCAGTTCAAAATCACCAGTCATTTGCAGGAGATAAAGTAGACAGGTTTAACAAATAAACCAACTCTACCACCAACTTCACTGCATGTTAAATGTACCAAAACCTGTGACAGTATCTCCATTATTTCATCCACACCTACCCCCTTTCTTAAGCTTCTGGTGGTTGTTCTGAAGAACAGAAAACGCTTTTATTCTGTATTGCTTGCAGACTGTAGATACTGTCTGTTCCTTCCTGTGACACTGAGGGGAGGTGATGACGCTACCCAGGAGGGACACGGGTGAGGAGGCACTGGCTGACACTGCTGGTGTTCCCACCCTTCAGACGGCAGCGCACACGGACATGCCCAGCCTAGATCTAAACTACAGCGTGAGAAGCACTCGTGGGAAACACAGCAACACAGAGCTCCCAGCCACAGAGCGCACAGCCAGCGCCGAGCCCTGTGTCCGCAGCGTAGCCCTGAAACGCACCCGGTCCAGATCCACCAGTGTAAGCCCACAGCCACGCTTCGACTGAGTACGTAGATGGGCACAGAAATCTGAGCAGGCAGCGGACAGAGCACGGCTTAAGGGAAGGTTTGGAGAGCACTACAGCCCGCGAAGGTCTTCTCCTATCCTTGGACACCTTATAACTAGGGACTACCCAGCACCACAAGCACAGAGCATCTCGCTCGCAGTTTCGCACCCCTGGCAGTACAGGCTCCGATCCTTCCCTGGAGCTCCCCAGTGCTCCTGCAGTGGAAGCTGTATGTCTGAGTTTCACTCAACTGGGGACATTTTTTAGCTGTCCACATTATAAGAGATAGCAAGGCAGAGCTTAATCAGGCGTGGACTGCAAAGGTTTTCCAGCTGGTACCACTCATGCTCAGCACTAGATTATTTTGGTACATTTCTCTGCCCTTTGTTACTCTTTGTTCAGAGATGGTGGGATGGAATTTACCATATCTTTAAACTGTCATTTAGTGATACAGCTGCAGCGCTCATGTGCTTATCTTCTGGTTTGCAGCTTTTTTTTTCCCTGCTTTGTTTTTCCCACAACGTACTTGTATTAGTAGCTTTCTCTTGAATTTGCTTTTTTTGTGTGTGCATTAATTCCTAAATTACAATGTGTCATATCCTTTCAACTGCTCATGAATGTCTTTGTAACTATGGTATTTTATGGCAATTTAACTGTGGAGATTACAAATAAAATTATCAGCTAAAAACAGAATGATTAGTAAACCAAGATAAATGCTGTAAATTAATCATCATTTCACACATCATACTAAGATTTTAAATTTTCAAGTTAATATATAGCAGATGCAAATTGTTGAGGTGAAAACAGTTGTAGCAATTTTAACTATACAAAACATCAATTCTTCAACACAAACAAAACACACGTTGGAAATTTTTCACTAACTTTTCAGTCAGGCATACCTTTACAGAACAATATCCGTTTTTGGCAGATACTTGCCAAATCACCACCCAACAGTCACTCTGTCAGTCCCTGTTCTTTGATTTTTCGGCTGTGTTGAGGAGCGTACTAGTGACACAAGCACGCGCTGCAGCCACTGCTTCCTTTGGTTAGATTCAAAAGAATAAAACTCACTTGCCTGCAAGCCTTGTTGGGGCAGGACACTGTTCCATCCGAATTTACATATTAGTTGGGACAGGTCCTCACTTAGGACGAGGGCCTTAGATGAGAAGAGCACATTTTCTTCTGCAAAATGACGGACGGAAATTTTTCATATTTGAAGTTACAGATGTGTACCCTGACACGATCCAACACAAAATACACACAAACATATTCCTCCCATGTCCAAATACAGAAGCAAACACACACACTCCCCCCGCATTTTAAATTATACAGCACTGGCTCAGCTAGACGGAAAACGTGCAGGGTTACTCCCAGACAAAGATTAATCTTTCTTTGATATATTCAATACTTCACATGCTCCACATTATCTGGTGAGTATATATGCCTTGCCTTCAAGAATGTGATGTACTACGCCATACATCATCGTCTAATTTATTGAGTGCACCTCTGCAGCGTGCACTGTACATCGCTGCCCAGGGTCAGGATCACATGCCAATCTTCAGTCTCGCTTTTCCCAGCCCTGGGACTCCTCCGAGTGCCATACTGCCGTGGGCTGTACAGCCAGCTCTGTTCGCACTGCTCACCCGCGGAGTCCAACACTGCTTTTTTCAGAGCAGGTGTACAATCAGCGTAAGGCTGAACCACAAACGATCCATGACACTCATTAGAAGCAGGATCCTGAGGAAAGCAGTAAATAGCAGGAAAATGGCACCCCAGCAGGAGCCACTGGAACAAGCAAAGCACCTGGATCTTCGCGCTCAGACACTGGCACCCAGACACAGACTCTCCTGGCTTTCTTCTACAGAATGCAAATCCAGCTGGGGCAGTTGAGTTTTCCATTTGCCACACTCACCTACTTGTACGACAGTTGTCTTTTAAGGATGAGGACACGAGGGGCAGAAAAATTACTCTGACTGACCCAAATTAGCTTCATCTTCAGAGATATTTCCATGGAAATGGAGCAGAACACACTTCTCATTCCTACTCCAGATCTTCTCAAGACAGCTGCTGTGCCCAGTACTCGTCCAGTGCCAGTCACAGGCCAAGGGCTGCTAACAGCTTCCGTGGTTCAAAATGGGAGGAGGGAAAAATGAACAGATCTAAATACACATTTCTTCTATGTGCAGTTCAGTTTGTTATATTGAAGACCTGGGGCTTCTGCAGAGAAGCAGCCTGGAGTTCTCTGCTGTAACCACAGAACAATTTGCCTTGTGTCATGTAATGGACACAACGCATAATGGTGTGATTGAAAAGACTAACCCCACGCACAGCTCTTTCTTCAGCGTACGTATGAGCATTGTCATCTACAGCTTCACTTAAATGGAAGTAGGCTGCGTAAATATTGATACTTGCTGTGATTAATATTGCTATTTATATTAGCAATGAATTGGGTTCACATAAAAATAATTAGCACAGCATGCCTGGATATTATTTGCTCCTAATTGTATCACAGTTCATTTCACCAACAGCAATGTGTCACCAAGTCAATAACAACCAATGATTAATACACAGAACATATTACCTTAAAATAATACCCTGCGTAACTCCCAGTGTTATGATGGAATACTATTAGGTAGTCCCTGGATAATTGCTTCAGGTGAGTTCCTGACTGGAGTTACTAATACTAACACAAATTGCACATGCAAGGACAAAGAAAGGTGTTGCTCAGTGGTTTTGTGGGTTCATTTTCTTGCTTTTATTCTTTTTTCCATGATTTCCCTTCACACACTCCTCTCAAGGGAGACTGGACACACCAAAGCACGAGCACTACCATTCTGCAACTTCTCACCCTGGGCAGTTACACCGCTCGCTCCGGGAGCACGCCAGGGTCAAACCCACCCCACTGGGAGCAATGAGAGCCCCTCGGCTTCACCCCCGAGAGCTCCAGATACGCTCTCAGAAAACACCTCGCAGAACAGACGGACTCAGGCAATTACGTCCCAACACACCACCCAGGCAGCAGCATCAATATAACAAACATGTAATAAACCCAGCCAACAAAATCATCCCCAGAGTCCGCCTCCCGCATCTGCCCGGCCTCACTCATCTCCCAGCTCCCCTGAGCCAGTCATTTAACCACCCTCTTTGCCATCTGGAAAGCTGGGGCATTGCCGCTGCCACAGTACTCACAGGCTATCAGGAGACTTTGCTTACTGAAGTTTGTGAAGAAAACCGAGATTTTGGGATGCAATGAGTTGTCATGGGCTCTATTCTGCAAGATGCTGGCTCTGGCCTGGATCCAGCAAAGCACTTCAGCACACGGTTATCCATTTAAAAAGTCAAGCAACTTTTCTACTAACTGTATCACAGAAAATATATTCAAAAGGAGCTTAAAAAATAGCTCAGACGAGATAGGGCAATTAAATACAAGCGCTGATTACAAGGCCCAAGAGGAATGGTTTTCTGTTGCTCTCAAGCCTTTTCCCTTTTGGCTTCTGATGGCACCTGCAACATCTAAATGGATGAAAGTGGCCACGTGTCATCAGAACCAGAAACTTTGAAGGATAAAGATTCACAGATCGTTTCAAGACAGCAGATACAAACTTCTCTTTGCTCATCGTTTATTACTTAAGACAAACTTGGATGTAAGTTAATACTTCTTGCCAATATCTGTCAAACATACAGCCAGCTAACGAATACTAAATATCCCACTGTATATTGCACACCCATAAATCAGCGCTGCCGGTGTTACCATAGTCCGCATCTTTACGGTGTGCTACTGCCCCCGCGTGTAATAAACATTCCTAACAGTAATCCTGCGACTGGAAAGCGCCGTCGTGGTGTTCATTACTGCAGAGCTAGTGGAGTGTCATAGATAGAACATCCTGGCTCTCTGCAGCTCAAAACCAAATGAAAAAAAATCAGGTGAATATTTTAGCGTGGGGTTATCTGACTTTCTCTTAACCTGTTAATGACAGGACAACACTGTCTCTTCTCATTTACTGCATAAAAACTTCATACATCTTGGACAGACGCTTGTGAAAATTTTGTTGCAGCATAGAAAACATCAGATCTTGAGACACTTGGGGTGACATTTCTCAGAACTCTTATTTAGGTATAAAAATAAGCAAAATTTGAAAGTTTTCAGTACATCAACTGAAGTGCTTTTGAGAAATTTATCGGAGAATGTCACTCTCAACACTTTATGAAGAACAGGTCTCAAAAAAATGAGCTTTTAAACATGATGCTGAGCACCATGCAGAGCCTGGGAGACTCTAGAAATATATGACAGATTGATACAAATACCCAACAGGAAAAGGAAAGAAAATTACTCACAACAGGTACGACAGAAACTCTCAGCTCTGCTCAGCCTCTGTCCAGCAAAGGTTTCTCTCCAAGAAGAAAACAAAACCAGTTTCCTGTCCTGTCAGACTTCTCAGCTGCTGCTCGCCCAGCGATCTCTATCTGCAGACACAGCTAAAAGTGAACATCCAAAGTTAAGGAATCAAAAAAACCTCAAACTAAAAAATGACCAGGTCAATAATTTTTTTTTTCCAACCAAAACCAATACTTCTAGTCTTAAATGTTGATAACAATGTCAAATAAAAACAAAAGCAGCCCACTGTCATTTTCAAAATGTTAAAATAGGGCATATTGAAATCAATCAAACACGGAAATTGCTGCAAAAAATCCACTACCTTCTCTTGCCTACGCATCCAGTTTTATAATCAGCATTTTTTGATTAACAACAACATAACAGCAAAAACAGCTGTACTTGGTACCTTGAGAAATGAGCTTCTCAGTAAGTACTTCATTTAATTTATGAAGTGGCTAAAATTTGCTTCTCTTACGTTCAGAACACCTATTTCTCCATCTAACGTAAGTGAAAGCAGAGCCCATGCTCCAGGCCTGCCCCAGCTCCCCTGCCAGTGCCAGGCTCAGCCGGCTTGTCCCCAGCACTGGCCCCACAAACCACAGGGCAAAGGGGACAGGGACACTGCCCCTTATTTAGAGCATCACTTGGCTCCCACTCCCACGTGCTAAACCTGTGTCAGACATGGTTTGTGCCAATCTCCCAGGTGCAGTCCCATTTTCAACATATTTTTAATGAGTTGGGAAGCAGTTCAGCAGAGTGCAGCACCTGTCCTCTTCCTCCAGATTCCTGGGATTTAAGAGCATGAACTCCACGCCTGGAGCTGAAGCTTTGCTGTTGGAGTTACCGCTCCGGCTGTCTGCACGTTCTAGATTAGCCAAGGCACTGCCGGTGCGCAAGGGCAAGGGCTCGACAAGTCCCTGTGTGCCTTCTTTTTCTCAAGACACAGGATGACCCATGTCATCTTCCCAGCTCATAGGAAATTGTCTTTTTTCCAGCAGAAGATGGGGACTGAGGAATCCCCTGTTCATGTTCGTGATCCTTTCCAAACAGGAATCGCTCCACTTGCAGTATTTTTCAGTCGAGCCCACAGAGCCATGGGCATCTATGGGCTTGTTGTAAGGGAGCCACTAAAAACAATGAAAAGCATTGCTCTACTAAAAGTGGCTCATCTCCTCAGTTCAGGCCACAGGGGAAGGTCTTTGACAGTCACTCTAACTGAGTGCCTCAGGGTCAGTACTCCGAGAGCCGGCCGCCCAGGCTGGGCCTCTGGAAATACTGCCGTAACTATTACATCTGGAGTTAACGCTATACAAATTTATGTTGCAGCTACTTTGCAGAAGGCTACAGAGCACGAGTCACAGACAGGTTACACCAGAAATGGTTGTGCATCTCACCAGCTCCTTCCAGACTGATGTAACTCACAATAGACCAAAGGAAGAAAGGTTGGTCCCAGACTCAGATGTCCTATTGCTTAGGCCAGAGGCGTGCAAGGCATGGAAAACTGGTACACTTAAAAGCTCCAAAACAGAACCCCATCTTCTGGCCAGCTTTAACCTTAGCTGTGTAGTATCTCAGATGTCATCTCTGCACCCTTTCCAACTATCAGGAACATTCCTCTATATTCCCATTTCACTCATAGGCTCTATCTTTTAAGATGAATTAACTCTTCAAATGCAAGATTAATTTCCCAATGCAAAGCACACACCTAGAGAGAGTCAAAGTGATAATGAAGACCAACACATCTGCCAGACTGAGGTAGCTGCGTGACGAAGCCTGACGGATCGCTGCAGAACGTTTCAGGGCATTCGGTCCACTGCCTCCATCACTCAGACACACGTACAGCAGGCAAGACGGATGATATACGGATACCCACAGAACTCTATTAATACATTCAGGTTTATGAAAATATGCAGGCTAAGCTTTTTCAGGCTTGTGTTTTTTTTTTTTAAATAAGATGTTTTCCACTAACAAAAGTGATTTTTAAGTACGGAACAGTCATTTGCCAGGTTTTCAAAGCCATCTGTTTTCAAAGCCTACCTTCCTTGTTGTTTACCACAGGCTGTCTATCTGTTTTAACAACCTCCACTGGGATTTCACATACCTCATTATGCAAAATCACTACTTATGCATTCACTCCAGCACTTGTCTAACTAATCTGCACTCATAACACCTTCCGTAGAAGATGCAGCATCCCTCTTCAGAGGCTGCAGATCAAAAACTATAGTAGCTGGTGTCATAGCAAGACAAAACATAGCCTCCTGTGTATTACTGTTGTGATACAGGCCTAATCCAAGACTGCTTGGAGCTGCTAAAGTATAATAAAAAAATACCGTATCACAAGAGATTTTGTATCACACACAAGATAAAAAGCATCTATTTTTAATGTTGAGACTTATGGCTTTCTTTGTCAAGAGGATTCTAAGTATTTCAGTCTCAGTCCTCATCCCTTGAAATCCAATGAGCACCCTCAACCTGCTCGGAAGTTCCTCACGACCTACGGTTCGGTTCACCCCCGGCACCATGTGCTTTTGCTTATCTTGCCAGCTTTCCGTTTGTAGCAGGCAGCCCTAACATCTGACAGAGCTTAAGCTGCTGTTCACAGCCTTCCTCTGCCTCCCGCTCCACCCTCCCTCCAGAGCCATTCGTAGCGTCAGCGGATCACTGCCAACAACATAACCGACCTTCCGAAGGGCTCTGGTCTGTCGTGCCAAGGCCTGCTTGGGGACCCTTTAACCTCACATCATTGGGACAATCCATCACCGTAAGAGCTTGCTGGGGGATGCTTTAATTCACGGATTATTAACACAACCATCTATAATGTCTGGTACCATTATGGCTGGCTGTCACAGAACATCCTCAGGTCAGTTAAAAACCAAAGAGAGAGAAAAAGAGGAAAATAAATTCTCTTTGTTGGGATATTAGATTCACTGTATGTAGTGCTCTCCAAATAATTTTTAAAAAATCAGAATTTATTAACATTTTCTTCTTAAAAATAACTCAATAGCTCATCTGCCTTAGAAAATACAGCTACTATCTCTATTTGTCTATATATTGCAAACTTTGAGAGCTAAATCTAAGTGTAAAACTTGCCATTCTCACATCTTTAAAACTTCACAGCAGCAATGACATTGCTATGGTGAGATTTGGCTCTAAAATTCAGTATGACAAAGTGACCTTAAATTACGTTTATTTTACATGGGGAAGAAAGAGAATTTCCTGCTGAGCAAAGCACAAGAGATGGAAGGTAGCAACAGAAAAAAAGTGAAATTTCATGGCTGAGTTACAATTTCCCAAGAAAAACAAAATATATTGGTCCTATAAAAGATTTTTCATCTACGAAACTGCAAGCATTTTCTGAGTGAGGTAAGCATCACACCACTACCCCCATTTCACACATGAGAAAACAGAGACTGGAAATTAAAGAAGTGAGCGGACCTGTGGAAAATGTGGACATCCAGTTCGGGCTGCACCTGTACCACACGCAAACACCAAAGCCCTCCACCCAGTTGCCCTTAGCTCCATCTCCCACCCCGGGATGCCGTTGCATCAGAGTCTCAAAGCACTCCTTTGGGTCACTCCTTTGCGTAACACCACAGCAGCAACACGTTCCAGGATCAGGGACTTCCAGCTGGGGCCGCCCTGCACAGGGCGGCAAAGGCGATGTGAGGAGAAGCTGCCTGCTTAGACACACCTTGGCAGCAAGAGAGGCAGAAAGCAAGAGCTTGCTGGAGGTGGTTTGAACAGTCAGTTCGGGAAGGGGCTGTGATTCTACCTAAAACTGCATCCAGCAGGGCCCAAGACAGCAATGCCACAAATCTATCAACACCTTTTAGCAGCCTTGGTCCCCCTGAAATCAAAATGGGCTTTTGGGAGTGATTGCTCATGGAGTGAGACTCCAGAAGAGAATGACCTGTTAATGTCCATGCTCATATTTCGTAGCATGACAGAAACGAACCCAGAATCAGCATGTGTATGTCTTTGTGTCTTTGTTTTCCTTAGACACAAAATGGAAATGATCCTATTCTCTCATTTTTACACAACATTTTATGGTTAAATATGGTTTTATGTGTAACCCCGTTTATATTGGGAAAGACTGAATTTATATAGCTGCATTAGCATTTTTAGATTCTATGTAAGAAAAAAAGATTTACTTAAACTTATTATTTGGACACAGTAGTTAAGTTTGTATACAAATGTATTATACATCTCCACTATCGCACAAATCACTGTTTCTTTTCCCTGCATTTCCTTTACTTGGCTGGTCCGTTGCTCTGCACAGTGCAAGTTCAACACGTACTCGCGTTTTGCTAGGTGAACAGCTCTTTTACTCTTGGTTGATACAACTCTGCCAGCACAGATGCTCACGGTAACAGCTCTAAATGCTTGATCTGCCTTGTACACTTACAAAACGTGTCAGGCCCGTCACTAGGATTAAGCACTGTCACACACTAACATCAGGAGATGGCAGGTATGGATCAGGATTATGTTGGGGTAGGCTCTGGTTAAATACGGAATAAAGAGTGGGCCTTGCACAAAGTTGTCGAAATGATTTATATGAACGCCAGCTACAAATAGGATCAGATTAACTTTCAGCTTCGGTAAATACTAGTTTCACTGGAACCAAATCCTCTGTTCTACAGACTCTGCTAGAAATAGCAGGCTAGCTACCCAAGACGCACGGCAATTGCAACACTTCAGCAGAGGGGTTGGGTGGCCCCAGGGCAAACCCCCATCAGTTTAGATTACAGGCCAGATAGCTGGTGCGGACACATTAAATGTTTGTATTTAAACTAATACACTCTCATCAGGAACAGCTCTGTCCTTCACTGCACAGCTGGCTTTCAGACCAGCACAGAGCAGTAGACACCATCTTAGCACTGTTCTTAGCCACTCCTTTTTAGCTCGCTCATGATGTAACCTAGAAAACTGCTAGAACAAGAATCAGAACTACATTAAATGTAATCACAGCAGAAGTCGAGCTGCTGGAGACAAACATTACATCAAACAAACATCCTATAAAAAGAAATGAAATATGTGGTGTCGGGATCCTCGGCTCAGTGCTGTCAGAAGGGTGAAAGCAGCACGTGCTGTGACACCATGGGAGGTGGAGCACACAGCTGAGACCCTGGGTGGCCCCAGCCCAGAGGCCACGGCAGCTGGTTAGGGCTCTGACGGAGGTGTGAGGTGTGTGCTCTGCACTGAACCGACGCTGAGGTGTATTTGTCCACGAGGCAGCAACTCTTCCTCAGGCTGCCGGTTCAATGGGAGAGAGAGGCTTTGTCAAGTGTGCCGCACCGCATGTCCCACTGCTCACTCCCCGTCGCATCGGGCCAGATCCTGCTCCTCTCCTGCTGCACAAACACTTTTGCTTAAGGCAGAGGCAGGAATAACCAAGTAAGGTGCTAGTCAGCATAACAGGGCTCTCGGAACCTACCCATTTTGGTCACAAACTGGCCAGACAAGGGAGAAGGATCCCTCAAATGTATTGTTGGCACTACAGCAGCAGGAACATTTGTTTTTTTAAAGAGTTTATTGTGAGATTCCCATCAACATCTATTTAACAAGAACTCACTCCCCATTTCCTCTCTGACCTCTAAAGCACTCCTCATTCCAATATTTAAGCTCCACACTCAAACAAAATATCAAAGGGTCCAAACTATAGCACAGCAGATGGATATAAATATCTGTCCTTTTGCTTCTAATGGAGCCTGAAATTAACACTACTTTTCTATTTCATCACCATTTTTCAGAGAGTTTAAATTCTTTAGGACAAGGACCACTTCCTCTTCCTCCTAGGTCTGCACAGCGTGAGACTAAAAAGATGGGTCTTGGCTACTGCCGAGATGAGCAGAGGAGACACAAAGACTGCTTACAAATTATTGCCATAGCAGGAAGCACAAAGAGTATGCAGGAGATATTAAACATATATAAAGGAAAGATAGTTACCTGCAGTTTTTAACCATTTCCAAGCATGGCAATCTTCAGTCCACTACTTCAAAAATCTTCATTAAATAATCAAGTGGTAAAGATTCAGCTATAAAATGCAGTTACTGAGCAAACTCCAAGAGTCAGAATTACAGATGAGCCTTAGAATTAAGTCTGACAGCAGCCACTGGGCAGAAACCAGATAAAACATTTCGCTCATCTATGGGTTTATCTTCAGGGCTCTTTCGACTCCCATGACCACAAGGCCCAACAGGCTCCCAGTCCTACTCTATACATCCTCGTACTCAGCTAGAAGAGTTTCTACTACCGTTTTGCAAATGGAAAAACAAATAAGATCATACCCTGCTACACTGATTCAACCTACAGTAACACCACGACACCTCTCCAAAAGCTACCTGCAAAGCACAGGAGATGGGGAAGGTCTCCAAACCCTCAAACGAAGAAGGGAGCTGAAGTTGCATTGAACAACAGGATTTGTGCTCTCCAGTGAGATAACTTGTTTTAGCTACAGCCTTGAAGAGGCTCCTCTGCCCCTAAAAAGGTTGCCTCATCTCCTACACTTCTCGCTCAGCCAACCTAGTCAATATGATGTGAGCTAGAGAAGACATACTACTTACGCTGTTCCACTTCCCTGCATGTTTGGGGTTCGCTTTTCAAAACCTCGAGGACCTACATCCAAAAGCTTAGAACACAGTCAAAATCTTCTATGTCAATATGTTTCAATACAGTAATTAAAAAAAAATGGTATTCAGCAATCTTTCTTCCCCGGCAAAGTCTAAAACCAGAGAAAGTGCTCCCTGATTTCTCTTTGCAAACATGATCATCAAAGCTAAAGACTCCTGGACACATCGGCGTAGGTTAGCTCAGAGAGAAGATATCAGCGCTAGTAGGCAGCATTTGTGATTCACTGCAGACACTTTGTGGCAAAGTGGTACAGCACATTTGATGTGCTCATTTTTAACACCAGTGAACACTGTGGTTTCCTAACAGCCCTTCAAGTCTTCTGGTGCCAGAAACCTGGCAACACAACTGAACCTGTGACGTGTTCACCTTTAAATCTTGACATCATACGAATTTATTAATCAGATGTGGGTTCAGATTAATGTTTTTGTCCCAGTTTAGTTCTAGAAATGCATGGTCTGAAACTGCCAGCATTAATATGATTGCCTTATTGTGTAGTTGAAATTCGGATTTTGCAGCAAAGCTGCAGAGAATTTAATTGACTCATTTTATAGCTTAACTCTCAGCTACAACATCAATATTAGAAAAGGAAATGCCATTTCTAATTTAACTTAATTTTTAAAGAACATGTTTCTGTAACCTTTGGTATGTAATATCTTTTTATTTTAATGGAAAACCATCTCTTTTAAGAGATAAAGTAGGCTAATATGAAAGCTAATATTCAGTTAACCCACATTTTCAAAGTAAACAAGCCCTTTTTGCATAAACGGAGGCCATCAGTCAGCTTTGTTCTAATTCCTCTGAACTCAAAAATATTACTCCAGAAAGGAAGCAACTAGAAAACATTTTATGCAGATTTGAATTGGGGTCTTTGTGTAGGCAAAGACAGTTGTTGTCACCACAAACCATGCTACCAGTGCATGGAGTTCTCTCAATTTCAGAGACTGTGGGCATATTTATGATTTTTAAAAAGCTAACATTCTACCCTGGGATTGGAACCTATATGTTAGCTGACTTGAATTAAAATATTTAAGCTTGGGTTTTAAATCATGCTAGCAGCTCAAGCTCAAATTCCTTGCTTCTAAGGTTCTGGTCCCATGTGAATATGTAATGCACCATGATAAAGAACAGGGAAGCAAAATCAGAACACATGGGATTTAAAAGGCACACTGCAACCATTTTAAACCAAATTATCTCTTCTCAAAATACTAAAGCAGGAAGAAAACTTCCCACTCTAAAGCTTAACTGGACACCATCCAGAGCCCTTAGCCCAGGAATTCAAAACGTGAATGCTGTCCTTTTTAAAATTTAAACTTTTTGTTAAGTTTATTTCTCCTAGTTACATCCTTTGAGTTAAGATGGCATCCTTAAAACAGGAGTGAATGAATATAACATGAAGTTCACATCAAGTTTTGATGAAAAATACTAGTCTAACATTTTTCTATGCTTTTGCAATTATTGCCTCTCTCAGTTCCAATTTTCTCTTCTTTATTAAGAATCACCTTTAAATAAGGTAACCATAGCAATGCTTTTCAACCTTGATGTCTTTTGTTTAGTTTGCTTGAAAATGAAGTCACAACATAATTTTCATCAGCAACTCTTATGACAAACTTAATTTCAAGACTAAGACATTATTTCAAGGAAGGTACGAGAGAGAGGGGGTTTCCACAGAAAATAATAATTTACCTTTAGGTTTAAAGAAATAGAACATACAGCGTCTGTTAGTACAACGTTCTTACGTCAATATTGGAGCCGATTTGAAGTCTCCTGAACTTTTTACAGCCTGCTTACATATACAGACAGTGAGTCAGAGTGAGAATTTGAATGCTGTTTTCTGTTAGCAGTTCCTTAATGTCTGTGGTAGGAAAGAGCTCACAGGGTCACAGAACACACTATGCCCAGGTACTTCCCATGTACTGATGGCAGCAAGGCAGCAAAAAGAAGTTTGAAAGATCAGTACACCCTGGCACAAAGACTAAACAAGTCAAAAGATTTTATTAGCCATTTCATTGGCTTTGAGAAAAATACAAAGTCTTCTAGAAGTAACTACATTAAATTAAAAAAAAATACAATCAATGCAGCTGAATTTTTTCAGGAGGGACATAAGGTGGATCACATATCAGCTCTCCTTCCATGTGGCTCCCTGTGCCACACAGAATCTGGGAGGTTTAAGGGAGTCTCGCTTTGACCTGGTCCTGGCTACACGTATGTACTCTTTACAAATCCATTAGGTAACGTTCAGTATCTGTGATAACAATATGACTTAAAAATTGCATGCCCAATATAAATTTTGACCAAAAATACGCTTACCGTTCTACCCTACAGAGTACAGTGCACAGTTCAAATGTACCAGACATTTCCACCAAGAATATTTTGGACTAAACTATAACAGTGGAAATGCCATCTGAGAAGAAAAAAAAAATTGTAACAATATAGAAATCTTTGTTTTCTTTGAAAACAACCTTGCTGGTTTCCTCCAAACTAAAGGTTACCATGGGAATGTATAAACATTCTTCAGTCGTCTTTTTATTCCCTTGAGGCTGTATCAGTCCCACCACACAGTCCTTCTGGGTCTCAGACATGGTCCTACACAAACCCAACCATCACTTCACTTCTGTATCAATTCATGAATGGGACTCCAGCCTACTTCTACTGGCCATAACGCAGAAACACCTCAGCTTTGACAGAAGCAGAAACGTCACTTCAAACTCTTCCTCTCCTACAGGTGGTATGTTGTCAGGTCATACAAACACCTACGCTCAGATTTAACTTAAGCCATTGTCTCTGTAAACTGCTCATGTACATAAATTAATTTGTGATTAAATGCACGCAGACCAGGACCTGAGTCATTTATAATATTGGTTGTGCTGAAGAAAAATTCAATTTACGTTAAAGAGGCACTATTTCCAGCAATTATGTTGGAAAGATGGACCCACTACGTTTTAGTACTCTCTTCACCTGAAATTATCGATACTATCACATTACCATTCAGATCTGATCTTTCTACAAAGACTCTTTACTGAACTCTCGAAGACCCCTATTCAGCTGTACTCTTATCCTTCAGACCAGTCACCTCCTTCAGCCACAGGATTATTCCACACACTTTGAGGCCTCCTCTCTAATCAGATTACTCACCACAGTAATCTGAAATCCACTAAAAGTATGAGGCTTTGTGCAGGCTTTGGATCAGAGCACCACACTGGCAGCAAAACCTGTATGACATATCTGACAGTCCGGACAATATTTTCTTGTCATATTTCCAAGGGAAGAGAGATCCAATGGCTCTTTCCAAAGGGATTTGTTTCTCACTCCCAGTAAGATTCTTACTACTGTGTAGGCTACACAAAATATTTTGCTCAGGCAACTTGCTGTTGCCAGTCAAGACCTCAGTGTTTAATCAAATATAAAATCATCCATAATACACAGGGGCTGCTGCTACATTTAGTAATTGCATGCAAAACACAGAACCCAACCACAACTGTAACATTTGCATTTATTTTGCCTTTTCCCTGCAATGTCCACACTTCTCTCTTGTATGTCACATTTTTACCTCCAAGCAAAAGTGCTAAGTACACTTAATACTGGCAATTCCCCAGGATTATTTTTTTTTTTAAATAAAACAGGTTTTCTGCTGCAATGGCCTATTTCTCTCATCTCCCTCCCTCTAGCAACAACAACTGCCAGTGGAAAGCTGAGACACCAAAGCTGGTTTCCTGCGGCAAAGCTCGGTGCCAGCCATTGTTCTAGCAGCACGTTACCTGCTCGACAGCGCTCACATTCAGTGCCTCTGAATGTTTTCCTTCCCTCCAGGGTGACAGCTCTGAACAACCACACTCTTACCATGCTCAAAACCCCAGAAGCTTTCTGCTACTGCCACAGTAATCTAAACAACAACTCCAAGATACTAGTTCTCAGCAAACAACTGCATCTACACATCAGCCTCCCCAGTGTGAAGCAGCTTCTCACCATCTCCTCTCCCTTCTACCTTCTGTTGAAATATCCTGAGAACCTTGCTTGTGCTGTGGGAGTGTTCATGTCTTTTCCCCCTCTCTCTCTCTGGCAAAAATCTGGTTTCCTATAAAGAACTGTAAGTATGAAAGGAAAATAAAACAGTCAGATGGAGGAACTTAACTCTGCTCTTCCCTGCCTCTCTGGAGAACCTCAACATCATTATCCTTCTGTGACAGTGGATGATTAGCACCTGCATGAATCCTCTAGGTTTTCGTACAGAGGGGAAAATATTCTCCCATTTTGGATCTCTTGCAAGGCTCACTGCTAAATCATGGCCTGCAAGCTTCCTTCAGACTGAGGGAAAACAAACCAAAGCAAAACACCCATGCCTTGTCCCTGAGAACAATACGCACAGAACAGAGTGCCTGAAAAAGGCACCACCAACTGAGCCGAGTCAGCCTGAGGCCACCACCTGACACTGCATTTTGGCTTTTGCCAGGCCTGCTGCCAAGAGGACTGAAACACTTTGCCTTCTACAGGAGACAGTGGGACAGAAACTTGTCAGGTTGCCCAGTGCTGACAATATCTGGCATTTCTCTCAAACCACCTGCACTGGAAGGTTCAGAAACCAAGTGAAGGAAAAGAATACTCTAATTTGCAGTATCACTCACTGTAAACAATCTCAGGATTCAATTTTTTTGAAAATAAAACCCAGACTCCTACACAACCTTTGCAGATTAAGCTTGGGTTGAAGGGAAGGAAGAAGTGCAAGCCCTAACTCGCATCTCTGAGCACAAAGAAGCCAAACCACGATGCCCAGCGCTCACAGGACCACCAGAAGAAACTCAGCAGAGTGTTTTGTGTGAGGATTGGTAGGGTATTTTGCTCATGGCTTCCACCAAATAAGGCTGTGGGAGAAACAAAAGGCACTTGCCATGACACACAGCCCACCCATGGGCACAGATCACCGACCGTCTCATTGATGTACTCCTAAACCAAGGCATCTTCTTCACCTGAAACCCAGGGCATTCCGCCTAATGCCAGACTGAAAACCTTTATTATTCTTGTGTTTCAAATGATTTTATAAAACTTTCTCTTCTTTATCCAAATTTCAAATGGGGGAAAAATTCTTGATTTCTGTAATAGGGTAGATGCCTATCCATATATTTTAATAAGACAACAATCAAAACATTAATTAAGACCAAACTTTCAAAAATTTACACTTTCATCTGTGTAGGTGCACTTTAATGCTCATTACCTGTCTTACTTATAAGTTCCTGTTTTTATTACTTCTTTCTTCTTCCCTACAGCAGATTAACCAAACATTTCCTAGATATTAAAGAGAGATATAGATCATGTACCACACATGGTGACTAAAGGTACAGCGAGACCAAAATTCACACATGCCTATCTGGATCAACATTTCAACTTCCCAGCAAAGCTCACCTTAATTAGTGTGCAACAAGCAGCATGTCTTATACTATAGGGGTTTAAAACAGTAGAGATTCATGTTGTGTCTCAAGCTGATTTATGTATAAGTAATATTTTATTTACTTCAGAAAATTAGTATTTTACTCTATTTAACACTGGAGGGGGTGATGCCTTTTTTAATTTATTTGCTGTTTTGGCTTTTTTAATGTCAAGAAAACAAATGAACCAATATAAAAATAACAGCAAAACAGCTAACATGGGGGTCCATAATGTAACCATAAAAGGAGCACTTTCAAAGCACTTGCAAAGTTCCAGCCACATGATTCCCATTAACTGTAATGAGCACTGGACAGATAAATTCACACATGTTGCTTTGAAGATTTATACTAAATTGGCCTCATCTTTGTTAGCACTAAAGGAATACTGATGCTATACAATATAAAAGAGAAATCTTTCAATTTGCCCCCTGCAAATTTCTTCATTATGCACAGAATTCTCCAGTAGCCAGTCATACTACAGGTTCATAATCTTTCCAATTTTACAGACAGTTAAAAATATTAACTATAGCACAACAGTCAATCTCTGCAGACTATACCGCTCAAATGCTCCTTTGTTTACAACACAGGCCCAGCCAGTTGCGCTCTGCAGCACTGAACAAGGGGAACAGCGCAGGGAGAAAGCTGCTGCCATGGAAGCCAATCCATATTACCTTGCCAAATCTTTAATTGCTATGCGTGTACTTTTGGCTTGATCTTGTGCTGCTTCAAAGTAAACATATTAGCTTCAATTAATCCCAAAATGACCTCAAGTTATCAGCTTTGGAAAAAAAGAAAAAAAAAAAAAGGAAAACCAGAAAATGGTGCAGAAACAACAGGAGCTGCTCGCCCCCCTTCTTTTCCCCCTTTCTCTTCCTAAGGACAGGATTTCGTATTCACGGACAACGCTAAACAGACCCTGCACATAAAGCCTCTGCTCACCAAGCAAGAGCCTCCAGCTGTGCGAGCAGGAACTCCCCACCAGCATTCCTCGCATGTGCACTCTCCTCTGCTGCAGCAAGAGCTGGCCTGCAGCTCCGAACATGGCAAGGCTGTCACAAACGCCCTTAGGCTGATGCAAACGATCCAGCATAAACAACGGTGAAGACAAAACCCAAGAAGCTGCGGATCCAAAACTGTTGCTTGGACTAAAGGACTTTCTGAACTAGGGATTTACTGACGTTACAGCAGCCAGCCAGCTACCAGATGTTACTAGTGTTGACAAAAGCCGTTGTCACCATCTTCCTACCTGCCATCTTCATCCCCATGAGTTCAACACATCTAAATTAATCATTTCAGGGTTTTATGGAGAGGACTCATCAACACTGTTAATACTCAGACACCATACTGAAAAAAATCTATACATTAATTTGCCTAATACTGGGAAAAAACAACTCCCGATCCACTAAAAATTCTAAAGTCTCAAACAACATTTCTGTACCAAATTGAGTCGGAAATCAAAACTGCAAGCATGTGCTCTCTGACAACAGGCACATGTTACAATCTTTCAAAAGAGAAACCAAATAAACAAACCAACCCAAAGCCCTACGCAGAAACAATTATCGAATGCCATTTGCCTCTGCTGTCATCATACACACAGCTCAAACGACTTGTTCTGCCCCCGAGTCCCGCATCTCCTGCACCGGAGAGTGCCTGCAGAGCACAGCAGGTGCTCTGCTTCAGGATGGCACCTTCACCAAAAAAAAAAAAAAAAAAA
>Ga0065711_1030021_pt1 | contig 34035 bp, 20 predicted proteins | sample Hoacrofraction12_FD_59098 | JGI IMG/M metagenome (GOLD analysis project Ga0065711, IMG submission 59098) | Hoatzin crop microbial communities from Cojedes, Venezuela - Epithelial fraction 12 v2 (version 2) | ecosystem: Host-associated > Birds > Digestive system > Esophagus > Crop | place...
AAAAAAAAAAAAAAAAAAAAAAAAAATCTTCTTTATGTACTCCAGGACTGATATAGTCACAAGCTTGACACAGTGGGTGAAGTGGGTTGTAGCCTCTGGAGAATCCATTTCTCGGGACGCAGTCATTGAGTGCACTTGGCAACACTGGAAAGAAACCTAGGTGGTTTTGGTATTGTGTAGTTTGAAAATAGTACTGAAGTGAAAAGAATTATCTAAGAAAGGCTCATATTTTTCTATTCCAACACTTCTAGCAGATCACTTTTGCCAGCACATTTAGACTCTGAATTTCAAAGTTTGTTGAGCCAGAGAAGCTCACAGGGAGTCTGAATCTCTTGGAAGCAAGACTTTCCGTTCCATGTTTGTAACGCATGCTATTTATTTAATAATATAGTGATATCTTTACAAACTTACATTTGCATGGGAGCTTTGCTCTCCCAGAATTATGGACGACAACACCACAAGAAGAGTGAAAGAGGCCTCCCCCTGTCTTCACTACCAGCAGAAGGGGACAATGGAGTTCCAGAAGCACATTCCCATTTCTCTGCACGACCCAACCAACATCACCTGTGGGAGATTCACCCAGTGCATGCCAACAAAACGTCTGCGCTTCGCTTGGAGGAAATGAGTTGAGGCTTGTAAGACGTGCTCCCAATGCCCATTCACTTCTGCTTTGCTTATTTAGTTTCAAAAGAATGTAATCATTAGTTTTGAAGGCACATAATCGTGTAATAACTCATGTGGGTCAGTCCACATGAATCCAGATTGAAATGTTTTGGAGGACACAGCAAGCAAGTACAAGAGGGATTTTGGAAAAGCACTGGGTGGATGGAGTGAGGCTTAACTATGCATGAAAAGGAATGAAGAAATTAATACATGAGAAGGAGAGAAAACAGTAACTCTAATACTAAAACAAGCAGCTGGGGAGTTAGCACATGGAGGAGGGGATGGGAAGAATTCCCAGAAACAACTTAAAACCAGAATGAAAATACAATTTTTCTTCTTTCACGGCACATATTTTACTTAGGCCCCAATCCTATGTGCATATATACAAGTGCTTAAATACACAATTACTAGAGCCTTGGATTAAGAGATAAAAATGTTTTTTATTTTATAATTAGGCTTAATTACCCAGGACAGGTGTTCTACAGTGTTAAATACATTGCACAGAGAAATCTTTTATCTTATGGTATTGTTCCCATAACAACCTATATCTCCGATGCCAAGATCATCAGCCAGAAACAGACATACACTGGGTTTAGAGTCCATAGGTGCACTCAATCCAAACATGTTCCAGCATAAACAGGAAGCCAGTGCCATTAGCAGGTACATCCTGAAACACAACAAAGTAACTTTTTATATATGTGACTTGTAAGAGTTAGAGAGTGATGGAAAACCTTCATCTCCTCTACCACCATTCTGCGATGCCAATCGGGCCCCACACCAGTGTCAACTACATTAAACACCTGCAGAAAACAGAATGTCCATTTTTACACATACATACCATACATTTTATATAAATATGCATAGAATATTTGAAGCTGTGTCTTCCTCCAAGCAAGCATTGCTGATCAATAGTCTTAAAACCTAATCCTGTATTGGTTTTTCGCTTGGACAGAGTTGTTATTGCAATATGTACTAATTTTGCTAGACACGGGGCAGCAGCAGCTCTCTAGCACAGACTGAGAAAGCTCCTCCAAATCCTTCCAGGATTTGCAGTTTCAGTGTGAAAATCTTGTATACAAAAACATGTTTTTGAATGAACAAGTAACCATCACCTCTAACAGGTGAACAAAACACACAGGACTTACTGTAAACACGACTGCAAACTCCCAGTTGTAAATAAGTAACTAGTGGCTACAGGAATTGAATTATCCAAAAGCAAAGTTCCAGCTGGGGGTTTTTGTACATTCTACTACTAAGTCACAACAGTGATTTACAGAGTTGTGGTGAAACTTTGCTTTAGAAACCATGTGGGAAGTTCCCATCGCTATACTTGATTACTCATTTTAAGGAAAGTAGAATTTTCTATTTACCAATGTTCTCTCTCCTAAGAGTTACAGGACATTATACTGCTAAAACGAATCCTTTCAGAGTACTGATACATTCAATTGGAGCTGCAGGTGAAAGGTCTCAAAAGAACCCCGGAAATAAGCAGCCCCCGACAGCCCATTTCAGTCACTCTTCTTTCCAAACTGGGGACAAAAGCAGTGCTCACCACCTCTCACTGTTGCATTAAAAAAAAAAAAAAAAAGCAAATGATGAAATCTGCTTTTACTTATGTCCGCAGACACATCCTAGTGCTTTGTTTTTTCATGGTGTTAAGTGCTGGATATTTGCTGATCCCTGTGGTAATCCTGCTTGTGGATTAAGATAGGGTCAAGGACAAATTCCATCTTGGGTAAGCTACTGTTTACAGTTCCAAGTCCGTATTCTAAGTTGTTATGTAGCATTATTGTACATTACAAAATAACCATGCTTAGAGCTCAAACTGATCATTTTTCAGCAATACCTGGAGGAAGAGTGCAAGAATGTTTAGTTACTAAATACTGATAAATCTTGAAAACAATAGGGTTGAAAGAAAGTAGAACATAAAACACGCGTAGATAGATACATACATATATATGTATATGTACATATATAAACATCTTCAGAATTACATAGAAAGCTATTTCTGGAAATGATAATGTTAAAGGCATAGCCAGAGACTTCCACTTGGGAGACAGATCTCCTTGTTTAAAAAAAATGAAGACATTAAATAAGTACGAGGTTAAGACAGTCCTAAAAATCATTTGGCAGCTAGTATTACTAAGTGATTTTACAATATCTGCTTAATGAATCAGGTAAGTGCAAAGCATCAGGAAAATACAGGCCACTATAGATGTAACTTGTATTTACAAGACTTAATATGGAACTATACCATAGCTGAGTTCCCATAGCTTTATTGACAATGATCTTCCGAGGACAGGTTAGAAACCATTGGCACAGGCAATCAGATGCTGAAAAAACGTACTGAACTATAACATTTGGTGCCTTTACTTGCCTTAGAATTATTTTCTAAGGTGATACTGCTGTGCTTAGTGTTTATCTAGAGAATTACAGCATTATGAGATTAGAGCATCCTTCTGTTCAAGAAATCTGCTCCTCCTACAACATTTCACAGGGAAGTTTTATTTGTGTAAAAGCCTGGCACTTTAGATTACTTCTCCAAGGGCTTGTACAAAGGGAGACACAACTTTAGACCAGGGGTTCAGAATCAGGGAGGAATTAAAAAAAAAAGGGGGGGAGGGAGGGGGGAGAGAACAACGATGACATGATTTTTAATGGAGTTGAATTTGTGACATGGGAGTAAGGAAGCATCAGGAAAAGTGATACATTTGAGCCCAAGGTTGCTTAGGAAAAAAAGGTGGGTCAGTTCAAACAACGCAATTTTATTTCTACCAAGTAAAAACAAATACGTGCAGGGAGGAGCCAGGAATCTCATCACCTGAATAGAATGGCAGCAATGGCTGTGCAAGGTAGCAGTGCAATCATCTCCTGGTGGGCAACAGGCCTGAAAATAAGTTAAGCTTATAGTAAGCAACAACTTGAATACGGTCACCAGTGTGATGCTGGAAGATAAAAAAAGAACTCCAGCAATTCTTGTACCTTTTTACAAAAGAAGGACTAGTGAGACAATTTTACCTCAAAGACTCAAGTACTGATGGGATCAAACGTGTACTGACCAAAAGTGGACTATTCTTGAAGTGAAGTTTAAGATCTGGAGAGGGGGAAGAAAACCACATATAAATGATTCAGAAGAATGAAAAAGTGTTTTATTTTGAGAGAACAAGAGCTCAATCTAGAACAAGACAGTAAAAGATTATTTAGTACATAAATTCACGGGGAGAATACACAGGTCTTAGAAAGCTCACCAATTTTGCTGAGATAGAGCCAGTATTTGGAAGGTGAAGTCAGACAAATAGAGCACGCATTTTCTGCAAGCATGGCAATTTACTATTCAATTATGTTTCCAAGCAGAGTGCAATACAATTATGAATGCGTACCTTAAGCAGAAGCAGAAAAGTGTTGCAAAGAAATACAAGTTATGGGACTCCTCATAATGGGCAGTCAGCTGAGATTTAACAGTTCACAATAAACATGATCAGAGCAAAAATCTGATATAAAATTCATAGTATTTTCCCCAGCAGCCACTTCATGAGACATCTTTTTCCAAGCTACCTAAAATAAACTTTAATTGGGCTACTTTAAGACTCTTACTAAAGAGTTCAAATAATCTGAAGGAAATGACCCTCAACTTGAAGAAGCTGCTTCTCATCAAAACATTCCTTTTCTATTTCAAGATAGCTCTTATTTCTCACACTAATAAGTTTTCCCACTGTATAAATTCTTCTGATTCATATAACCCCAAAGTAATCTTAAAATACTAATTCTATAGATTACCCTTTGCACAGACAAAGGGGAGTCTGAATATATGTAATGATACTAAGTTATTCACAGCAGAAGTCTCTCCAGACAGAGAATCACTGGAAGCAGCTGTGGATTCCCAAAGTCTAACTGAACGGATTATTTTCAAGCCGACAGCAAGTACAGTCCTGCAATTTATCACTGCTGTTACTACTTAATTTCAACTGAAGAGTTCTCAAATATCATAATTAACCAAAAGCACTTATAAACAGAAGTACACAGCATCAGTTATTCAGCCCAACATCTCCACATAAAGTGCCACAGAACTCTACAATAACTCAGTTTAAATATTTCTGCAAAATGAGGCCAAATCCTACAGAGCCACAAACAGCAGGAACTGGCCAGCACAACTTTGTGTGGACATATTCTCCCTAGTTTAAACTATTTTGATTGTCTGTAAACCTGAGCAAAAACTTGCTGTCTTCTGCAGCTGATACTACACATGACTGCCCTACCACTTCTTTCTCCAAATTTTTCAGCCATTAATGAAGGCTTTATCAATTTACAACACAATTCATTCAACCTGCCGGGAACACCACAAAGTCTGCAGCTACCTCAACAGTCACTTGAAGAGTTTCAGCAAAAGAAGCTTTTGCTTAGTTTATTAAGTGGCTGAAGTAGGTGGACCCAACTCATACAGATTTGTAACAACTCCAGGTAGCGTTGTGTAGCTTTTTCTAGCCAGCTGCCTTGTGCAGACCCTGATTGTTTTTCAGCTTTGCTTTACAGACAGCAAGCTGCAAACTCGAAACTGCTAGAAAAGCAGCCCCTTCTTCCCCCACTGCAGCTTAGCTCCAGGCAGTTCCCTCATCCTCCGAGTATTTCTCTTGTTGAATACATTCCCACATTAGAGTCTATCCTTCTTGAAGTCTTGCAAAGAAAAAAAAAAGGACAAACCTCCACTTCAAAAATACCTGCCCATGGTCAAAATATTTAAGCCAGGCATACTTCATGTTTCACTCTCATCCCCAGAAGATTAGCAACACCACCAATCACTCTGCAAATCCACCAGAACTGAAAGGAATTTATTATTCTCAAAAATGTTGAGATACAGGTCCAAGAGAAAGATTTGGAATAAGCTCTTGTTAGTTAAGCTAAAAGTCAGTAATCAGACACAGCAAAAGAATTTACTTTCTTGTTTTGTCTAATTTCACATACAGAAATTATTTGCACACTGAAGCAAAAACTAAACAAAACCCCATACCCTTTACTGCTAATATAACAAAACTGAACTATAAGTATTAGGGCAAATATTTTCAAATAATGTGTGGATGTATGGTGCTGCTTAGCTGTGAGCAGAAAATAAACTGCCTTCTATAAAAGCATACTACACAGCAGGTTAATCACATTCAACAGTATACTAGAACATAATTAAAGATGCTAACTTCTACTTGCATTATGGCTCTTGAAGAAACACATGCAACATACTGTTCTACCTTATCATCCCTCTCTCCCACAGCTTCTACACATCCACATGGTCAGGAGTGGAGAGGCAATAAGTAGGGAATGAGCGAAACAAGGAAGAAAAAAGATCCCAGCTGGTGTGTTCACTGTCACTTGCTCAGTACTTGCAGCTGGGGAGCCAGAAACAGGTGCTGTTCACCAACCATAAAACAAAGTATGTCCCTGCAAAAAAGGTAAAATAAAAAAATCAGGAGAATCAGTGATCTGTCTTTTTTTTTCCTGACCATTCTGCACTCTCAGGGAATCCACTGCAGCAGTGCTCACTGGGGGCATACAGTTCTTACTGACCTGGATAATACCAATAATTGATACCTGTTACCATGATTATAGCATTGTATTACCATTTAGCATTGTGCATTGTCAGTTAACAAAACTCTCGTGGCAAACAACCCAAATTTAAACATTTATTCTGGCTATCCTGTTCTGGCCTTGCTGCTGCACACCAGCACACTGCCTTCAGAGCAACAGCAGAGGGGATGGTCTGGCCCTAGGCTTCACATTAGCTTCTGCATTTTCGCATCATGATTAGCAATCCCTGGTCTAAATGATCTAATTGTGCCTTCTGGCTTTGAACTACTTATCTGGGAACGTGCAGCTGTTCTTACAGCCAGGACAAGCGCAACACACAAGGATGGAGAACTGGAGACAGAAACAGGGCAGACAAGAGAGATTGAAAGAGCTGCAAGCAGGAGCACAGCTGCTAAAGAAACAGTGAAGATCACATGGAAGCAACCAGGAGGCAAATTACACTTTGTGTGTGCCACTGTAAGGCCCCAGTGACTCTAGCAATAACAATAATAATAACAAAAGTGGAACACCTGCCATTCACTACCTAACACTCCCAAAAACTGGAGTATGGTTTGAAACACTAAAGAGGGAAGGAAAACACAGATGGTTAGTTACTGTGCCCCCCCTCCCGCATGCTGCAGCCCATCTCACCTGTTGTTTCTGCTATTTATGATGTGATGGGGCAGCCCCGTGGGCTGCCCGCCCAGCTGGGGGTCTGCAGGAGAAAGGGCAGGGACACCGGGGCCGGTGACAGCAAATGCAGCCCAGCTTGATGGACGTGTCAATGTTCTGTGAGAACAGCAGGGAAAAGTCTCCCCGAGGGAGAAACAGATGTGAGGGGGTTTTTTATTTATTATTATTATTTTTTCTTTTCTTAATAAAAAAGCTGATCTTTTACTTACTCCATACTCACTCACTGGAGGAGCTTCGTTCTCGCTTTCCTCTTCGTCTCAGGCTTTCTGATATTTGCTTCTAAAGAGGGAGTTTCAAATTATGGCTGGTATATTTGTGTTGGAGGAACTGGTGGTGTCGGTCTGCTTTAACAATCTGGCCAAAGGCCTTCCATCCCGCCTGCCGCAGGGCAGGGCTTCCCCAACGGCCCCTGGTAGCAAACACGTGGTGAGAAAGAACCGTTCTGAAGTAGAAGCTGGAAATACAGCTCCTGCGACAGCCAAGGCCAACAGAAAGAGCTTTAGCGGTAACTGAGCGGAAGATCATAAAGGACGGACAGTGAGACTGCAGGCTACGTAGTGCCGTGTAGAGAACCTCCCTACGGATGGAAGCAGGATAGCCATGGCTAATGCTGAGGGCGAGCCAGCTAGCCCCCCCGAGAGCAGAGAAGATCAGTCATCATAGTGTCACGTTGCTGGATGCATACCAATGCTGGCAGCCTGGGTAATCCCTCGCTACGTTGTTACGGTTCCTCTGTCTGTGAGTCCTCTCCTGTGCCGGTGCCAATACTGCTGCGGTTGCACAGTCTGGCTTGCCATGCAACTTTGTAGGCCCACAGAGGCACCGGACCACTCTTTTTACTGGCTGTGTGCTTGTAGTGGTTTAAAAAGAGGGTACAAACGTGTCATGCTGTAATCCACTGAATAAGGGCTTTGTTCAAAGAAAGACAGAAAAAAATATGGAAGCTCTTGGTGTAGAGATTGCATTATTGATATTTATTATGATTGTATTATTGAGAATCCTAAATTGCCTAGAGGCCAAAATAAATATTAATACAAAGTATTATGGCACAGTGGAGAACACAATCAGAGCTTATCAGCTAGACCTTGATAAATAGAGTGTATGGATACAATGAGATTCATAACATCATCGGTGGGTGCAGTGCATGAGCCTCAAGGAGAGCTTTAGGGACTTGATGTTTATCTGGATACAGCAGTAGCAATTGTACCATTTTCCTCAAGAGTCAAGAACTTCTGCCCAGAGAAGTAATTGGTAGAAGTAATTGAAGCTGGGGGAGGCTCGTACAGTGGAGCAAAGAAATGAGAGTGCAAGGAAGGAGCCTTCAGCTCAAATTAGGACAAGGACAGTCCTGAGGAGAGAAAGAAGCTTGTGTACATCAAGGAGCATATATTAAAGTCAGAAATACTAAAAAGAAAGAGATGTTTTTAATGGACTTGGAAAGAATGAGGTGGAAATGGTACAACTCTGGAAGCAGCAAAAAGTTCCTGGCTTACAAACTAAGACTGAAGGAAAGGATCCACTCTAAAAAGACATGATAAAAAAAGGTAGGGATCTGGTTCTGGCTCTTTTACTCCAGTGCAGATCTGATCACACAATTCCCAACCCTCACACTGGTGGAAATCTCACTCTATCCAGCCAGAAGGGGTCTTCCATCTTGTCTCTCTGACCACCTGCCAGAGTAGAAGTAGGGGAAGGCGACGTGATGTTTTTAAAGTCCTACTTGTCAACAGCATTTTCAGTCTGGCCTCCAGACAAGGACTGAAATATGGTGAAATAAAGCAAATTCAATATCTCCCGATTATGAGTATTTTTCTTCTTGATTTGTCAAATTCTTTCATGTAGAATGAATACAACTTTTTGAAAATAATTGCTATTTTGACGTGTTAATTTTGTGTTAATATTTTAGCATGCATTTTTGTTGATTTAACCAGCTTCATTTAGCTTACGTTATACGTATCTGTTCTTTTTATTTTACCCACAGAACTGAAAAGTGCAATTTTAAAGCTTACCTAGATTTTTCTGTTTGGCCTTTCTCTCTGGTGTTATTTGTCATGTTTTTATAGGTTATTTTGGCATTTTTGTGACTTTAATACTTTTAGCTTGGGATTTACAATAAGGCTGTTTTATTGTTAGTCCTTCAAGCCAATCTATTTGGCAAGCTAAGTGACATAATCACTCTAAATGACATGTGGATCCCAACATACAGGAATAACCAAAGAGACCGGCTTTAAATTCAGCCCCCCAGTCATCCAAACATAATGGATGGGCCAGTTGCACAGAGCCCAAACACTGGTGCTTGCAGGAGCCGTATTTTCAACTGCAGGAAGAGTGTGCAGGTGGCAAGAAAGAGCCCTTTGTGAAGGGAACTCCTTGTTAGCAGTGTCTTTGCTGCAGTATATAGAGACCCAATTCCAGACGAAGACCCTGTCACACAATGCAGAGACAGAGTGGGCTGTGCCCATAAATGTTAAACATTAAAATTCGAAAACATGTTTTTACATTTGAAAATGTTCATCAATGGTCAGTGCTCTTCTGAATATGGAAGACTCACAGGTAGTAATAAGGTTAAAATGGCTTTTGTTTTTCAGTTCTGTCAATATTTGAAGATTCCCATCTAGCACTGTTTAAAATCAAAGCCTGCTGAGTATACTTGTTGTGGTACACTTGCATATTGTAACAACTAAACAGTCACTGCACTTAAAGAGAATTATTTAACATTTTAGGTATTTTAAACAAAACTGATTAGTTACAGTCAAAATCTGGTAAACACTAGACCACAGAAAGTGAAAGAACGAAAACTGTAAGAATCTATTTGGTATAATGGGAGAATAACGGAACAGGAGGAACAGATAGACATCAGCAGACAGGCTGAAGTTGTAGATGATTAATTAAACACTTCACTTTTTCTCTTCCTTGTTCTTTTATAAGCAACTGCATTTTTTCTATATATTTTGGCCTATGTAGTAGGCAGTTGAAGACATGCCTATTTGACATGTTAGTTTAATCACCATCCAGTCCATCTGGTCTGTCCTGTCTCCGTATGAACCTCTGCTGCTCCTCTCAAGAAGTTTCTCAGTGGTAAAGAGAGGATAGTAGACATATAAAAAGGGTTAAAAGGGAAAGAATGGCTGCACTGGTTTCCAAATAAAAAAATAATATCCAATGAAAGGACTACTTTGTTTACATACCTATTATTTCATTTGGCTCACAGTCTTCTTCAAGGAGAGACTTTTAAGTTATTAATCATACAATCAGAATAACAAATCAGTCTCTGCTCTTCAGCAGATCTGTGTTGATTTTTCAGTTACGATTACAAATGCTGTGATAGCATTTCTTGACATGTGACTGGAAGACAAAAGAGAAAACCTTAACATTTCGAAGACATGTGTGACTTGCACAGCAGATGAGATTCCCTGGCTTTTGCTCCCTTGCAGAAATTAGCAAGATTTGTTGTTGTAACACCTGCTTTAAGCAATACTGTCAGAAGTGGGAAGACTGGAAGTTATGATGAGTCCGTCCTGCTGGGAAGTGCTGGGCAGGCAACAGAAAAAGCCTCCCTGTAGTTCTTACATGGGTCAGGAGCTCAAGTAAAGTACAGTCATATGCAAATAATTTGTTGGGCCCGTGACTGAAGTGAGCATGAAATACTTGCCATAGGATGTGCTGTTCTGGAAGGCCAGTCTACTCCTGTTTTTGGCTGGAATCCTTTAAAAAGTTTTGGTCTCCTGAGCAAAAAAAAAATCTTTATTTAAATGTAGTCTGGACAGTTATGTTCCAAAATGTGAGTTTTAAAAAATTTTCAGTGCTTGAAATAAGCTAATGATCATGGAAAATTCAGGGCTACCTTAGCTTTTGGAATGAAAACATAATATTACCATTAGCATAGAGTCAGTCTTACTTTGAAATCTTGGCTTAAAACACTTAACTTACTGATCATTCTTTTCTCAGATATTCAAACAGAGAAGCAAGATGCCCCAGAAACAAAAGCATATTGGCAGGGAAATATACTTTTAACTTTCAGTAGGTGATGCTGCCAACCTCAAGATAAGAAATGGCATCCTTTCCAACACCACTGGTTGAGCTGTAATTTCATGGGCTCTCATCATAACCCTCTTCCTGTGTTTTACAAATCAATAATGAGAAATAGATGGCAAAGAACAAGAGATCAAGCCCAGCAAGGCAGATGACGTCTTTCCAGCTGGCTGAAATTAAGCCAGTAAGTCATCGGAGGACAAAAGTGAATGTAATGAGGCCAATCAGCTGATCACACACAAGATGAGGTATAAATCAGAATCTTGAACTTGAAGAGCCCACACTTCCAAGGCAAAATAGTGTATCTCTGGTCTTTGAACAATTCTGCCAGCTTTAAGAAGTAGAAAAGAAAATATGTGGTAAGTAAAGGATAAAATATCATTCTCATCTTGCCCCTACTGTCTTGAAAGAGATTATGGGAGTTCACGGAGTGAATGAAGTAACCAGTTTACAAACAGTTTATTCATTTTAGCAATGATTAATAAGAAATAAATGGACTGCCTAACGGCAGAAAGTGAACTCTGCAACTACCTCATGTGTCTGAGTTTTGGAAGTGCCCTAGTCTTCTGCTGAGGCTAGTGAAATCCTTTATAAGAAAAAAACTCCAAAACATTCCTGTGAAAGTTACTGAAGTGTACAAGAGACAAAAAACCTGACGCACCAATGAGAAAACAACGTTAACTGAAGTAAAATCCTGAAGAGCATGACAGTGTTTGTTCTTTATATCATATTGCTAGTAATTTACTTAGTGATAAATTATTATAATTTTCATTTTTAGCAAGGATAAAAATGCTTAGTCAGTTATGAAATATTATGTTATAATGTGACACTTAATGGAAATTATGAGTCAACATTGTATCCATTCCAGTGTCATGGTACAGGCAGGTGCTGTGTGAGGTATTTTTCTGATAATCCTGATTTTGACATTTTCAGGTACTGCCATGGATGCTCAAATTTTGCTTTGCCCCTGAAATGCTATTTGACAGAAACTGTCAGTCTTGCTTGAAATAATGTTCAAATGTAGTTGTCATAGATGCCAGCTTGTTATATTTAGGGGTAAAAGTGTTAATCCATGGGGCCAGCCAGCTTCTCGACATGTTGCATCACAGTCTCCACAGAAGAACACTTTACTTGAAATACTGAAAATTATGTGATGTTGTTGGTGATTACATGAAGTCAAGCTGAAGCGCTTGACCACTGTGTATTCAGGAGAGTTTAAAACCAGCTTAAAAATATCCTTGTTATTCTAAAGCAAAAAATAAAATTAAATACAACTTTAAAAAAAAAAGTAGTATTTCTTTTCTTCCTCTGTAAGCTTCAAAGATCTGCTTTTCAGTAAAACAGACAAGTATTTTATGACTAAATTTAAATGAAGAGAGATCATTAGATTTTCGACAGCTTAATTTGAATGCTCAAATGTTGCGTGCTACTGTGTTTGAAAACATTTTCACTATCCAAGTTTAGATTTTAGGGGGCTTGTAAGATGCTCTTGAAATCCAGTCTTGAACACTATCGATGTCATCTTAGGCTATGACCAGTACAAATGCAGCTAGATGAAAACTGTCTTGTGACTAAACAGTAAAAATCAGTCTTAGCAAATGATTTGCAATGAAATAGTAGTGCATCAATGAAGTCGAAAAAATAAAAAAATGTGAACAAACTGATTAGTGTTTGACAGTTAGGATGTTTCCAAATCCTGCTTTTGTATGATCTAATGTCCTATAATTTCTGAAGAACCTTCCAGTGGTATTTATCATCCTGAAGGGCTAAATCTACAGAAGGTGTAATTTGATACAGTTACATAGATTTAATTCTGTATATCTAACCTGAGGGTATCTTTCCAAAACAATTTATGCATGTGTGTTTATATAAGAATACTAGATGACATGAGTCTTTCAGTCAACAGCAGTGAGGTATTAGTAAATCAGGTATCTTAAAGAACACACAAAATGCCTGGTTGCAGAAAACACTGGCCAGCTGCCTGGCTCTCGCTGGTGTCTACAGGGGCTGTCGGTGGGAGCTCTCAGCACGGGAGTGGAAGGAAGTGTCTGCTTCACTCCTTCAAGAATGCACACAGCGAAACCATTGCAGTACCAGGCACTGGGGACTTGCTGACAGAGACACATATAGTTATCTATTTTTTGGAGCTTTCTAAGGGTTTCAGTTTGACAGGACAGATTTTTTTGAAAGAAAGAACTACAGAAAATATAGTTATCAAACTGATGGCTATTTTATGGGATGAACAAAATTTGACACAGTGCTAACAGAAACGGTCCTGTAAGTCATCCGTCCTGCCTGTAATTCTGCCTGAAGGGAACGAGTGCAAGTCTACGTGGATTTGATCTGTTACCTGTAGGGCCAAGTGGTATCATGTTGCTGAACAGGAGTAATCTGTTACCGGAGATAATATCCACATTTATTCACATTTCAATCTTTTTGTTTGCATTGTTGAAGGCTGCACGTCAGCAGAGACTACCGCTGTCCTCAAAATGTAGGCTATCTGGCCTTCACCTGCTGTGACTGACAGTGCCAGCAAGGCAGCAATTAACTCTCACATCCTTCATGACTCACCGCTGGGTCTCCTGCAGGGAGCCTATTGCAAGGAGCACGGGGAGTTTCCTAGAGGTAGAACAAGAGCAAGAGCCTCAGTGACTTATTGGTGATTCCTTGAAAACCAGTCAGATTCAGGGCCTGACCTATTTCATGAAGTTTCAGAGGGAAAAAAGGAGGAAAGCAGAGGAAGCACAGACCAGACTGAGGACACATGGTCTCTCCACTAGTTCTCAGTATGGAAGTGGAATGCACAGTTGTTGCAATGGGGAAAAAATTTCCATCTCGATAGAGGCAAGGCTCCCTGAGCAGTGTGCCCGTCAGCGCAGGAACGTGTAGCACTGTAGAGCTTTTGATGAACTGCTTTCATTTATTTTATTTATTTTATTTATTTATTTGGCTGAAGAAAGCTTCTCACAAGCTGTTTATCCAAAGCATCATAAATATATTAAATCTGGGAATTACACACTCTAAAGGGCTACTAGAACACTCATAATACGAGGCAAAATCTCACTTACAGGCATTCTCTATCCTTGTAGGCTGCTTAGTCAGCCTTTTACAGTCCCAGAGTAAGTGTTTCATGTAGAACACAAAGTTTTTTTTCCTTGTTCTTTTCATGTGACTGTTTCATTCTGACATCAATTTCGTTGACGCATTTTGCAAAGCTTCAAAGGTTCTTTGCTGCAAAGACCTGTAATCCAGGGTTGTTAACAGCAAATCTAATGTTACTAAGAATGGTTGTAACCTGGAGCAGTGTAGAGCCTGGAAGCAGTAGTATTCACTGGTGGTTTCTATCTAATGAAAATGTACTAGTTTATACAAGATGTATGATGCCCTGTCTTTTCCCATTATGTCATGATAGGTGGTTTGACTCAGAGAAGCAAAGTGTTGTGTATGTGAACACCCAACCTATAAATTCCTGGGGCTAGCAGAAATCATATGGTCTATTTTACATATATGAAGATTCTGCTAACCTTAATTCACTGAGGAGTGAACAGGGCATTTCACTTTTTATCTCTCTCTCTTTTTTTTTTCACTACCTGGATTATTTATTGATTTATTACCTGGATTTCTTTCTACTACCTGGTTAGCTCACAGCCAAGAGCTCAAATGCCCCACTTGAAATTTAGCATTGTTGGTCTTTCAAAGACAACAAGAAATTCTTATTCTATTTCTGATAAGGTAGTAATAAAGAAATTCATACTACTTGGCCAAGAAAATCCATTGGTAACTGGTGAGGCAATGGAACAGGCTGCCTGGAGAAGTTGTGGATGCTCCCTCCCTGGAAGTGTTCAAGGCCAGGCTGGATGGAGCTCTGAGCAACCTGGTCCAGTGGAAGGTGTCCCTGCCCACAGCTGGAGGGTTGGAACTCAAGGATCTGTAAGCTTGCTTCCAACTGAAACTGTCCTATGATTCTATGATTCTCTGACTTTTTTCTTATCCACAATGTTTTATTTGCTATGTACTTTCTGAGTTTTACGTCTCAGGATCCTGTAAAGCAAAGAGGAACAGCTGCCTTCTCTTTTGCAACTTCCAGTCAGGTGTGGCAATAATAAATAAATTAACAATGTGTAAAAATTCTGGTCTCAAATCTCCTGAAACGGGCAGTTTTCACTGTTTGAAATGAGCTTCCAAAGAGCTGAAAATGATAAGCAATGGGAAAAAAAAAAAAAAAAAAGCTCAAAGCACAGGTTGCAATATGTTAAATATTAACTGTTAGAGCTTTCAGTTTGCAAAATAAATCTGGATGCTTTGTCAACTTGGTGAAAAGCACGTAGTTCAGCTGAGTAGCCTGAAGGTGAAAAATTACTCTGAAAAAAAGAGTTATCAAACAACTTGATGACAAGAAGAGGTTAAGAACAGCAATAAGAGAAACCAGTTCCTGTGGTATTTATAGAACGTACAAGAGATGGTACAGTCTTTGTAAGTCAATAAGACTACCCTAAAGAAATACCTGCCTTGATCATACACTTCTTGTTTAACTGGAAAACAGCCTGAAGGATAGTGGCAAATATTTGTGTGAAAATAGATGTTCATTATACTTACTGTCAAAGAGACTATTTTGATGCATTACTTTGTCTTCATCTAAAAAATGCCATTTTGATTCTATCAAAACTACTTGTGAGCCTGTGCCACGTTCCTCAGACTACACCATACATGTCAACACAATACATGGAGACAATGACTGGCCGTGCCAGCATCCTCTGTGTGTCTGTGCGTGTCTCTGGGATACGTGCTCAGCTTCACCATGGGTTGACCTGCAAAGGGGAGAGCAGCAGCCGTGTCCTGGGCAGAGACCCTGAGTCCCTGGGCACCGGGCTGAACTCCAGCAGCTGGGCAGGAGGGTCCTGGGCCAGGGCAGCTGGAGGAGATGGCCCCGTTCCTAACATCACTTAACATAGACAAAGGTAAGGTTGGATATCCCAGAGAAAAAGAAAATTAAATGAATTTTAAAAGGTTGTTTTTCTGCTTCAACTGCACAAGAAAGCAGGATACCATCATCTGCTGTCTACCCAGAAGAAAAAGAAAGACATTATGGTTTTGTCAAGGCAGCCTTTATGGCTTTTTAGGAAGCCCATGACAGTTCCATGTGTAATGTCTGTGTTACCAAGCACTGAGTGTTTGCTGATCCCATGGCACTTTGCATATCAGCAGGGCCTGATAACTGTGCTTGCATTGGCAAGCATAAGTGTCCAGGACAAATTCCAGCTTGGATGTTTTCCTGTACTCTCTGTCTCTTAAGTGGATATCCTACAGTGCTATGAAGTGTTTCTGTGCAAGAGAAACTGGTTCAATCATCTGAACAGGTCTTATACCCACATACTTTTAAAGGTGTTGAAAAATTGAGAGGATGTAAAATCACAGGCACTAAACCGGCTTAAGAATGGAAGTGAGATCTTGGAAAGTGACTGAGAAAACTGAAAAATGCCAGTCTGATTACAGTAATTTCATGTAAAGAAAATGCTACATATTGAATATGAAAATATCTTTAAATCTAGATAAGAAAGAACCAGTAAAATAGAATACATTCAAGTAAGAAATAAAGTACCACTCCTAACAATGGAGGAAATTAAGAACCAATCTATTACATGTAAAGTGATGGATTCACTTCATTTCTTGAAGTTTTCACAGTAAGACCGAGTGCCTTTCTCATCAATAACACTGATGGAACATCTGGCTGAATTCTAACAGTCTGTGAAATGCATGAGGTCACAGCATACAGTAAAACTTTGCTTTTAAGCTGTAGGGCTTTGTTTACCTGCAGATTTCCTGGTGGTTGAATTGTGGAAACAATGGGGAAAATAAAACCAAAATAAACTGAAGAACAATTGAAATGGGTCTTAGCATGATTGTTAGAAAAATAGTAAAAAATGTGAAGTAAATCAATTGGGAAAATTCTATTCTCAGATGCCTACATATTCAGATATACTACTGTAAATTTGTCTATGTGAACAGATAGATATTGTGCCCTACACTTTAATAGGAACAACTATTTTAACACAAAGAAAGAAAGAACTGAATTTACTGCAGCAAAGGAGATAGCTGTAAGTAAATCGAGCTTTTTGGTGGGATGAAAATTTAACTTGTGAAGCAAAAAAATAATTCTGCAATTCTTTTTTTAATGGTAAATTAGTTTGTTTTCATAATTACTATTGTGTATCTGTCAAAGAGTCTTTTCCGAACCTATTACTTGTTAGCAGGAACCATTCAAGTCTGAGATACGGACAGCAAGGTAACTCGTGCAGTCTTGTGCCCAAATGACTGAGCTGGTTATCAGTGTGGCACTTCTGTGACCATCAGTGCCACTATGCGCTTGCCAGTGCTTTTGTGTTCTCCGTCAAAAGAGGCTGACTCCAATCAGAGGAGTCCCATCCTCCTCAGAAAGCACAGACAACCGTTACCCACCTTGCCGTGCTTCCAAGCTTTCTGCCTCATCGGCAATTTCTCCGGATCTAGAAGCCCCAGGCTAACCAGCTGCCATCATCACTGCTGCTGGGGGGACTAGCTACAATGAAGGAAGGAAGCTATGTTTAAAGGAGATTCTGTGAGGAACGGTGGGCAAAATTGTTTTGGAATAATTTTGGAGGCAGTAGTCTTCAAAAAATTTTTATTGCAGTACCTTACGCCTCACCAGTAAGGAAAAGAAAATTAAGGGAGATCTCAGTCCACAAATTATGTAAAAATTCAGAACAAAACCACAAAGCAGAGCTTCTAAGTATAAATTCATTAACAACAAAACATAAGTTATATCATTACTTGTAGGGCTGTGGTCTTGGCCTCCTTCAGTGCATTTGAACTATCCATACAGTTATCAACAAATACAAGTTAAAATATTCTCTTCACATCATTCTGTCTTGCTTGCTCCCTGAGAGTCCAACCTGAAGCCACCTTTACCAAATACTATATCATTCACTGGAACAATTCTCATATAAAGGCTCCATTAAAAACAAATAAACAAACAAACAACCCACCAATTAACTCCCCCAAAGAAAACACTGTTGATGTAAAAAAAACTTGAGGAAGTAACTTTGGTTCTTTCCTTTACAGATCGGCAAGTTTATCACCCTCCTTATCACACCAACAGAACGGGAACGTCCCACAGCACGGCTGCAGCCACGGCTTCCACACCACGTTGTACAAGGAGAGCTGCTCTGGGACTGGAGTCAGTGTCCTGCGATGCTCTTCTATGGCTCTTCCAATCTTCTGTATTACAGTGTCAAAGAGGGGCTCGGTGTCAGCCGACAGAGGTTTGGCTTCAGAAGGGTCTCGCGAGAGATCAAACAGCAACGGAGGGTCATGATGGGTCACGCCTTCCCCAAAACATGGGCAAAATCCTCTGTCATAACAAGCCCCAGCTCCGAGAGGCTGGAAGACAGGGGTCACGTAGTGAGCCTTCCAGACGGCTCCACCTGGAAGGGAAGAAAAAAGGCTTGCAGTGGTACTGGTTGTTATAACAAGGCATTAGAAGAGTGAACACTTTTCTAGAGTTCACTTCTGGTTGCATTTCAGCTGTACACTTATTAGCTGATATATTATTATAATTTCATTTAAAATTAAGTGCCACAGAATTAAATCGACAATGTAAAATGATTTCTGACATTTTGTAATTTCTCTAAACTTTTCAGCAAGTATAAGTTATTGCTTACTTTTTTTTTAATGAAAATGTGGAAAAAAGATTTGAGTTTTCCATGGCTTGCTGCTTTGATAAGGTAGCAGAAGGACAGACAAGAGGGCTGAGACAAGGGCTTCTCCAAGAGACAAGGAAGGCATGGACTCCCCAAGCCTTTCATTCAGCTAGAGAGGTGAATGATATTCACCCTGAGCTCCAGTAGCCTGCCTGGCATGCCACGCACCTTGAAGCCATGCGCAAACTCTTTGTGCCATACAATACACTGCAATCCCAGAAAAAATGTGTTAGACAAATGTGCCCTCCCGTAGACTGAACTTAATTCTTGGGAGAGGAGTTTTGTACTCACTGTCCTTCTGGTGCCACCGCACAGCGTGTAAGTGAATACCACAGTAGTGAAACAGGAACTCATGCTCTGAGTGCTTAACTGTTCCTCGCAGTAAAGGCATCAGATCCCGGCCATCAATCACCCTAGCAGAAAAAAATGGAGACTATCAGACTGGGGTAAGTTGTACAGGACCATGTTCCTTCTGCACACCTCTTGCTGGAACTGGCAACTCTGAACAAGGAAGATGTTTGTAGAAGATTTCAAGTAGATGCTGAATCTTGAATGAGATAAGAGATGATTGAGTTGTGGTAGCATTTATGTGTCTAGAAAAGGAGCGAGAGTGAAAATGTCAGACTCTTAGAATGTGTTTCCAAACTAGATTTTCCATTGTTATGGGAGAAAAGGAGGAAGAAAGACACTTATGTTTTTACCTGTCCGGGGGTAGTACCCCTCCAGCCAGACGAACCACTGTAGGGTAAATATCCATAAGGCTTGTAGGTTCATTGATAACTGCGCCTGCAGCTAACACTCCTGGCCATCTGAATATCCCTGGGACACGGATTCCTCCTTCCCAGCCTCCCATAGCTTTTCCACCTTTCATTTAAAAGTTAATAAATTTGCATTAAAAAAAGTTTAGTTTAAAATCAAGAGAAATTTTAGACCAATGTTATTGTATTATCGTAAACTAATACTAACTTTATGAGCCTTCCTTACCCTTTTATTTTTAAGCTCCTTCTCAGCACCAGTGACAGTGCGTTCACTGTATCAGACCCCTTGAATGACCTTACACACTTACTCCCTGCTATTGTTTTACAAATGCATTGCCCCATCAGAACTCATTGTGGATATAAATTACAGGCATAAAGTGACTTCCCAGACTCCTCTCTCTTTTACAATCTTGTAACACACCTGCAGTAGTTAAAGCAAGGGTTCAGATGTAAGATGCAACTAATATTTAATGAGAAGTTACACACGCTTAATCAAAATTAGCTTGTGATCACTTGCCTCATGAGGAAATGCCAGTTTGAGTATTCATGCATATAAAGAACACCTGCTAGAATTGTCTACATTTTTAAATGCCTGATTAGAAAGAGACAAATTTGCTTCTCAGTAATAAAACACTGTTACTGCTTGAGTGTACAGTCTCATCTCGGCTGTAGGGGTGTCCGGAGCACTTCACTAGTCATTGCTGGGTTGTCACCATCCCTGACAGCTCTTACCTCTATATATTCCATTCCAGCCACCCAGCTGTCTTTTGCCTTCTTGTCTTTCCAGCCACCCACCATGATCAGAGGCAAAGTAAACTAATGTAGTGTTTTTCAAGCCTTCCTTGTCAATAGCATCTAGAACCTGGCCTGTAAACACAGGAATGTGTGTGTATTAAAAATCAAAAATATCGCTTACAATACATAAATTTTAGCCTCTGACTTGTAAACATTCATCAATGTAATTTCTTATCTATGTAGGGCTGTTCATTGTTTAAAAGAAGAGTTTGTTAGGATCAAGGTTGGTAATTGGGATCGTACAGTCTGTAAAAGTACACAAAATTTGTGATGTGCTGTAACCCCTTTATTATTAGTATTGTAACAATGTGTCCTACTTAGAAATAGATAAGGCATGACCATAAGAGGCCGAAGTTACCTGATCTTCAATAATCACAGAAAACTAAATCTCAGTTTATGTAGTATTTAGCAAGAAGAGCAGGAGAGCTCCTTGACAGTGGCCAAGGGGACGTGGTAAAAACTGGTAAACACTAGACAAAAAACCTGAGTTAACGGAAAGACGTCTTTGGACTGAGACTGGAGAAGATAAAAAAAACAACACTGTAAGCCAACAGTGCTCATAGAAGACTGATAGATGTTCATTAAAAGCTTAGGACTTTTTTTCCTTCTTGTTAATTCTCTTCCTTGTTCTTTTAAAAATTACTGTATTTTTATTATATATGCAGACCTAGGTATTAGGTAATTGCAGACATTGTTACTTGCTGTGGTGACTTACCCACCATCCAGTCCATCTCCTCTACGTTGTCTCCGTATAAACCGTGGCGGCTCCTCCCAAGAAACTTCGCTGTGGTGAGGAGAGGGGTGTGGGAGTGTAAAAAGGAAAGAAAGAGGAGGAATGGCTTGTGCTTATTTCTAAAAAAAGAGAAATCAACACTTTATTATTAGGAAGGAAGGTTCTCAATACATACAGAGGTCAGTTGTAATGGAAAATCATTATGATTTGTGTATATTCATATTTCAGCAATCACTTCAGAAACATCTTACTTGGTAAGGTATTAAAATCTACTGATTAGGATCTGACTAATAAAATAATGTTTGGCTTATATAAAATGACACTCTTTTTTCCCTGAATCGTCTCCAGAAAAATTCCACATTGAAGCTCCATTTTCTGCTGTTGCAAACCACCACAGTGCTACTGAAACGAAGGCAGCAGGTTCATCTCCTGACAGCTATTGCCCACCTATCAATCCACACGAGAAGTGTCTCCGCACAGCTCTACTTCTCCTTCCCCAGACCCCCCCCATTTCTGTCATCAGCTGCTATCCCTTAAGGCAATGTTGGTCTCATCGGTAGAAATACATATTTCCTCAAAATAGCCTAGAAATATTCAATCCAACTTGTGGAAATTTGGAAATGTTATCAGCTTTAGTGAAGCTAGTAATAACAGACATCCTTAAGCAGCAGCTATTTTTTTTGTTTAATAACATGATATCATTGTTAATATTATTAATTATTAATAGGCATAATAGTATATATAATCCTATATAATACTGTAAAAATTATAAAGACGTCATATGGGAAAATGCTGTTTGAAAGTTACAAGGCATGCAAGGAGCAGAAAAAATGTGATCAAAGGAAGTGCATTTTACCTTTCAATAAATGAAATGGACTCTCTCAAGATAAGGGACGTAGTCCTGTCTGTCACCATTGGCTGCTCAGTGACTTCGTGGTTTCTCATCATAATGCAGTTCCAATATCGTACAAAGCCATAACTTGAGAACCAGGATATGAAGAACAGGACACTAAACCCAGCAAGGCAGGTCAGTGTTTTCCAGTGGACCGAAATCAAGCCGGTCAGTCTTCCCAAGGCAGCGGTGAGTGTAAAAAGGACAATCATCTGAGTGGAAAGCCAGAGTTTCCTTCTAAAGACTCTGTCCATCTCTGGTGTTTCCGTGGGTTGGCAGTCACTTATTAGAGTAAAAGGCATCCCATAAAAATAGTCAAACCCATGGTTTAAAGGGTGATGACAATGGTCGTTGCGGGATTCACAGTTAACACCTTGATGCCACTTCCCTGAAATGACAGATTATTAAAATGTGAAAAGATGATATTTAAAAATGGTCTTTTTCTCATACAAAACATTTTTTGAGAAATCTCAAAAAATTGTTGTTTTTTCTCCTACTTGTGATAATTTCTTCACCATAGACATATATATAAAGTATGTACTGATATAATGGGATATATCTTATGATTGATGAAAGAAAACCTCTACAAATTATAATTTTCCAGCAGAGTTATTGGTGCTCTGTATACATATTCTTGCCCTGTAGCTTTGATCAAATGTAAGAAAATGGACTATAAAGGGAACTAGAAACTGAGAAACATTCATATTTTCATAACTGAACAAAGATGTATAGCCTTCCTCCAGACTTGTCAAGTATGAAATAGGAGGAAGTCCTATCGTCAGCACAGGGCAAAATAACATTGTTCTGTTGTCCTATTGTCTCTTAACTTTCAAGGTGCCATGCGGACATTTTTCTGGAAAGTTTTGAACAGCTTGACATCAGGACTACGGCAATGCTTGGCGACGTGTTGGTGTCAGCCTGATAAGGGAGGCTGTGGATAGTGTAGTCAAGTAACTTGCAGCTCAGCAATGGGCTTGGCAGACAGATCACCAGATCCAGAGGAACTTGGGCTCAGGAGATCAGGATTTCTCATGAAGCTGTACATATGTAAGTAACTTTGCTGATAATAATATGTCCGTATACTGGATGAGAGTAAAAGGCCTTGTTTTGTAAGTAACTTTGCCATTTGTTCATATTTAATCAAATTTTAAAAGTCAAAGCCGCCTTCTTGTAGATTCTGAATTCTTCATGTATCAGAAGGAACATCTCCTGATCTTTTGTAATACATTTTATTCTTTATTATGGCCACTATTATGATGAGTGACACATAAAAACCATGCTTTTGCTTCCCCTTCAGCCTATTCAGACAGTCTGTTCAGACACTTACATGGAGACAGAAAACGTTGGCTTACTTGGCTTAAACACTGAGGCTTGTGAACATCTGAATCAAGCGACCAAAATCTATCTTTTATCAGAGAGAAGCAGTTTAATTGCATTTTATGATCTCTGATGTACTGCAGGCCTTGGATAACAGATTTATAGGTCAAAATGAACTTTTAGAATTTTACTTGAGAACTAATTTTCAAGTAACATGTATTGTGGAGTACGGAACTGTGTACTTACAGAAGTATATTAGGCTAAACAAATGCCTCACTATGTTACCAGGACATATACTAGCAGCCAGCTCTGAGTAGGTTTCAATAGAATTACCTTGTGTTGCAATAGGAGCAGAAAAAACTGCTTCGGACGAAAAAAATTGCTGCTTTTTGGATAGAAACATAAAGAAAGAGTGAATATTCTATTCTAGGTGGATGAATTGCTTTCAGCTAAAATCTCTACTCCGTTTACATATTGACATATTTAGAGTCAGCTATGCAATGAAACAGATTTGTAATCAACAGATAGATGCATTGGTCATAAATAACAGGTGCAGCTAAAGTATTCTTGGACTTCAGATTCATTCCAACACCTAAATCTCCAGCTGAGATCGATAAAGGCTTCTGATACGCTGCAAAAGACCCAAATGTCCAGAATGTGAATTGTGTATAATTAAGATAAAGTAGTCTTTGAGGGCATGTGTTCTACAACATTGGCTTTCTGACTACAAAGAATCTGCAAAGCGTTTCCCAACAAAAAGTTTCGTTATCGCATCAAGCTTCAGGCTATTAATAGGCCTCTGCAATTAAACTGGTTGTGCACAGAACAAAACAGTCGCAAACCGTTCGGGTGAGTCTATGTAGTGCTCACTCAGCTGCAGTGATGTCGGTAGCTGTTCTGTAGGATTTCTTGCTTCATGAGTTGAATGTAAAGTTGTTCTTACAGAGGGGTTTTTTTGTGTCACTTATCACCAGCGTTTTCCACCATCCCCTAAAGTGCAATTAATCGGAATCTGTCAATCAAGTTAAACTAAGTGATGCTTTTCGTGTCTGTGGTGTGATTTTAGCTGAGATGCCCACAAGTAAAATGCTAGCCCATTTGGGTAGCTCACTTCTAGGAGGGATGCCGCACAATCTCCCTGGAGGGCAATTCCTTTGGCAAAGTGGAGACAAATCTGATTGTTTTGTTAGTGATTGCATGCTGACGCCAACCTGAAGCATGTGGCTAATAGATGTGGGCTCTTTTATGAGCTGATTAAAAGAACTAAAATAATATTACTACAAAAAATAACAGGAGCAAAGAACTGAAAACACTTGGCTAGCTTTGTTTAGTATTGTCCTGTATGGTTTAGATTTATTCCGCTGAAGGAATACAAATCCATTCCTGCAGACATTTTTATTAGTAAATTCATTTTCTTTGTGCAGCCAGTGTTTTTATGTGTCAGACATAGATTCTGGATATTGACATTTAGATGCTCAGATGAGGCAGGGCAAACAGCTGAAAACTGAGCTCAGGAACATTTGCGTTTTATTGGTTTGTGGAACTGTGTGACATATCTAAGATAAATAATTATTTGAAACTGGATCATGGCCAAAAGTTACAACCATATTTAAAAAAGAAAAGTCCTATAAAGTATGAAATAAAATGGAATTCATATTAATGATGAAGGAGGCAATGTTTTGTGGGCTGGACTGAAATATTAGTGAACTATGGTGGGACACTGTAATTAAAGAAAAAGTAATTGCTTTTTTTCTGTTTTTGAAAGGCCAAATCCTGTGCTGTTATGCATTGTCTCTAGTGTTTTAAGTAGCAGCTGTTCCCTTTTGTTGTGAATCTGCTTTCAGCTGTGTAAAGCATCATCATGCATATTGAAATGACACCCATGTTTGTTTTTTTTATGAAATCACATTGGAATAATTATCACATACCTGGTAGAACAGTATTCTAGAAATATTAACATATTTTCTCTTATACATTTTAACAAACACAGCTGTGCCCGAAAGCAGGTCGACAGTAAAGGTTATTCTCTTAATCAGACACCTGTTCTTTTAAGAGGGATTATTTTTGGTCAGGATTTCTTCTTACAAGATATTCTTAAATCAGGAAATAAAAATATTAAAACTGAGGTGTGAGCAATTGCTAACTAAGCAAAAAGGTTTGAGTGAGATGTGCAAGTGAAACAGGTTCTAAGCCATCTTCAGGAGTGTCCCCATACCTATCAGTCCTGTGCTGTAGCCTTGCTGCTGCAGTATTTTGGCAAAAGTGGTTTCGTTTGAAGGAAGCCCTCCTGATCCGCCATTCCAAAAAATAACACGATAATTGTTTATAGCATCCATCCCTAAAAAATACAGTAATAAACAGTCTTAGTAAGCATAACTTGTAGAGTACTTCTATCAAACATACTTTCTTGTTTCCTGGTTTCATTGATATTACACAGTTGAATGTTTATCCTAATGCTGTTTTCTTCAGGATATGAATCTATGACACTAGACAAGAATAAGAAAGAGTCAAATCTCTCCATTATGTACCCATTCTTCTTTCAATCTCATAATGAGACATTTTATTTTATTTTATTTTATTTTATTTTATTTTATTTTATTTTATTTTATTTTATTTGGAATAGCATAGTTGTATAGGAGCTTTTATATGTCACAGTGGCATCCAGGCTGTATGAAGTACACTTAGGGTGACTGTGAGGGCAGGGAGAAGTGCAGGGAGACTTCAGACATCTGTCAGCCTCAGACTCCAGCTTGCATAAGGCTGCCTGGGAACTCAGGATTTCCCTGCATGGTGGCATGGCTGGTAGCTGACTCCTGCAACCCACAGAGCAGCTATCTAGCACCACAATCTTCTCCTCACCTGCAGGTTTACACCCAGTTATTTAGCATTATATACTGGCATAACCCCATCACACAAAGTTATGTGAAGTACAAACTGTCATGGAAGCGTTGAACGTCTCTGGCCCTGTTGTTACGGTGGAAGAGAGTCTGTGCAAGCTCATGTGCATTTTCAAGCTATCTATCTCAGTGGGAGCTGTCATGATGAAAGTAGGACAACATGTCAGCTTCAAAATGCCTCGGGGATGAAGGCACTGAAGATCATTTGCAATACAACAAGCATTAGTCACTGTTAGAAACATGTAGAGCTATCTGTTTTTCATAACTCTTCATCTCAGGCATGCAGTTTGACAGGATAGTATTTTTTCTTCAAAAACTGAACTGGGAAAAATAATATAGCTGTCAAACTGTTATTTTGTAGGATGAATGAATTGTGACACATAGGTAACAAAGCTTTCCTGTGAACGACTCATTCTGCACCTCGACTGGAGGGAATGGACACACACCTGCATAGATCTATCTGCGCCCTGCAGGGCTGAGCTGTTTCTGAGATCTGATGAGGAGTCATCAATGACAGAAATTAATGTAACTAGTGCTTTAGAAATATATGATTATTATTCGTGTTCTGTGTAATGACTTTTCTAAATGTAACAATTTAATTCCATTCTGGCTGCAATCTGTGCAATGGAGCACTGAAAAAACAACCAAAGTTGTGAGCTGAGGGAGACCAAGCTGCTTTGCAGACCTGGTTCTTCACTGATCTCCATCCCCTCAGGTCAGTTCATTGTGCCCCGTAAATATAGATGCCACCTCAAAAGTACTAGGCCTAGCTGGTGTGTCTTTGTGTGCCTCAGCATAGGATGACCTGTCTGTGTCACCCCTTCAATTTGCACACTCTGATTTCTTTTGTGCCCATTGTATGACATTGTTCCCTTCAGTGATAAAGGCTCTTTGGCTTTGCAAGGCAAACCTGATCGGAGGGGATATCTGCCAGTGAGGAAAGCCGCTCTGCTGGGGGTGCACAGTGGAGCCGCAGCGATGTGTTGGGTCAGTTTCACTCCTTCCTTTGCCAGGCGATCAATGTTCGGCGTCCTAAAAATGTGACCAGCACTGTCAAATATCATTCAGAGGGTATTTAAGGGAATGGGGATGAGGAATAATATACTTACCTCAATTTTGGGAATTTTCTTCTATTTGAAGATAGCCTGAAAATATTTTCTATTTTATTTGTGTTCTCAAGTGATGAAGAGATACTTCTTTATTTTTTTTTCCTGTCTTCGTTAACAGTCACTGTCTGGCTAAATTTCAAGTGAATCATTCCTTCTTGTTTCCCAAGTCCTATGAAGGGCGTTGCAGAAATGTACCCCACTGCTTTTGAAAAGAAAACTCACGCCTTGGGGATGAAGCTGTGCTGAAGTGAAGGCCTAGCCATGCAGAGCCCCATCAGCTACCTGTGATCATCAGCTACCTATCAGAAACTTGCTGGCCAGGGTGAGGTTCTGAGAACTTTGCTGGATGAAGGGAGTGATCATACTGAATTTGGTTTTTTTCAAAGAAGTGACAAACTGGTACGAAGCCAGCAGGCAATAGCCTGACATGATTTTCAGAGAGAAGGAAAACTATGTCCTTGGGTTTGAAAAGAGAAGTATTTCCTAGTAACATAGCTTGTTGCAGTGATTTATGATGTATTTTGATGTGAGACTGGGAAAGAATAGCAAAATAGAGTTAAATGAGGTAGCATGGCCTGATAGGTGGAAAGAGGGAACAACGCTTCTGTCTTCCACTATCTGCAAGAGCTTCTCTGTCTCTCACTGTCAGTCAGTTAAGGAATACACAAAAGCAGCTGACATATTGCCAGAGTCAAGCAGCTTGGGATAGCAGAGCTGTCCCTGGGAGTGCTCTCAAGGCTATGAGATAGTCCTGTTAGTGCTTTATGTTTGCCACTAATGACACCCATGGGAAATCCTCCCATTTCTCTAGGAAATGAACTTGAAGACAGCTCCAACAGCTGATAGTGGGCAGAGGACTGCAGTTGTACATTAAATATCACACCAGCTCAGTCCATTGTTATGCTCAGTTTGCTTACCTGATGGTATCATTCCCATAGCATCCTACATCCCCTATGCCGAGATCATCAGCCATCAACAGGACAATGTTTGGCTGTGTGATGATGGAAAGCGGTGTCAGTGGTAGCTGCAGAAGCAGAACAAAAATCAGGGATGTGACCAGGGATGTCCTGAAACACAGAAGCAGGAAAGAAGCCAATGACCTGGCCGCTCACCAGTCCCGCTGTGCGTGGCTGAAGACCCTCTGGCGTGAGCCTGGCTGCAGACCAGACCACTCTCTGCCCAGATGTAGTTAAATTTTGATCATTGACCCAAACAGATGTCATGAAAAGGAAAATATCAGGACCATAAATTTAAAGTCTCCTTTTCTGATTGTTTCCAGACTTCCTATGAGCAGTCTCACTTGGGAATTTACATGTGACAGATGACACATAAGTGATTTTGCTTTAGTGGCTTGGGGTGTTTCTTAGAAGTTGGTCTGGGAAACTGAGAATGGGATCGACTTTGTCTGACATCCTTCTCACTCAGACTCGGACCTTTGTCTTGTGAAGAAGTTAAGAGCAAGAAACACAAACAAGAAATCAAAATCACATTGTGAGTATATGTTATAGATACACAATGCTACTCTTTTATAATACAGTGTTAAGTCATTATTAAACTTTGCTCACTTTAGATCTGAGGATGATATAACAAGAATTCATGAACTTTTTTCTTACCAGTAAGATGTTTGTTGCCAAATCATTTCTGCATTTGGAGTGTTCAGATCCTGCAAAAGCACCTTGTCATGTTTGTATCTTCCTAGCAGTCACTGCAATAAAAATAGATAAAAAACTTAATTAAAGTCTATCAACATTCTCTGGTTTATTTACTTCTGTGCACCTCAGATTGTACCCTAAATGAAGAAGAGTAAAGGCATTAATGTTATTTTTATTGCTAGCACTTCTTCACTTCTTAGAGGAATTTTTGTGTAGTTTATCTTAAAATATCAAAATAATTCTCTTTTGCTACATGACTCAGCTGTATGAAAAATTCTTACTGTTCAGAAAGGAAGAGAAGAGCTTTTTAAAATCCAGTCCTCTGTATCATTTATTTTTCTGTAATGACAGAGAGAGTAGCAGCCTGCTGCTTCTTCACATAAAGTGCCAAGCTTCCTTTCAGGCTTGTAAAAGATAGCTTTAGTTGTGGAAATTCTAGTCATCCTCTTCCAATGATGACACTTCCTTAGAAGACACTGAATTTGTGACCTCCTGTTGTTTGACTCTGAGCTGAGCCTTTTCCCTCTTTGCGTGTGTCAAATTTCAGGGTGTGATGCTCTTTTCCCCCTTTCTGCACAGCTTTGTGGAAAGGTTCCTCTGGGGCTTTCTCTTTCACTGCCAGGACAAGGCAAACTGTTCAAAGGCTTTGAAGTAAGGGCCAAATGCCCTTGGTTCAAAGGCTTTAAAATAGACTCCTTTCAAATTTATCCCATGTCTGATTGAACTATCCCAAGCATCTCATTTTTATAAATTATGTTGGTTTCACATTTTGTTTTTCAGAAATGATAGTATTTAGCAGCTTAGTTAATATCCATAGTTCTTACATTTTATTCATCAACACTACAGGCCTCAAAGAGAAAACACGAATTTCTATGCTGAGTAAATTGGCATCCGAACAGCTCTAAACACTTATTTACAAATATCAATGCTGATGCAACATCACTGTCTACAGACACTCAGACTTAATTTCCTGCAGTTGGATTTGTGCCTTTGCTGCATCCTCTGTAGGTACAGGAAAGATATTGAATGACGCCACAGCCATCTTTTACATATACGTATTGTCTGCCTCCAAAACATTTGAAGTAAATGGGAGTTGGAAATATTCAAATTTAATTGTGTGATACACTGATCCAAAGCACAGGCTGGAGCTCAAGGCTGAGTTTCCTCACAAGGTGCCTGTAAAATAGCAGGTGATAGGCAGAGAACAGTTACTGCACTGGCTGGTGTTATCCCTGCCAAGCCTTTTCCTTAATAAGAGGCAATGGGAGTCTGATCAGGGAAACTTTAGCAGCTCGAGTGGTGCAACAGGGACAGTGAAAGCAGCTTGCCCTGTTCCTGGCCTTTCTGGGCAGTCAGGGGGGACCTCAGGTCCCTGCACTGCAACGTGCTTACTTGTTCAGCCCCCGGCATCTGGGCAGCAGCCAGTGCCCACCTGATTCAGCCCCAGGCAGGTTGGAGGATGCCTTTTTGGGGACCTCTTGGGGATCACTTTTGCCAAAGTGGCACTTAAGCCATGCTGCAAGCAAACTGTCCACTTTGCTGTCTGAACTGAATAGAGCTTAAAGCAAAACTCTTTCATTATTTAACCCCCCAAAAGTAATTTAGATTTGATCCCTTTCTTCATCTATTTTAATAATGCAGGGGGGTATAGCTGGCATATCTTTCATGTTTTACTAACAGTTTTCCTTTACTGATTAAACTGTTTTAACCCATCTTAGCTTTTCTATCAAAATACTTACAAGCTACAGAAATCCAAATTCAAGCCAGTTTGCATAAGAGAAAGTATTAATATTTTTAGATGCATTGAGATACGCTTTTCACAAGAACAGTACCTATTTGTGGCATCAGTTTGGCAACAGTCAAAAGTCTTACAGGTAATTCCATTTAAATTTGCACTGTTCAGTCTGTGAAAATGTTTTTTAAAAATTCTTATTTTGTAGATCAGATATAGACAAAATAAAAGCCAGACTCATGATAATAAGTTGCCTGCTCTCACATTATACACAGGCTTGTACAAGAACAATGTTATTGTAAAGGGAAATGCCTTTTAAAAACTTCCTGGAGATATTTTTATCTACAGAAGCAAAAAATATTTCCAAATACCCATTAAAATTTTCCTGTACATTTCCCTGCATAGTAAGGGAGGAATACAGTACCTGATCAAGTTACGCTCAAAGCAGGTAGCTGATACACTGGAGCGTGAGCTTATTTTCGGTCGACTTAAAACAGTTCCAAATTTTTCAGCACAACTGTTGCTACAGCACAGCAACTAACATCTGTTTCTGGAGGCAGCCCTTAAATCTGCCCCAGCTGCTCATGCGCGCTTTGCCACAGGAAAGCCTTGTAATACCGGAGCTTGCAAGTGGCTGGATGGTCTAACTTATCCCAGAGTCCCTTAAGCTGCACGTCCCACTGCCGTCTGCACAACGCTGACATTCACACACGCATGAGGGTCGGGCTGGGGAACACCACAGATGCAGCTAAAATGCTTTCTGCCCAAGCAGTGATTTCTCAAGGGAAGGGAAGGGAAGGACCTCCTTCAAGTCTGAGACACTCCAGTGAAAGGCACTATAAATAACTGTTCCCCGAAAACCTCTCCTCGCTTCCACCAAGGAAAACAGAAAATTGCTGTACTTACGAAGCAGCAATTCTTTGTCTGTAGAAACAGGAATTGAATTAATATCCTCACTTTGTGGCAGCCCCGAGTGCCTGCAGCGATGACAAGTCTATGTCTGCATGCGCAGTAAGAAATAGTTTTAGGGTGTGGGGAGGAAGTGCCGGCAAGAGACCTGAATTTGGTTCTGCAGAACATGAGTCATTTGGCTTCACTTCTGAGTGCTGGCAGTTTCCTAGTAATCACTCAAAGGGACAAATTAAGGTTATGTGCTGGCTAATTCTTCCTTTATTGATTTTTCTTGTTTGAGTCCTGTTGTACCAAATATTTTGGTAGAACATGAGATACTATCAAACTGCAACCTTGCTTTACTGACGGAGAATTTCCTGTGTTTTCATATCTTAAAAGAGAAGGGAGGTGTTGTTGTGAGTTGGTGGTTCATCACCAGTTGCAGTGCTCAGGTTGCTTTTCTGGTAGAGCACTTCTGGGGCAAGTTACAGCATCATCGGTGATCCCTCCCCTGCTCTCTCCCACCCCAACATTTCCATGCTGGAGTGGTTACAGCCGACACACATGTGAGAAGTGATGTGTCTGGTTTTCCTTCTCTCGGTGCCTGCTTCCTTATCCCCACCCCTGTTACAGCATCTCAGTCTGTACCTTTCCAGTTCCCATTCCCCTTCACCGTGCCTTTAGCTCTTCAGGATCCATTAACGTGTAGGATTTCTTGTTGTCTGATGCCCTCTGCTGCTGTGTATTTTCTGAAAATAAAGCACCTTCTGAGGTGCTGGGTTTTTCTATCCAGGATGCCATCACTCCCAGCCAGGCCCTGCTCACTGGGAGAGCCTCTCGCAGCTGGGGTCTCCTCCACAGCTCTCCTATTCTCCTCGTGTTTTTTCCAGGACTTCTTGCAAATTATATAGTATTTGTAATGGAGAACCACAAACTATAACTCCTATGTTATTTACTAAATTTAGAATGTAGCAGAAAATCGGTTGCACGTCTGCAGTTACACTGCAGGAACACGTCTTCATTGCTTTGTGCATAGCCTTCTTCTGACACAGAAAGAGCTAGACCAGGTCACTGCTGTGAGTAGCACTCATTGAAATTTGGCCACTGGGATTTTCCAGCTGGGCACAGCTGTGGTGCAGTGAAGCTAAAGGATGGAGGGTAGTGCTTGTGGTCTAAAGACTTTCCTCTCAGATTGAAAACTTGCAGTTATTTTGGTGTTTAATCTTTGAAGAAGGGAAAGACGAATGCCCTCTCAGTGGTGCCACGTAAATATGGCATTTTTTAAAAGGTCTGGGCAGCGTTAATTCTGTTCCCAGCCACTGCACTAACTGCCTCTGGCTGTTTTTCTGTGGGGAAATCTTTAGAAAGCCTGTATTTGTTCAGAATGTGGAATGAATGTGGAATTTTGCAGAAGGCTTGCATACTCTCATCTTTTACCCTCATTTTCTTTAAACTGAGTACTGGAGGAAGTAGCGCTCACTGGTCCTACTAAAGTACTTCTACATCTAAGAGCCGAAGGCCCAAGTTAGTAGCAGTTTCATACTAGGATGTGATGATCAAGAGGCTCCCTCTAGCGACTAATTTATTTTTGAAATCTTGTAATGTTTCAGAGAATATTGGACTCACGCTCCACCTTTCTCAAAGTCATTATGCAATGATGTGAAATGGTGTTGTTTCTTTGAACTCTGATTTACACTAGGTCTTCAAGGCCTGAATGCCTGGGAGCAGATGCAGAGCGTTACCTCTTGTCCTGGAGCACGTAAGACAGGTTTGCAACGCTGGGAAGGAACCTGTATTACATGCACTCCAGGACCGCTCTGCAACGTTAGCCAAAGTACAGTAAGTGGGGTTGAGTGGGAGAGTCACTTCAAAACTGCACTCATGGTCTGGGGTAAAGCAGTAATTCAGATGCCCCAAATCCTGCCTAAAGCTCGGCTTAGAAGGCTGCTGCTCTGGAGTCTCAGAGAACGATTCAGATTACTTACACACCATCTAACCTCTTGCGAAAATCTAATAATCAGTGTGTTTCCATTTTTGAAAAGCAATTTGCTGAGCTATCTAAGCATAACAGCCTACTTCGGCCTGTATAAATGGTAGGGGCCAGGTACTTATGTGGAGGTATGGTCTAACTCTTCAGCAGAGTATGATGGGAACTTAGGTAAAAACTGGAAACCTTTTTTTCTGGATCTTGCTCCCATGATTTTTGGTGATTTTTTTTTTTTTTTAAATTAAAAGCCACAAATAAGGTGCATAAAGAACACTTACGACAGGAACCATGGCTCTGGATGTCGCTTTCAGGAATCCCACCTTTTGCAAGAGCTGGATGTTAGCCCTCTTCAGAGTAGCTTATAGCCTGTTACAAGGTAGTTAAAAGTAAGAGGGGCCATGACCACTCTGTCCAGCTCAGGAAAAACCGCTGTAAACGATCTTCAATGGAAAAGGAACAGTCTTCTCCTTCTAGTGCTTGGCTGCACAAGAGGATGCTGAATTCTGACTTCCGAGGTCCTTCTGCTGACCTTGGTTATGCACTTCTTTTGTTGCAGATTTACAGTTTACAGCTTCTTTTTTTTTTTTTTTTTTTT
>Ga0065711_1002421_pt1 | contig 34034 bp, 17 predicted proteins | sample Hoacrofraction12_FD_59098 | JGI IMG/M metagenome (GOLD analysis project Ga0065711, IMG submission 59098) | Hoatzin crop microbial communities from Cojedes, Venezuela - Epithelial fraction 12 v2 (version 2) | ecosystem: Host-associated > Birds > Digestive system > Esophagus > Crop | place...
CCCCCCATCCAAGCCCCTGATAAGTCCAGGAAAGGTAGAAGCACTGTATCTGTTGTTCTGCTCCATGAGTAAAGTGGCTTCCAAAGCACGCAGCACGCATATAAAAATAAAGGATAATTTTTCTGCTCATCTCTTTTAAGTTCTCACAGGCATGCAAAATCAAATCCTGACTGTCCTAGGTTCAGTCTTGCATCCTATACACCAAAGACCCTTTCCAGGCATTATAGTGTTGACTTCAATAGGAATAAGACTGACTTTCCTATGTTTCAGCTTTCCCACTGTTTAAATTTAGGAGCGACAATATTCTCATGACTAGGTAAGACAATACAGATTTAGGCACTCAGAAATTCTTGGATATTATAGCTGTGCAGAGTACTTTTTAATCATTTGCCTACTATGACACGTTGTGCAATCATTTATACCCTTGTCCAAAAACCACCAGTACCATTAGGGAATTTCCATCAGAAGCAAGTAATCTGGCAAAACTCAGTAAGCTTTTGCAATCCTAAAGTTTCAGAAAAGGCCTTTATGGCTTTTGAGCTGGACATGTTGCCAGATGAAAAATCCTTTTTCTTTTGAGACTTCTCCATCTTTTCTATTGCTTTCAGGTTTTCACAGCCATTGGCAGTTTAGAGACAATAAAGAAAAAAGGCACGCATTGTGGCACAAAGGCAGCAGAAACACTAAGAATAGTTTATAAATTTACAGATTGATTTCATACATCTTACTTGTTTCTGTAATAACTTTTCACTTTTTCTTTCATAAGGCAATTTGTACAACTAACTAATATATTTAACGATTCCTATTGCTGCTGGAAAATCATGAAAGACTTCTTTTCCTGAAAGTGATTGATTATAGTCTGGACAAATGAAATAATTTTCCCTCTTTTCTTCTCATTACACTTTGAGCAAAACACCCTTTACAGAAGCACTGTGCAGCCATTTGGAGCTAGGAAATGTATTCCATTTAGCCTGTCAAACACAGTTTAACTGCTGTCTTAACTCTGCCTCTTTTCCCAACCTCCTTTTCAAGACTACACTAATACAACCTGATTTTGACAGAGCACTCTGGACTCTGGGCAGCTCTGGCTCTTGAGCTCTTTTCCATCTGGAATGGACTTCTCATCTGTTTAATCATAGGGCTTTCTGGTTAGTTTCCTTTGATTGTTTTGTAATATATAACCTACAGTCATCTTATAAAATAATTTATAGCACTCACTTGGACTCCTTTTTGGAACTTTCTATTTGGAAAAAAATAAAAAAAATCAACCAAATAAAGCTCAATCCTAGTTTTACTTTTCAATAAAAATGTTTTTACCCAAAATTTCGGCATGGATACCTGAAGATTGCACACTACTTTCCAATGTTAACAATACACATGTCTTTTCTAATGGACATAATAGTTACTTTGTGTCATGATTACTCTGTGTGTGGGTTTTTTCCTGTGTTCAAAAACATATAAAAAGAACATTAAAAATGTCCAGTGTGACAAACATTTAAGGATATGATTGTATCTAAACTTCAGCAAAGCAGAAGTAATGTTAATTTTAATATAAAACTTCATGAGTTCATGCAGAACATATACAAGTTACATTACTAACATATTTTTTACTAATGTAGTCACATAATAGCGAGGTCTGGATTCTAAGATTCAAGAGATCCTTTACAGTCTCATGTCTCTTGTAAATGTTTTATGTATGAAATTATTTCTTAGTGCTATATAAAGAAAATCCCATTTCACTAAGGCAGGTTTGTTACCTACTTGAATATTGGTTAGTTTTTTTTTTAAACTTCTGTGATCAGCAGTGTGCTAATCTGCTTAAGAAAATCAACCCTATTCATGGTTTTACCCTCTTTTCTTAACCAAATTGAGTTGGTGCTGAGAGATTTTCACTGCAACAATGATAAAAGTCTTCTCTTTAGTGTAGTCCTGGGGAGGTGGAGGTTAGGATCAAGATTCTACTTTCACTTTGCAATATCACTGCAATCAAACAACAATAGCAAAGCCATTATTATTATTATTATTATTATTATTATTATTATTATTATTATTTAGAAAAATGCTCATGTCTGACAGCCTCCCAAAATCTCTTCCAGAATTCGTCTTCACACTTTCTCTGTAGCTGGTCCCCAAGAAATACCCCTGAAGAAAAAGCAATACGCATGAGGTACAAGAAGTAGCAGGCAGGAGGACACAGCAGTTTAGGAGAGCCTTGCTTTGGCTAACCCCAAGGCAAGACGGTCAGGTGCTAATCACCAGGCTTTAATCAGTCCCCAAATCAAGAACTAAGACAAAACAGGTACTACACAATATGAAGTCCATCTTTCTGGTTCTCAGGAAGAACTATTCCAATTTTTGTCTATTTTACTTTAATAATAGTCGTTCAGTGCATACCAAACACACTTGTTTTCTGTCTCTATCATTAACTTAGTGTGTTAAAAGAAAATATTACTTTTGTGCTACATCAGGTTACGCTGCAGACCACTGACTAATAAATCTTTTTAAGCTATGTATCTATATGTATCCCTTTTCACGGAGAGAAACAGTCAAGTAAATTTACTGGAGTGTTACTGATCTCCTAACAGCTACACAAACTGCTACATAGAAGCTTTTACTGTCCGTGCTATACAAGGCATAGAGCTGTGTTCAAATCGGTCATCTCTCTTGTCATTATTGCTACTGTTTACTGTTAGTCAAGTAACAGCAATGTGCTAGGTCTTATAATACCTCTAACAGTGGCAGCCCTGTCCTTCATTTATGACACCTTTTGAGTTCCAGTTTTACTAAAACTCCTAAGTCGCACAGAGCAGGTAATGGCAGGCACACCACCAGCTACTAAATACCTTTAACTTGGGGTGTGGAAGCCAACAGAGGATATGAAAATACACAAATTAATGGGGAAAAAGAGAAGGGAAACCCTTTGTTTCTTTGTTTCCTTTATTTTTTTTTTCCCTTTTGGTTTCTTTTGGTATTATTTCCTGCAGGACAGGTCACAGAGTAGGATTTTACTCAATAGGGACAGAATAATATCCACCCCTTGCTATTGCCCCTCACTGTCTCTGGGCAGCACAGATGAACTGAGGATTTAAATGGGACGTGAACAGATAAAACAATATGTCACATAAAAATGAGAGGAACCACAAACACATGATTTCTCTGAAATTGTCACCAAGATGAGAATTTTCCAGGTAGGTAAGGATATACGATTACAGATATAGGCAGAAACAAAATTGGGCAGTGTCTTGAAGACTGAAAGCAAACTAATGGAAGACTTTTCTGATCAAACTGTCTTTTTGCCCAGTTTATCTGGTTTCTACGGCAAGCTATACCATCAATCTCTCATTTCTCATAAAAAAATTATGCTGGGGTGTCATTTTTTGAATCTCTGGGTGTTGACAATATTTGAGTACTGTCCACTGCAAAAAGAAATTATCTAGATGCAAATGATGAAATGAAATTCAGTGTGCAGGAACTCTGATTTGACTTGTTTTTTGATAATGACAGCAGGCAGAGAAAGCTTTTTATCAGGACTGCTACACCATCACAAGAAATTATTTGCTTTAACTTTGAAATATTTTGTAGCTAGAAATTTTCTTCTCAGCCAGAATTCTGTAATTCTATACCATAATTATAGTTGCCTTCATAAAATAAGAAACATTTATTAAATGAGCTAGACATTGACTTATACTCCTTTTATGTAAAACTTTACATAGAAAATAGTGATTTGAGATGGTAATCACTTCTCCCTTCTATGTCCATTCTGTTGTGTCAATAAATGTTGTCATTGGAGACTACTTGCCCTTTAAGCCAGCTCTGAGAAAGACCAGAGCAAAACCAGGCTGCAGTAAAAGACATTCTGCAAGGATGCTGGACACTTGGGTCATGTGTTAGAGCTCCAAAATCTTTCTTAATGTACTGCAGATGTTGCTAATCTTTGGCTCTTTTTAGCTATGTTTTCATTTACTATTTAGGTGGTCATTGTGTTACAGTGTTGCCAAGAGAGCTTTTGAGTCAGCTTAAGATGGGAATTAGTTGCCCTAATTCATACAGAAGTAACTGAAAAGACTTCAAGGGTCAAAATATTAATTACAGGCCTTCTCGCCTGAAATCGGTAACTAAACCAACAGATAAGGCACAGTTCATGCACCTTAACAAACAATTTTTATTTCTGAGTTAAACTGTCACTACTGGTTAACCCACTGAGATTTTTTGCTGGGAGAAAAGAACAGATACAACTGCGATCTCCAGAATCAGTTGCAAAGCAGATGTTCCAGAGAGCCTGAAAAATAGTAGCTTCAATAAAGGCTCATAAATGCTTCATTTCCCTCAACCCAAAACCTCTCCTGACTGAGAAAACCGTCTGCCTACTATGGCATTTCTACTTCTATTCTTATATTTTTAATTCAGCTCTCAGCCTTCATTACAGAGTAGGAGACTGAATATTTGTGTGCTTGAAAGACAGAAAACACTGGATCAAAGATTTTACCGAGCACCGCTCTTGTTCTCAGTGTTAGATGTAAGTGTGACTGGATTTTGCCTATAACTGCAAACACAGCCAGAAATTCTTAAATTTGAGTCAAATGAACCTTTTTCTTATTTGACGTGCCAGGGCACTGCTGATGTTCAACCTAGTATCGCTGTTTTGTACCGCTGAGTCAGTCCCCAGAGGTTATGGCTGCTATTGCCTAAATCAGGCTTGTTTGAGAGGAACTAATTCAAACATAGATAACCTGAGCAAACACCAAAGAGACCATTAGAAAACTAACATCTAGAAAAAGAAGCTGCTGGAGGTTTATTGCCCCTAATCCTGTCATTAAGGTAGGCTACCAGGCTTATTCTTCAGAATGTTTAATTTTTCTTACAAGGAAGAGGAGCAGAGGGAAGAAGAGGGGGAATCTCTGACCTAGAGGAATGTCCCAGCGAACACAAGTTCCTTAGAAGCATCTGACTATTAGTATTAATGGGGATATCCTTCAGAGAATAACACAGATGTAAGACATGAGGTCTGCTGCACCACATGCTCTGCCTTCAACTTTATCATATTAAAACTAGTAACTTTTTGCCTACAACCCAGCTCTGTTTTTGTGTAAATGACTTTACAAACTTCAAAGCAGGAAGAAATCAAGTCCTGATATTGTAAACAGAAACTAAGTGCACTTCAAGTCAACAACAAAAGAGGACTTCATCTTACATCTTATTTGCCTGGTCAATAAGAAATTCCGAATAAATTCTGTCCTAATAAAGAAACTAGATAGCTACAGTCTAAATCTGTGTATGTTCTTCATACACGGAAGAAAGATTGTGTATATCATGCATACAGGCTATAAATAGATTCAGCAAACTATTTGCAGGCTGTCCCTCAATCTTCTGCCGTAGATGAAAGTTAGATCAGTGTTACTCAAGGGCTAAAACTCTATTGGAAGAGAAAACACCAGGTTTTCTAACAACATTTATCTGCCTTGGCCTTGTAAGTTCACCACAGCACCAGAGTTGAAAGAAATACCAATAACAGAGTGTTTTATGTCAAGTCTCGAACCACTAATACAAAAGAGTGTTATTTATCAGATCCAGAGGAAAACACTATCTGACAGTGTCCAAAGTACTACTATTCACTACATATCTAAAGGCTACTGATCAATAGACAGCACCATGATCTTTCGTTCAATAGGTTCAAGCTTAACTGATTTTCATGGCTTCTTGAATGCTTTTATGACTAACAAGGCATGATCCACATAGTGCTTTGTCACCGATTTGAACATAATATAATAAAGTGGCAGTAATAAATCACAAGCATCATTAATAAATCACCAACAAACAAAGCAGTGCACTGGAAGCAATGTGGAAAATACACAGATATTCCTCCAACTTCTTTGGTGAGTAAATAGGCTAAACACACAGTATTAGTTAAGATCTGCAAGTTTAATACATAGTAAACATGTACATCTGAGCTTTCAGAGATTTTCTGTTGTAGTTGGCAGACACTGCTTCTGTGTTTCTTCAGGGCAGGTTCACAGAGAAAAAGAGAAAGGGAACAGGAAAAAAGAAAAGCTGAGAGAAAACAAAACTTAAATTGAGCAAACAAATGCTTTGAATGTAAGAATATAATCTAGTTTGGTGATGCTTATATGCTGTTAAAATAATTTTATGCCTATTTACTTTATCATTTTGTACCTCATAAATACCTACACTAGCTAACAATGTCAGTGGTGCCACTTCAAAGAGCAGTGCCCCTAGGAACAAGATCTTTGAGGTTTAGTCTAGCCACAGTGTGGTTAAGGTTATCACAGTGTCTCTTTAAATCTAGAATCTAGTTGGCATAAATCCATGAAAAGCACACATACCTTCAAATGCAAAATTCAGGATTCATTTACCTACCCTTCAGGTTTGTATTTAATCAAAGCTGGTCATTTAACATGGTAACAAGCTTCCACAGACTTCATAGAAAAATGCAGCTCCAAGATACATACAGCAGAAGCAAAGCAGTTATTTTGACTCCATCATCACTACAAAAAAAGCATACGCTTAACAAGTATTTACTTGAGGTGGAACCCTAGAAACACAAATCTGTAGCTGTCACAGAAGTTAGCTGGCTGGGGTTAATGTTAGACCTCTGTAGCCCTTTCTTCTATAGTGAATAGAAAGTTAAATTACTTCATTTTAGACCATTTTGAACTAAAACCCAAAAGATTTAAGTTGTTCCTTTTGCTTTTAGTTCCTAAGTTTAACACAGAAGTGGTAAAATTACAAGAGGAAGTCAGCATCCCAAGAATTTTCGCCCTGATCAAAAATTTTTGTAAATACCACAAGAAAGCTTTCTCCTGCAGCATTTTCAATTCAATGCTTTAAGGCTTTACTTATTCTGATAAAAGGATCATCTGAATTCTTGAACATAAATGTGAACCAAATTCCAATTAAAAACTTTGGGTGTTTTTCAACCACTTCTCTGATGACCCTTGAGCAAATACATGTTTGTGTCAGTGGCTTGAGGCAAAATACAAAATTAGAGCCAATGTTAAAACCATCTTTCCTCTCTCTCAACCTCAGAAACAAAGTCTGATTCAATACTAATAGCTGTGGAAAAGAAATAAGGTAGTGGCTAATACCAGAGCAAATAAGGGCTTTACCTCTGAAGACCAGAGGAGGACCAGGCCTTGGTTTGCTACAGCAAAGGGGACTGGTATTACGGATGGTTATTTACAGGTAAAACTCCTGGACTTTGGGGTAAACCATTGCCTTTTCACCTATTCTTGAGAAACACAAGTCATGCAATGATGTCGAGTGCAAGTCCTTAATAAACACTCAGGATTTTTCCGTTAAGGTGGTGAGGAAAACTGGCGAGGCAGGACCGAGGAGCCAAGGGTGGTAAGGAAGCCATCGAGCTGCAGTTAGGAGAAGAGGAGCGAGGTCCCAGTACTGATGGCATGTCGGAAAGTCCCACTACTCTCTGCAAAGTCACCAGCTTTTCTGTAGCAGCCTGAAACGGTGGCCGACGTCTCCAGTGTCAAGATTTAGGAAATTTAAATGGATATTCGTGGAGCTCTTTTCAGAATACCAAAACACTGAGACAGCAGTAGGAGAGGGACTTAACCCTCCTGGGATAATGCCGTGGGTGACATATGGACCATGGGGCCGTGGCAGCAGTTCCCACAGCCATGAACTGAACCTCAGCACCTCTGTGTTTGTTTAAGGACAGCAAAACACTTTTGAGAAATTTAACATGTTTCTACGTACTCTAAATTTTACTTCAAAAATTTATTGGACAAAAATGAACTTTTTCTGGAGAGTAAAATTAGTTGATATGAAAAAGAACAAAGAAATCTCTTTTATTTTTTCTTTAAAAAGAGACCTTAAGGAAGTTAATAGTAACAAAACAAACTTGATGCTTAAAGCCATAAAGTGTGACCATCACTCTCTCCTCTTCTTGAGCATGTGACTGTTATTTTTGATCCAGAAGTCACTGCTTACTTTAAATGTGACTGCCTTTTAGGCAGAGATGGCCTTGGGGACAAGATACTCAGCTGAGCCACAGACAGATACACACGAATGCGGGTATTAATAAAACTGCTAAAATGTCTGAAAACTTTTGAAGGTAGAGTTAGGTTGCCTGCTGACATTTGCTCTGCATGTACTTCCCATACAATAATTTGTTTTAAAGTGTTGTCCTTCATCGGTTTAACTATTCACTTAAGCCACAGAATTACTGCCTTTTTTAATGCTTGTTCTCATATCCATGTAACAGTAGAGAGCCCCCAAAGCCTTGACGCCTGCCTTCTCAGGACCAACCCCTTCACAACTGCTTTTGCTTGCAGTTAAGTTTGCTAGTGTTCATCTCTCCTTCCTCCTATCCTCCTACGCTTGTCCTTTTCCCTTTAACAAAGGTTTAAAATAGAAGATGCCTTTTCTCTCAGCACTCTAAGACAGCCCTTCCCAACATCTTCCAGGAAGGCCCAAAATATAAAATGAAACTCACTTTTTCCTCCTGTGCAAGATACAATATAGGAGTGAGGTCTAATTTAAGCAATACCATCTCCTTTCCTTGCCTGTCTTTCTAGATTGCGTTTTGATTTTTCCTCCCGATGCTTACTCACAATATCCCTCCCAATGCCCACGCCATCGTGCAGCCAGCGAAAGCTTTGGAGCTGAACTGGGAAAAGGCTCAGACGCAGAAGATGCAGTGCGGCAACACAGCGCTGTCCTCCTTGATCTCCTGCTCCACCATCCAGCGTGGGACGAGGCTTGCTCCGAGCGTGACGCTCGCCCTATGCGGAGGGGCCCACACGAGGTTTGCTGTGTTGTTTAACGCCATGGTTATGCAGGGGAGGGCAGGAACAGTGAGGACCCTGAAGAATCCCCAGCCTCACCCCCCCTGTGACATGGCAGCACCCAGTGGGATCTGCTCTGGCTCCCGTTAGGGCAGCATGGAGGGGGACTGAGAGGAGGCTAGGGGAGGGTCTGAGGGACCCTTGCTCCTGCGACTGTGTTGGAAATGAGTTCCCGCATACCTGGGGCAGATGGGCCACAGCCCATTTTCCAGGCTGCAGCCTGCAAATAAGCTTATTGGCAGCTGGAGGGGGGAACCACGAGACCTTCATGTTCTTTAATGGATCCTGTGTTTCTGCATGTGGGATTACTCCCTCCCCTCGCTAACCCATGCAAATCCTTCTGCAAAGTCCCATAAACAAAGCTGTGGATATAATTTTGAAAAAGGAACTTGCCACCGGGTAAAAGAGCGTTCAGGAAAAATACAACATACCTTTTTCTCCAAGAAGGGCGTTTTGGTGTGTTTTCATGGATTAAAAACAGATTTTGCTGGTTTGAGCAAGCAGGCAAACTTCTGACCTTTTTTCACATAATAAACCCCCCCCAGCACTGGTCCCTAACCTGTCCTAAAATAGCCGAGCGGAGCATGGAGCCTGTAAGCGAAGCCGGCCTCGTTGCCAGGTGCGGATGCTTGTCAGCACAGCATGGCCACATCCAACTCCAAGACCTCGTGCCCTGGTCTTCATCCAAGAGAGCAGTCGAACGTGTGATTAGCTTTATGTTTTCAGGAACTAGCCCTCAACAGGATCTGAAATCAAACATTTACATGAATGTTTTTCTGGATCAGCCCTGCAGAGTTCAGTACTTGCTGGTTTGAGTTGCCAGTAAGTACTAGAAAAAAATTATGGCTGAGATCAAGGATCTTTTAAGGCAAAACATGATTTTTACAGCTCCATACGGAGTTCAAAGTTACGGGAATCTGTACGATTACTTTTACTTTAGCTAAGTGAAATCAAGTTGAAGAAAACTTCCCACTTCCAAACCTGCGCCCAGATGCAATCTGGGTGCCCTTTTCATTAGTGAAATAAATTTAATGAGGTAAATACACTGACGTCTTTTCAGATGTGTGTGTGATCAAGTAATCTTCAAACTTGGAGTGAAATGGGCAATGCAAAAAATGAGGTACCCAGTACCTGAGTTATATTTGAGGAATCATTTTTAGACAAACTGGCAGCACTGTAGCCAGTAGCTCCAATAATACGCGTGAGCAGCAAGATGCATCCATGTACATGTCTGCAGATATGAACAGGCAGGGACAGAAGACACTGGTTTGATGTTGCACTGTCCACCTTTCTGTGAGAAACTACTTTTTACTTCCAAATGCATTCAATTCTCGGTGACAGCCAGCCCATGTACAGGTTTTCCGTGGTTTGTACACAGTTGCCAAGTAGATCTCACTTCAGTTTTTTATTCAAGTGAGTAGACAAACCTGCAAGCATCTTTCTACTGTTCAAAGCAATAGCCTTAACTTCAACTTCATGTTTCTTTTTTCTAGATGTAAATGTAGTAAGGAGGTTATTGCTAGAACTGTTGAAAGAACAGTAAAAACAGAATCCATTTGTTTTCAAGATTGTCTCAGAAACTAATGAATCACAGTAAATTTCAGATACTTCATCAAGCAGCAGTCAAATACTCTCCCTTGACAATTATGATACCGCTGGAAAAATCACATCATTGCCCACACTAATTGTTGTTTTCTCTTTTAGCATTAAAATGAGAAGCCAAAAAATTAATTTACTTCTGGTAGCTTCTCTCAGTGGTCTATACAATAGAGTAAAACACAACTGATGATCCAACCTTTTGTTTGATAGTTTGGAAAAAGTAGACAAAAGAATAGGAAAGGGTAAAACAAGAAACAACTCCCCCTCCCTAATTAAACAAACAGAAAAAAAGCAACAAGAAAAGCAAAACATGTGAAGTATAGTATCTAGGGCCAGGCAGCTGCCCTTGTTCCATACGGCTTTTGTTTTAATTTTCTAGGTTAGTTTTAAAACCCATTTGGTGTTTGCTATGTACATGGGCCAGTGTCTGCGAGGATGTCAATGAAATATGAAAAGAACTGAGCAACAAGCTATCTGAAGCCATAACTACTGAGCTTTTTTCTGTTTGCTTTGGCTGTTGGAGCTGTGCTAGGTGTTTCCCGTTTTTAGCCTTCACACCTTTATTATATTTGGGTAGCACATTTGAAATATTCCAGAAGCTGTGGATGGAGACTTCCTCTTGGCCCAAGGAAGAAAAGGTTTCAGTCTCCTACGGATTTCCTCGCTACTGATGAGGAGACTTCACCTACCATTATAAGGGCTGAGATTTGTGGTGCTGGTTGATGATTCCACTGGCTGGCACACCCTAGAAATAGTGTCCCATGAGCCCAAGTCTTCTGACCGTTCTGGAAGGAAAAAAACTGATAGAATTGGCAAAAGCTTTCAAACCCAATGGATAATAAAGCTGATCTTTTAATTCAGACCTATAAAAACTACTCTTCTCATGGCCACTGCTTCTTGGAAGTTCAAGGTAGCTAATGCTCAGCAAGATGGTCCATGATTTGGCCCTTCCTCAGGCTGCCGGCATGACCCCGTGGCTCTGTGCAGGACTCTCCGCTCCACCTACACCAGGAAAACTGCTGCTGGTGGACCCCACCATCTGTCCTCAGTGCTCTGGGGCAAGAGTCCGATTATAACACACTTCATGAGATTTGCTTACCAGCTCACTGAAGAGCTTGCAGTTTGCCTTTTGAAACATTATTCATTAAAACTACCTACAGAAAATACTTTGAAGCAGTGACTACACCAAAGCCAGACTTCTTACATTAAAATATGAGCTTAAAAAAAGAGGGACAAGAGTCTGTTTTACGGTGGCTACCAGCATCTGATAGCTTGTTGTTAGCTTCACATTGACGCACCTTGTCGCTACAGAGATGGGTTCTCCCCCACAAAGCCAGAATATAAAGTATTAGGAATGTTTACAAACCTCTGCAGCCACACAAAACAGCATAAGACCTGACAACACCAGCTGGCCATTTAATTCTGTAAAATATACCATAATCAGGGTAAACACTAGAAATGCTGGAAGCGAAGGTTAGAACGGCAGAATTATTTCGGGATGTCAGTGCCATTACTGTGCCTGCTGTGCATGAAGGGGACCTCCTCAGCAGAGGCTGCCGCTAGCATCCGCATCACACTTTGAGACACATTTTAAGTGTTTGAAACATTTTCTCTTGGCCCTCATTATGCTCATCCTTGGCTAAGAAGCCTTGAACAGTGTTTAAAAAATGGGAAGAAAAAGACATCGACCCTCTGTTCCCATCCTGCAGCCCTAACTGGCATGATTGCTCTGTTTACTTCCCTCTGCTGTAAGGTAGCAACATGTGTTAACTAAATACTACTCTCTCTTGTTTCTTTCCCATATTTTCCTGTTTCCTGTCTTTAGATCTCCTTCCATCTCCTGTTTTTATTTGCTTTTATATCCTTTTATTTTCTCTTTCACTTCTGCCTGCGATCATTTTTCGATCTCTTTCTCTTTTTTACTCTTTTGACCCTTCTTCACAATATTTTCTTTATTGCTATTTCATTTTACCTGCCTATCAGCTCTTTCACCACACGCTCTCCTTTCATTTTCCCTTTCTTTTTTTTTTTCTCTGACTTTTTAAATGGCCCTATCTTTTTCCCACTTTCCTTTTTTTTTTTTTTTTCGTTTCCTTTCTGTTTCCACTAAAGTGTTTTAGAAAATAGTATTCCATACTGAACTTCTTCCCTTTTTCCCTGTGGCAGACTAAGTTAAACTCCTACTCTTTTTCTGGGAGAGGAAAAAAAAAAAGCTAGTCAAAAGTTAGGGGAAAGATGAAGAATGTGGAGATGACACATGAATGAAAAATATTTGATTACCTCACTGTTCATGTAGATACTAACATGGGTTTTTTGCAAAAGCCATCTGGCTAACATAAGAACAATTCTAGTGCTTGTTTTTACCTTTTGTTTTGCAGCCAGCCATCAGCTATTTCTTAAAGATCCTAAAAACACTTTATAATTCATACAGATATAAAAATGTTTTCTTCTCTGGCGTATTTCCGGCCATTTCAATTACAAATGAAGACTGAATCTGGAAGCTTTGTTTGTGGAATACAGTTATCTAGAGTGGAAGTTTGTTTACAACAGTGATAACTCTTAGGTACAATTCATACGAATTATGAACTAACTTAGCCATGATTTAAAGCTATTTTCCTCCCTAAATATACCAGTAAATTGATTCTGTGACTGCTACAAACTGCAGAACATAAGAGGGGGCACAGAATCACTAATGCATCTTTGACGTGCTTTCTTTCTCCCTCTTTCGCAATGCCAAGCCATTTTGGCTCTGTGTCATTCTCTTCAATAACATTTCACAGATACTTGTGTTTTGAGTAGGGATGGGTAATCACCAAATGTTTTAACTTCACGTAGCATTAGCACTGCAAAAGTGACTCACCATTTCCCTGCAACCTGCTTTCTCGAAAGACTTCTAGTTCACCTCAGGTGTGGAGAAGAGAATGCAAGAAGCTGCAGTTCCTGCAGGATCTTGCTCTGCTGGGGCACTTCTAAATCTGTCTCCTTGTGCTACCTGTCCTTTCACTCCAGGGTGAGACCTCCTTGCAGTGTTTCATCTGGGTTTCACTGGGGGACCATGCTAAAATCAACCACGGAAATTAAATAGCTTTAAAATGCTACTCAAAGCAGAGACCACCAAGGGCAGCTTTGTCTGGTTTTAGTAGAGCTGGCTTGTAAAATCACACCCATCTCCCAAACCAACTGTTAAACCCACAGACAGCAAATTCTGCTCTGCTTTCCATTGCCTGCCTTAGCGGGTGCTGCACTGCCTCTGCTTGGCATGCACAACGCAGCCGCCGCCTCCTCCACTTGTTTAAAGAACCAAATCCCACGTGGACACATGCATGGGGGAAAGAAGTCAGACTAACCTGCTGAGTCCTCCTCTCTGACCTGCATTCATGTCTTCTAGCCCCACTCTTCGAAACAGTTGACAGGTCTCGAATAGCAGTGCTCCCAGCCAAACCAAGGGGTTTCAAACCTGCAGAGAGACTGGAGACAAGAAAATTTTGAACTTATCTGTTCACTTATTGGTCACAAACAATTGTAAGCGACAACAAAACATCTTCAGGGTTCATTCAGCTCCCACTAAACTTTATTAGCTTTGACACTAACTTGACTGAGATCAAAACTGAACATTAGTTTACAAATATATAATAATAATTCAGTTTCCTCCCCCTCCCCTGCTTCATGACAACATGCATCTAATCAGAGTACTTGATAGACTGCGATTAAAAATGTAGTTATAGGCACAAAATTCACAGGCTCTTGAATTTGGGAAATAGAAAATTTTCATTGATAGAGTTTCTGAAGTATAGGACTGAATAAAATGACTATCAGTTCTCCTGTGTGCTCTTGTTTAGGCAGGTTAGGAATGTCATATCATTGTCAAGTTTTCCAGAGGAACTCATAGCACTAGATTCGAGAGCAGACTTGCTTTTTTACTTGATAGACATTTGTCTTTTAATTTTTACCCTCTGATGTGTGTTACCAATTGATATGCAAAATAGAAATATTTCCAAATTATTTTCTTTTAGTCTATTTATCTCCTAGAAATAAGTTCAGATCAAATACAGTGTTGAAGAGCAACATAATAAAGCATTGCAAAGTATAACAGTCTATCTTTCAAGGTACATTTTTCTTCACTGATTTTTCTGCAGCCAGGAATAAAATTAAAAGTATAGCAGGAAGACAGAGAGGGGGAATTAGTACATTTGACTCAAATATAAACAACCCACAAAATACGTTACTAATCAGGCAAATTCCCATCATCTTACTTATCATCTTGGGCCAGACTGCATGTGGTTTCTCCCCAGATGTGCAGGATAGAGAGGAAGCCGTTGTAGGACTACACCCCATAGTAATTCTTTAAGAACATACAAATAGGACCTAAGAACCACCCCAGCAAAGGCTGTGGCTCTCAGCATTTTGCATTTCACACAGCACACAATTAATTTATGGTACTCTCTGACACTGGATGCTGTAGAGACAAAAGTGGATTCAGAGAAGGATTAGAAAATTTGGAGACAATAGATCCATTACTGATTATTACCTATAATCATCAAGATAAATCTATTTCAGAAACTCCCTCAACTGCTGACAAAATCTGGAAGGAAAGTCTGCGGAGGAAACATATGTTATATTGTCTGATCTTAAATTTTTCCCAAAGTACCACGCTACATCAGGGAGAGGACACAGGGCGAGATGGCCTGTTGGTCAGACATAGCTCTGTGTCCAGGTAGAAGAAATCAATTAGTCTTTTGTTTGTTTACTGACTCCCTTTACTCACTGCCATTTTAGATTCCACTCTTTTCTTGCTCTGGATGTGGGAAAGGTTTTGCTGTCAGTAAGGGGTTATCTGTTTGCTATCAGTCAGCTATCAAAGGTTATCGTACATGGGCCAGAGCCTTTGATGAAGGCAAGAGAGCGTTACCAGAAGAGCATCTGAGAAAATAGTGATATATGTAGGTTGAACTTTTTTTTTTGAGAAGCAGATGTCAGTGACTTTATTAAAAAGATTCCGACATGATTTTCCTCCTAAATTTAAAGAAATAAAGTTACTGGACAGCACTGATTTTAAATTTCCAACATTGAAAGGACTGAAAGCTTTTGCAGAAGCTCTTAAAAGTTTATGTTGTTCCCCATTACAACAGCTAATACTACATGATTGGCTTGTTAATATAGCTAACTTACCAGCTGCATTCACATTAATTTTCACCTTTTACTATTTAATGGTAGTGCTATTTATTAGCCAGACAGACCATTTTTAGTAATGTTATAGGAACAAAGTGCATTACACAACAGAACTAGGTTACACCTGCAGCTGACCATTTCTGTATTTATGGCTGCCTGACATCTGTAATGAATGGCAAATGGAAAATATTTGTTTTTTCTTTGGCTTAGTAATTATTTTTTTCATGTTTTAAAACTAAAAGTGAAGTGAAATACCTGGCATTAATTAGGGGTTTTAAATACCTGCAAGTCTCTTGCCAAGGTGCCCTGGAGAAACAGAACGGATCCTTAGGGCAGTGCACAGGAAAGAAATCGTTAGCCAACCTCAACTTTCACTGGAAAACTTGACTGGAAAAGTCCAGATTACATTACAGTTCAATTTGTAATCACATCCAGCCCCTTTCACTTCAAGTCTCAAGTACTACAGCCCTTCATTGTATGGATATAATTATAAGATGGTGAATTTACCATGTACTCCTAACAGATGATCAAATGTTTTGCAAACTTTATAACAATCTGGCGGACTTCAAATTTAGGACAAAGAAGTTAGGTAATTCATGCTGTAATATTTCATCTCACAGATGTCATCTAATTATTATTAACATGCGGAACCTATTTTTTCTCCTCTCTCCCTCTCACCAATCATGCAACAGTTTCAGTCACCATACAAGGAAATCCTTTGAAAAACAAATGAAATTCAGGCTGAAACTGTCCCAACTGGTCTATAATAAAAAATTCTTATCACTTAGAGATTTGAGAATTTCTGTTTAATTGTAGCAGTATTTATGTAGCTAGTCACTGATAGGCCTGACTGAAAAGATATAATGATAAAAAATAAGATTTAAAAAAAATCGGCTCAAATTGCCTGCAGCACACTCAAAGATAAAGGAAATACATATTGAGATGCACTTTTTAGAGCATGTAACAATCAGAGCCAAAATAGCCATTCAAAACAAAGTTGGAGACATGGACAGTAAGAAGTCTGAGAACAATGAAACTATTACACAGATCATGGTCTCCTGGCTTGCAATCAGATATTTTTGTTTTATGTTAGGGAATCCTTGATCAGGTACAAACAAAATGATGCCCAGATTTTAAGGAAGAATCATGCTGACTCAATTTGCTTGATATTCTTTTCTCATACTTAGTCAAGGACTTTCTATCAAAATTCAGCCTGTACGCTCTTCCCTGCTTCATGGAAGAGGAAAATTTCACTGTGAAAAAAGCCACAGTGATCATGGCTTTCATGAGGAGAAACCCAAAGGCTTTTTTATAAAGAACTCTGTTCTTTCTGCGGCACTAGCTTTGGTCAGCTGCAGATAAATGCATTTCAGGGAGGCCAGAAGGAAGTTTCTCCATCATGCTGGAGAGAACCCAAAACACCTGAATGGAATTTCACATCAGGTCTCCAGTATCAGCTTTTAAATTCATCTTCCAAACTCTGTGCTGGGTTTCTCTAAAATTACCAAGATATGTTCTTCCCAGGGGCTAAACTAGGGGGATTTCCCATTCCCACATTCTTCTGCTATTCAGCAAAGAGCTTTGTAACTCACTGACAGGGCATATATCACCCTCTGTATAGATGCCAATACTACAGAGATGGTAGGTTAGTGTAACCATCGGAGTCTTCCAGTCACACAGTGATTAGGAAATGTGCAAAATGAAAAAGAACTGAATAAAATCTAACTACAAATCCAGATTAATTGCTCCTCAGAGTTAGTGAATATTGTGTTTGTCCTCATGATCTTCATTTTAATGAAAGACATTAACTGACAATATTTTGCGTGGATTATAATTTCAGCTGTTCATAATCTGCGTTTTTAATGACTGTTTTAGTGTGCATCTTCATCTGAAGGATTTTACTGTCATTCTAACCTGTGGGAAAAGTATCACTTTCCATCAGCTTCCTTTTCAAAACATCACATATGTGTTTCTCTTTGGTGTGTCTGCATCACGGTATGGAGATTTGATAGACAAGTTATTAGCAAGGTTAATCATAATTTGATGAATGGAAACTCTGCCTTCATCTCATCCTGATAGAGTTGGTAGTAGGGTTTGTTCTTTTGTTACTTCTTTTTGTTGTAGTTGTTGAGGACATTCTTGTGGGTGCAATTAAAGTGGTGCCAAATTACCTGAAATAATTTGTGGTTATTAAACAAACCAGTCTCTAATGTGGAAAGTGCATTGTTCCCTGGCATTCCAGAGGCTTGCATTTTTTTTTCACAAGAGATTGTAGTAACTGATCTCTGACAGTAATGCTTTGTGTATGTTGCCTCTTGGGTGGTGGAAGACTAAACCATGTCACAAAACTGCACATATGATCTACAGCTGGCATGTTGCATTACAACCAAACAAAAACGATCTCATGACTTACAAAAGCTCTTTAAGGAGGCATCACTTGGAAGGTTAACTACAGTGGCTGACAAAATCGGCAAGGTGCAAACTGTCCTCCTGTTTCCTTGACAATGAATAATGTAAAAGTACTGTGTTTGCTTAACCTGATTCTCCTTTGGGTATTTATTTATATTTACCTTTTTTCCTAGAACTGAAATTCTAAAATTGCTATACTATTTTTTATATTACTGGAACATGAAACTTTTGCAACTTCACTAGCTTTGCATTTATGTGTTTGACCAACTGTTTTTTTGTAACATAGGAAGGGGTCACTTGTCCAAAACCATGTGTTTTTATAAATGCAGAGTTCAACTAATAAATTATACTGCTGTTTTCTCACAAAACCTGCCTTTCAGCACGTAAGGATTCTGTATCTGTACTCATAAGTATTCTTCATCAGTTATGTGTGACAGTTGTTTATGGTTCCTACTGCTTGGTCTTTGGAGGTTATTTAGCTATCAGATTTTTTATTCCCAAGAGTCTTACTACTTCCCATGTGTTCAGCTGCAGGAATTCTATACTCACCAATTTACATTAGTTAGGGAAAACTGAGGTGTGTCTACACTGGCTGGTTATCCTATATGTCAGGACTCACGTCTTTTCTCATTTGTATTGGTCTGAGCCACAAGTAACATGACCAATATCAAGGGCATAAAGTCAACATAAAACTGACATAAATGAGAGAAGAATCAAAAGCCTTTATTATCCTGTGGTATTTCTGGAGAAACTCCATTAGCATCAGTTATGTGAGTCAGGTTTACACTAATGCAAAAGAGTATTTTAAAAATGCCCAACTCCGACACATTTGACCACTTGACAAAATTAACTGGAAAATGCCAGCTAGTCTGTTCAGGGTTTTTTGATGTTTCCCATAGGAAGTGTCCATTTTAGCACAATCAATACCTTTCCTAGACACTTGTCAATCTGTTTGGCCAAACAACATCTACACAGTCAGCAAATTAAGACGTAAAAGAAGCTAATTGGGACCTTTCCAGGTACCTACTTTCCACAAACAAAGTACAATGCTTTATTTCCTACCAGGAAATTATAGCGTCTACTGAGACTTCAAGATCTGATTAGTTTCAGAGGCTCGGGTTTTTCAAAAACCTGTAATTCAAAATAAATATATAAACATTACAGCCACCCTATGCCTGAAATCTGGAGAAACCTGGTTACTGTAACCCCTTTGGGGAAAGCATAGGACCCTTTAGATTTTTACTGATAAGGTATAAATAACATTCTCATAAAGCTCAAGGATTGCCCAGATATACACATTTAAAATAATTATGGTAATTAAATAGAGTTGCAAGCAGCTATTGCTCCAGGCAACACCAGTTAAATGTAAAGAGAAAACATCTTCTGCATATGTTTGTGATTTATGTAATTACATGCTCCTACAAGCTACACACCATTCACTGGCAAACAGCCATCTCTTCTTTCACTACAATTTAGCCACAGTAAGTAACATACTTCATCTCTTTGAAAACCTTCACTTAATAATGCCACCGAGGATGTATACAACAACACTGGGGAGGGAATGAGAAAAAAGTAAATGTCATTTGGTTGTGTGTGTTAAAAATAGCCTTTGTGGGCCCATTTCTGATGTAAATCACAAATGATTCCATTTTAGACAACTAAATTACACCTTATGTCAGTGAGAAATGAATAAAACCCAAGGTGTGTTTTGTGTATGAGATTATGTATTTGCTCTTGAGAATTACTGTTTTTCTGAATGTAGTAATTTTTGTAAATTAATCTGTACTGGGCCGTTCTGAGGCAAGTCCTTACCAAATCCAGTGAGAGGAGAGCAAATTAAAATGTTAAATTAAACTGAACAAAAATGGATTCAACACTCAAGAACCCTCCCTAGCGCAGAGGTTTCCCTCTGCCAACAGATGCACAGATGAAGGATTTCTTTAATGTTTCTGAGATCCAGACTCTGGACTACACACACTCCCTCACTAGAAACTTTTAGTCAAACTTCAATTAACATTTTCAAGGAGTTAAAAAGGAAAATTAAAAAAAAAGGTATATTTTTTTCACATTTCATGAAACTTTCAAATTTCCTACCCCTCACAATCACACTAAAGTCCATGGGGTTACTCATCAAGTACATTTTTCTTTAGAATAAAAGGCATCAGACTCTTTTTCTTTTATATACAGAATTTCCTCAGCTAAATTATTTTCACCAGACACAACTGATTTTGCAGTTCTTTGCAAAGCCTCATTTATTTGTCTGCATGAAAGGGATACACTAACTCCAAGACACCACTCCAGTATAACAATGGGAGTGCAAATGGGAGCAAATATGTTTGGTTACCAGAAATGTAAGAAAAAAGTTGTGACTGTAAAATTGTGCACAATTTGTAATAAATATGATATCCTGCTTATGCAGTTGCTTTTCCATTTAGGTGTGGAATTGTGTCTTTATTTCACATTTCAAGTTACGTACAATGTCAAAGTTGCCATTATGGAAAATATTTCTAAGTAGGAGTGTGCTCTACTGCCTATGAACTAGTGTCTAAGTACATAGTTAAGAGATGCACTATACTTTGTAGATGAAATTTACTGTATACATACTCTATGCTATAGTGTGACATCTGAGACCAAGTTGAAAATGCATTTCTGCTAAGCTAGAAAATATACAATGAGTAAGTCATGAATGTTTGTTCTCCCCACAACTCTTTCATTCCAGTGTCAATATGCTATTATTTGAAATGTACTTTCTGGCTCTTCACTGTATCTGTAAAGGATCCCAGATTAAGCTCTTTTGATTTTTTTGTTTCATTCTCTGTCCCCACCTGACTGCTGGAATTGAGGAAGCTTAGCACTTAGGACATTGCAAGAAGGTGGTCCCTGCCCCCCTGAAAGACAGCAATCTGAACCCAGCTCTCCGAAAACCCTATTCTGTTCTCACCACTAAACTCCAAAACAGCCCTATAGAGTCAATCTGCCTCTTCTGCTCATGCAATAAATAGTCATTCTTTTACAAACTACAGCATCTTCAACTGAGCATAACGTGAGATCTTCCCCACACAACTGTAAGTAGCCTCCAGATTAGGATATTTACCTATGATGGCAAGAACTAAGCCTCAGTCCTTGCTCCAAATCATCCTGACCTGAGACTCGCATCTGAATCTTGCATATACTAGGACTAGGCTCTTCTGACCAGAATTTACATATTACCGTGGGGGGAAAAAACCCCAACAAAACCAGTCAACCAAGCAACAAGACAAAACCACCTTTAGTAAAGGTAATTTCTTAGTAGATTTTCTCATTCCTGTGACTCCTAGCTACTTTCCCAAATCTGGACTGAACTGGAGGGAAAAGATCCAAGCTGAAGGTGATACTGCCTTTGTTATTTCAGCCGACAGCTGGATGTACAGCAGCCCAGAGGGCAAAGTAGAACGAGATGCAATAACCTGGCCTCAGCAAGGACTTGTTTTAGGAAGATGCCAAAAGCCACGTGAAAGCAGCAGTGGAGGGGAGTGCTATGGCAGACACAAACTTCTGCTTGAAGTGCTCAGGATCAGCTTTAGGCACAGAAGTCACTGTTATAGTCATGTCCCCATCCTATGCTGGTCTTAGAAAGTCAGACTAGAAACAAATTAGACTACACCATTCTGCATATTTTAGATCAAAGTCATAAGCTATAAGCAAGATGACCCAAGGCCAAACCATTTGGTAGCAAGAACTATTTTTTCCTCTGTGTGTTTGTACAGTACAATACAGTTTTAGTCTGTGAATGAGCTCTTAAAGGCACTGATACAATAAAAGAGTAATTGAAGGTCACAACAAATTTAATTGCAGTCAGGTCTTGGAGTGTTTGTGCTCTTTACCTGCTAGCCCACACAACGTGATCTGTTACTTTAAATTTCTGGTGCTGTGTCAGGGGTCAGATGTACCAACAACACCAGCTCTTCCCTGTGACACTGCAAGACACCACTCATGCTAGGACAGAAGGATCTACTGTACTCAGAAATTGTGGCAACACTATGCAGCATGATCATGTTATGTTTTCAGATTGCCACCTTAAAACCTGTGGAAAGAGAAGAACCAAGGATGTGAGTCTCAAAATAATAATTAGGAATTTAATAAGGTTTAGATGCCTAACACTCGTCAGCCCTTAAGAAAGTCATAGCTAAGAATAAGAATAAAGTTTTGTGACACCTTTCTCCAGATTTGCCAGGGAAGACAAAATGGTGAAGTAGTGTGAAATTATGACAGGTCAAAGACTCCATGAATATCCTGAACACTTCCTAACAAACGTAACCATCTCTACGTTCAACTTGAGAGGAGTTTCTGGATGAGAAAACTGGAGCCTGTAAGGTGAAGTAACACTCGGTGTGTCTCAGCTGGCTTCCAACTTGCAGGTGTTGGCCAGCAGATTCCCACGGCTGGAGCTCACAGACACCAAGTGACCTGTTGTTTTCTTAGTGGCGACCACTCGCTTCTGGCTTTTGACTCCAGGAAATAAAAAAGGTCTGGTAAACTTGAGGGCACATTGTCATGGTTTTGTCCCTGTTGTGGCAAAAGAAAGGCAGTAATTTATTTTTTCTTTTCTTTTTGACTTTGGTCTGCTATAGCTTTTTACCAAATCTCTGGGGATCTGAGTAATCAGGGAGTTTTTGTAAATTAAGAAAGTAGATAAATAGAGCCTTTTAAAAAGGCATTTCACTATCATTCTTTCTAAAGGAAAGCAGGTGTTTGGCTCAAAGGGATTTGTTCTTTTGATAGCACGGTAGGAGAGTAAAACTGCATTGTCCCCTAAAGCAAAAATAAATAACTTCAGAAAACATGAGAACTGAGCCCTTGGTGAGGAGGTGAAATGAGTGTCCACCTTCTTGAACTAATTTATAACACTGAAGATGTCAAGAGACATGCTGAATGAAGAAATGATTTGTGGCTGAGAAAAGCTTTGCAGAGATCCCAGAGGCTTGGCCAAAGGCAACTGTATCTCGATAGAGTGATTGACTGCCAAACTAAAGAGCACTGTTAAGAATCTCATCTGGGAAAAGGGGAAGAGCTGCATTTTCCAACTGTGGACCCAGCTATCCGTAGTCTTTGCCAGACTGTGCAGCCAGGATGAAAGCATGCCAAGCACTTAGCCTATTCACTGGGTGCCCTTTGGAAGGACACATAAATCTTAAGGAAAGATTTCAGTACTTTAAATACATCACAAGCAAAATAGTATCAGAAGTCCAACTTTAGCAAGCACGCAACAAACTGGTGTCTAGCTCTTCAGACACTTGACACAAAGTGAAATCTTACACAGAGATTGTTTAAAACTTGTACTCACATGCTCACTTATCTGCAAAGTTTCCTTACCTTCCTATTCTTCTAAGAACCCTAGTTTGCATGATCAGAATTTGTAATTCTCATGGCAGAGACAATGTCATAGCCAGTTTATACAACTTACATCAAGCATGCCAGCTTACACACTCCAGTTTAGAATAGGTTACCACTTGCAGTAAGATTGCCACATTTTGGGCCAGATCCACAGAGCACACAATTAGCCAGCTACACTGCTTTATGTCAGCAGTGGACCAGCCTTTTGGGTCAAGGCTGTGTGATGCTTTGTGTCATCCAAATGTCCTCCTGCAATTAGAAAAGCAAAGAGGTATTGCAACACAGCATAGAAACACATCCTGCAATTCAGGTTGTGAGGCGTGGGCAAAAGATGTCAGCAGTGATATAAAATTGACAGTTGTGTGATGCGGTGATTCGCTACCTTCTGCAAAAAATAAATGAACAAGTTAATATTCCAGAGTTAAGGATCTAACCATTCTGGTTTACAGGGCTATAATTCAGCCTAGGGTAACATGTTGCACATCAGAGGAATTTAACCTTTGACCTGATTAGATGCTAGAATCATCCAGTTCCATTCTACGTGTGAAACTTCACACAGCTCTAATTATTGAGGCCCTGAAGAAAAAGGCCAGAGGTGCTACAGAGCTGGCAGGTGCTAAAAAAAGTAAGAGGTATCTGCTCCTTACATTACTCCCCACCTCCTGAGAAACAATAGTTCAGAAATCATATACACTTCCATGGGAAGACTTTCTAAAGGCGAAAGGCAGAGGAAAGAGAGAGATTTGATGTCTAAATCCTGTCAGTAACTATGAAAATCCCCCCTTTGTCTAGAGTTAACAAAGCATTTGAGAACCTAATGAAACACAGATTTTAATTATGATATTTGAGAAATTACTCACAGAGATCCTGTTATTGCTGTTGAGAGTAGATGATTTTCTAATGATGCTGAACAGTAGTACACAAAAAGGTAATTAATATGAATGCTAGTACAGGAATGAAAGAAAAGCTCAGAGTTAAAAGCACTCAAGTCAAGAAACACCTATCAATCTCCATACAAAAATGTTCAACGTCTCATACCATTGTAGTGGTACTGCATGACTAGAGAATAATAAATGTAATCCCTGATTTTCAGAATGGGAAAAATATGACCTGAGCAACTGCAGATCCTGTCCTGGGCTGTTACTCAATAACATACAAGAACCTAGAAAGACGTAGTAAGGTTGAAGTAAAGACCGTTCAAGAGAAAAGGAAAACAGAATAAAACACGCCTGAGGTTTGCCAAAGGTATGCTACACACTGCTACATGAAGAAGGATATTATCTGGCTTTCAGAAAATCACTGGATGTTTCCAAAGGAAAAAATTAGTTTAATCCCGAAAAGGTGAATGTAATGAGGTATTCATGAGGTATAACAAACCAAATGACAATTGATTATCTCACAAAAACAACTGAAGGACAGGGAGGTTATTAGACAGGCACCTAAAAAAACATTAGTCTGAAGGTGGACATATTCAATACTTTCATTAATGACTTCAGTAACAATCAATAGAAGTGCTCTAATGAAAGTTAGGGATCACATGAAGTGGGGGAGCCCTGCCCATACCCAGGAAGACAGGAGTATTGCACAGGAATAATCTTAACAAAACTCAGCTGCATAGTCTGCAATGCTATATCAGCAAGGGAAAACAGAATATCTCTTACAAGCTCAGAGACTATGATTTACACAACGAAGGAGGAAAATGAGCATGGTAGTCTATTTGATCGCAGTCAGCACTTAAAAAGGCAAATGCAACCTCACAAGGCTTCAGGCAAAGTAGAAAAGCGAATTACTGAAACTATTGCACCATGCCCTAGCACTAACTCACCTGAGGCTGTGTATATAAATTCTCATCACTGACATTCAAGAAAAGTAAAAGACTGAAAAAAGTACAAAGAAAGACTATTCAGATGATAAGAGGAATGGGTAGCCTCTCCTACAAGAGAAAATTAAGGGAACTTGGCTTATTAACTTGGCAAAATGTAGGCCAATAGTGAATGTGCTCAATCATATTCTCGGTGCTAGGTAGCATGTATAGAGAAGAGTTTGGCACAGCCACCAGTGTGACCAAAAACTAGGAGAAAATCTGCAACTGTCATAGAAGTGTTTCTGGTACAGCTTTCTAGTAGGACTACAAAGGCAAGAAGCTACCTGGTTGAAGATGAAGGACATTATAGATTTTTAAACAGCATTACAGTGATGCAGTTGTCTGCCACAGCAAGGGAGCTGAGTCAGTGAGCCCAAACTCTTGCTCTTGTTAGAGTTTTCTGATAAACAGATTCTCAAACCACTCGCACTGCTGTGGTCTGTGATCAGCAGCTACAGCACCGAGTGTCGCTGCAGCTACCCAGCGTGCCAGGACCAATGCAGCAGAAGCCCAGAAATGGAGCAGATCTCTGATGTAACTCAAACACACATCATATCATAGTATCCGATGCCAGGCTCCCAACTATATTTATTCATATAAATTGAATACGTAGTTCTCATGGACTTTTACTGCACTGTAAAGGTTTGTGAAAAGCTGTTTCCTTCACTGATTATGATTTATTTTCCACTCCTTGCTTTCCTCCACCATCATTTTAGCCAGATCTTTTAATTCCACATTTTAATCACATTATCCGTAGTGCCAATTTTTCTTTTGATTTCATGATGGATGTCAACATTTTCCTCTGACATAAGAGATTAGAAATAATAGAGGATAAAAGGAGAAAGCTTAATATTGAAACCAATATGCAAAACAAACATTAAAGCAATGAAATTTGTGAGCTCTTAAGGCTGACAAACTGTATTGTTCAGCATTGCGAGAGGGTGCATCGAAAGATGTTCTAATACTAGGAATTATTCTTCATATTGATATGTGAAAAATGTTGGTATTATATTATTTTAAAAGCATTCATCTTACTAAACTGTTGTTTCATAGCCTTATTAGAAAAAATCTATGAATTCTATCCATATTTTTCCCAGTCTACCCTAGCAGGCATACAAACTTACTGAGGAAAAGAACAGATGCAAAATGCAGTGCCATGACCTTTATTACATACAGACCAGCCTCAACATTTTTGTTCCCTTCAGCTTTCTCCAGGACCCAAAAAGCCCTTCTGAAAGGAGCTGATGCATTGTGCTGCCTGTGCTTTTCATAAAACTTCCTAGCAGGAATGAATGAGGGAAAAGAATGTTCAGGGTTAGTTTGGTTCAACGTACGAACAAGAGGTCCTGCTAAACTCGAGGCACAAATCTTGATCCAGTTATTCGCTTTAACCACTGGTTACATATGATCCCATAGAATTAATATGATGCAGAGTTAAAGAGGTTTAGCTTAATTATGTTTTCAAAACTGTCACAGCCTTTGAAATGTCACTGTTTTATTCAAAGAGAGGATTAAGAAAAGTTACTATTCTTTGTACTGTTTTAAATACACTGGAAAGCTGCTTCAAAGCATCAAAACCCTGCCTCAAGCCCCCTGCTCTGTTTTATATCCCACAGAACTGTCCTAAGGTCCTTTGTAAATACTTAGATTTTGTACGATAAAGAATGAGTAAAGAAATAAGACACTTGTTCCCAATGATATTGTTTGCTATTTATGAGCATGGCATTATTACTTTTACAATTTACATAGCCTTTGTAGAGAAGTGGGTTTCATTTCACTTCCCAAGAATGACAAGTAAAGATAGAGAGCAATCAACAGAAATGGGAGATTATTTGGAGGATATTTTTAAATAAGCATTCTTGATAATTACCATATGACCCCAGGTTAAATTGAGGTTTCCTATAGCACATCTGGACAATTTGAATTCATAGTTAACATAAACATCATAAACACTGTATCTGGGTCATGATGATCTAGTGACTTGCTGCTTACATCTTCAGAATGAAATAGGAAGACAGCGTACGGGGTAAAACAAAACGCAAGTGGAGTCACAAGCAGCAAATAAGTCAAGTTGCATTTCCAGGATTTATGCTTCTAGAAAATATGTAGAATTTTCTACCATCTGGGCAGTGAAGAAAATTTTACATTTTTCTAGTGAACCACAAAGAAGCAGCCAGATGGAAAAAGTACTATGTACATATAATTACCTATCCAAAAAGTAAAACACTTAGGGAAATATGCAATATACTTCATATTCATTCACATTTTCTGAATATAAAAACTTAGACATCACTGATCTTCCTGAAAAATCCCTCTTTTATTTTTCCACATATTTTTGACCTATTAGACCCATTTCGGTCACACTAAAGCAGGGAAGATTCGAAACTGTGACATGGGGCTCACACTGATTTTGTTATATCTTCTCCTGAAGTTTTCTCTACTAGTAACATATTCTAGAAACAGAAATACAAGTTGTAAAACTGTGATAAAAGCCAAACAAAATCAATCTGCAGTGTTATTTGTAATTTTCTCCAGATTTTGCCAGTCCTTCAGTTTACAGTAGTTCCTTAAAAGTCTTTAGCAATGCACGTGAAAGGCTTTAGTTTTAGCTTTAAGCCCTTCTTAGTCTTAAGATGGGTAAAAAAAGGATCATCACCTTTAACTATCCACATTGGGTGTTCTTTTTTTCTCGGATCACTGGATTTATTTCTGCCTCTAACTTAAACATGGAACTTTAGTGGGAAGGTCTTAAGACCTGTCATCAGAGGAGCTAAGTAGCATATTGCTCAGCAGCTCCATGTTCTACAGGGTGAAACAGCATTATACGACTGGAATTTCACTATTTTTTTTTTTAGTGCCAAAACTGCCAGAAGTAATTGGTTAAAAACATTTGAGTTGTACATTTTTTTTTTTTCTGGCAGAACCTGAAAGAAAGAATGATTTCTAGTTTAATATTGGAACACTGGTTTTGATGCTTTTTTTAAAAGGTGGAAAATTTGTTTCACCATAAAAACCTCTTTCCTCTGAAAATGACACACTTGTCACTTATTTCTACCTCAGTGGCCATTCTTGTGAAACTTGACCAGCCATAGACTTGTATGTAGATATAATGTGTTGTCTTTTGAATTTAAGGGAAAATACCCGTAAGAAAAACATATTGATTTCTGGGGTCTTCTAATTTTCCTGAGGTGCTCCATCAAAAAAAACCCAATTCTAATGTAATGACCTGCCAGGATTTTCATAAGCTTTCAGTGTATAATAACCAGCCTGCACTTCAAGCAAGAACAGTGTTAGAACTAACATCCTTATTCATAAAAGGGAAAAGGAAGAAGAGAGTCTCCACAAGGTGTTTGGAATGTGGCACATGGGTTGAATAATCTCACCTCCATCAAACACTCTACTTGATCCTTTATTGTCTCTTAGTTAGTTATCAATATTTAGAAAATGAAGGATATTTTTACTGGTGTTCTTTTGTTGTTTAACAGTTAAACAGTTGGCAGACTTTTGAAGTTTTAGTTTTGATTTAATGCTGTCTTGTATCTGACTTATGACAGAATGTCAAAGAAATGTGCTTAAGGAACCTATTTTGACAATATCAAGACATTGTCTCTAACTTTACAATACACTAATGGTTTGCAGACAACTTCTCCTTCTTTGTTTATTATGCAAGGAAGTGGCTGTCTTCTCATGGGACACTAGCCCATCTGTTAGACAGCCAGACAAGATCAGCAACAGAGTTGTTCTGTCAGATTAAAAATGGCAAGGTCTTATTTTCCAGTATTGTTTCCTATATCTTGTAAGAATGATTGACAACACTTCACCAAGTTAGGTCAAAATCATGCCAAAAAGTTAAAAATATACAGGGCATAATTACCATATACAAAAACACAAGACAATCGATTTGGCAAATTAATATGTCTACTGCAAAACTGTGCATCTACTAACTCTGAATAGCAATGTGGAAACAGAAGGAAATAATTCATTTATCAGTTAAGAGATGTTTATAAAGCACAGCTGGACAAGACTTTAAACAGAGGGTCACCCACAGCTAAAAGCCTTGAAAGAGAAGAGTCTTTTGGCAGCAAGTGGGTTTTCAAAAACTTAAATTTCTTAACATGAGAGCAGAGCTGCACTCACTCTGTGAAACAGTAGTGTCTCAAAAGAAATCATCTCCTCTGTTTTCAAGAAAAGCTTGTGATGAGGAAAGTAAGGATGACTGTATTCCAAAAGCCAATTTTTTCTTTTGTGAGAGCGGAAAAGTTATTCAATCACTCTGTAACTGCTCATCATTTGTAAAATGGGAGCACTGGTACTATTTTTGAAAGAGAGATTTGGGGAACTGTATTAAAAATCTAGAGATGGCAAGATATCAGCAAGGGATCATACAAATATTTGAGAAGTATCTATTGCAAATGTCATTAAGATGACACCTATTACCAGCAGAATAAGAAATAAAAAGATTACGTGAGATCAACTCTGTAAAGACGTTTATTGAAAAGCACCTAAATACATGCTTGTTGATTCCTGTCCAGAATCATGTTTTATCTTGTGCTCAAATGCTTTTCTTAATCGTGATGTTTTTCTGAATAAGCTTACTTACTTACTAAAGGAGCCCTGGAAGTTTTAGCAAGAACAACTTGAAGTACATTTAACATAACACAACTCTCCATTTAATCTCTTTAGAGGAGCATGGATGTGGGTGGGGTACTATTACTGCAAACTTTCTTAACTCTTCCGGGTGTGATTACTGCGAGTACTCAAATCCTTGTGGGAAAGCAAGGTGGGATGAATACCTTATACTGTCCAACAAAACCAGTCCAGGAAAGACCCAGATCTGAGATGGGATGTGATCTGATCCTCCTACAACACTTAGTCTAAACGATGGTAATTGCTCAAGAGGAAGTTAGCCCTGTCTGGAAGAAGCCAAACCTAATGTGTATTAGCTGAGCTGGAGGCAATCTCTTATAGCATTCACATACAGAATACATGAATTTCAGACAGTGAAACTGAAGAAAACAATGTATGAAGAAAGAAGAAAGATAAAGCTTTCTGCAGGGCTTTGAAAGCAAAGATGGAGAAAACTGCAAGAATTTGAATCCTGGACCATCAGAAAGTTGGGATGGGTGCACTCATCAGTTGTGGGGACATAATCCTTATATATAAGCTTTGATGTGATGGTCTACAAATTGCAGAATTTCAGCTGAGAAATTAAAATCAAAACCACACAGTAGGCAGCACCTAGCAGGAACTGAAGGAGGATGAAAAGAAAAAGCAACTTTGCTGATCTCTCTTCTTTCACTACAGACCCTGTGTTCCTGCTTTTCTCTTTCCAGCTACAGTGCAACTCCTTGACTCTTTCACTTGGGGCAGTTCCCAAAACACAGACCACAACATCCCTCGAGGGCAATGAAGAGGAAGACAAACAAACAGATGGTATGTGACGAAGGTACAGCTCCACTAGAAAAGCAGACAAGCCAAGGCTTAACTAAGGAAGAGCCTCCCTACAGGTCACCGAGTCGGTGCTTGCCATACATGTGTATCAAAGTTTGGTTCATATCATTAAGCAGAAATATTTGACAATACAGCAGGGAACAGCAGAAACCTGGAATTGTAGCAACAGATGTGGAAGACAGAGAGAGAAAAATGGGAACTGAAAGTATCCAGCTTGGTAATAGATACCCACCTAGATCATTAAAATTTCCCTAGACCAAACAGCAAGGCCATTCAAGCACTCTCCTGAACACTGGGCTCAGCCTTAGGCAGAGCCTTCCACTCCTGGAAGGTCTCTGCAACAGACACCCTCCTGGCATTCGTAAGAGCCTTTTGCGAACACACGATAAATTTTTACCCAGTCCCCTTTGCCATGTTTCCTTTCTCAACGCTATGCTCTGATTTGCAGTACAGTATAACAGTGCATTGCTGCAAGGCCTTCCTGGTGGTGCGACAGCATGACCAAACGTATGGAAACTTCTCCCTTGCTGCACAGGCTTCAGGACATGCAGAAGAGCTATCATCTTTTAGCTGCCCCGAGCAGCTCTGAGGGGACAGTGGCTGGAGTCACAGACTGCAGGAATCCATCAGACAATTGGCACAGCATCTCATGCTATTTAAAAGATAATCCCTGAAAATGGGATTAATACTTCTGTATTCTTTGCCTTTACTGCGCAAAACGTAAGTTGATTTGAGCAGCCCCAAAGTATATTATTAACCATCTCTGTATTTTTGGTGTTAGCTGGTGTTTGAAATTGTTCCTGAAAGCACGTAATAGAACTAGCACAGAAAGTAGTTGTTTTAGCATATAAGTACTGTTGGAATCAAGGCTTTGGCACCTCTTTCATCAGAAAACCTATTCTAAGGAATGCTGCTCTTATCTAGCTGATGTTCTGCTAAAGAATTTGTTTTGTCCTTTGCAAAATACGGCTCAGAGCCCGTATCCACTCCATGGCAGAGATAAGAGCATTGTTTTTAAGGTAATGAGTGGAAGTCTCTTTCCCTGTAGAAAAGCTCTTTAGGAATCTTTGACTATGAAGAAATAAACATTTCCTGACAAAGATCTGGAATGCCATTTCTAAATAGTTCACATTTGTATGCAATTTTTACTACATGAATTACTCTTTCTTTACCTGAAAGAGCAAAATTGGACATATAAAAGCATAATTAAAAAAATGGCTGGGTAAAATGTTTGCAAGAAATAGCTTGTTTAATGGATTTAATCCCTTTCTCTGCTCAGAAATTATCTACAGTCAGTCTTCTGTTATGAATTCCTTTGGTACTCTTCTTTGTTAGTCAGAAGTTTTGTGCAAACATATTTCTCCCTACTCACTGCACACCAAATGCTGACTGTAAGCGTTCTCTTTAGTATTTTAATATGTTCACCACTTGATAGGTTCAAGCTGTGCAATTGGGTGTCTAAGTCACATGGCATTGTTTATGTTCTCAGAATCCTTTTGCCCCTAATGATTTTCATATGGTCGAGACATAAATTTTGTTTTACGATTAAATGAAACTTGGCTCAGAGGAGCCAAAATTAATTTTTCAGGAGCATTTGGTACAAACAAAACTCCACTGACATAAACACATTAAAAAGGGACTGTAAGCACAGCCAGAGTAAAAAAATCTATTTAGAAGATGCCAAAGTGCTAGAATATTTTTTTGTCCTAACAAGCCCAATAGCCATTTCTTTTCTCATCTGTCCCTAAACGCTATAGAGCAATTGTAAACTTTCTCGATTCAGTGTCAGTCTGTACACAATACTTGCGTTTTACAAAACTTAAACCTTTATGTAAAACAATTTTACTGAAAACATGAAGAAGAATTTATAATTTCACACCACTGTTTGTGCATAAATATTTCCAGGGCCAGCTGCCCATCTGTCAACTGTTCACAATAAATAATTTGTTATTTCCACTCTCCTAGAAAAGCAGTTTTCTTTAAAACAAACCCTCACAATATGCGTTGTTTGCTACCATTTCAAGGCCCGCTACAGCAATGGAAAAGAATGTGCTAAATGTAGCATTATCATGCAGGTCAGGCAGGGCAGCCCGGTACACATTTTCCCACAATCTCTGCTCATTAACATCTAGTTCCCCCATTGTGCAGACTTTTGGCTCTGTTCCATCGGAGCAGAGAAGAAAAATGTTTACAATATGCAAACTTGGAGGGACACACACATAAAAAAAAGGGCTTTGAAATGTCAGTCCTTTGGGATGAAAAGTTTCAAAGGGGAAGGTAAGTCAAAGGTTACTAATGGGATGTCTGCAACACCTGCTTTTAGTGGAGGTTTCATAAATAAGCTTTACTTCTCAAGAACAGCTTTGCCTAGACAAAAATACCAGCTAAAATATCTGCGGCTAGCTTGAGCAGCCTGGTACCTATGAACAGAAAGGTCAGGTTTGTAATACCCCAACATGGCCTCTCACCCTGCTTTTATTGATGAAATGAGATTGCTTTGGTGGCCAACACCACTTTTCACATCTGAAGGCGGAAGGTACTAGCAACGCGGCGTGCTCAGCCTCTGCAGGGGAGGAGGGGGAAGGTGATGCTCAGCATCACTGCCGCAGGAAGCCCGGCTCTCTGAGGAAGAACTGAACTCTCACACATAGGAGTGAGTTTTGCAAGCTTCAGAAGTTTCCCAGCTCAGCTAAATAGCCCTCATAAGGCACTTCCAGTTATCGTGAGCAAGTTTCATAACTGTCATAACAACTCAGAGACCTTCAGTACTATTTTTCCCCTGAAAGAACTAATGCATATTTCTAAGATTTTAACATCAAGAAGCAGGCAAGAGAAGTGAAATCCTGCTAAATGTTCATTGGGCCATTACAGAAACTTAACACTTAGTCATTACAAACGTCTCTTACCCAGAGCACATACGTGAAACTGAAAAGCAGTACCTTCATCTCACAGGCAGCGACCCAGGAATAGGGCTGTGTTAAATGTTTCTCCTACAGCAGAGAGATCCTGCAGCACAAATGGCATCCAAGTCCCGAGAGACAACTTCAGGGCTCTCCCTGAGACACTACCCTTCTTGTCCAGCAAAAAAGTGTGGCAGCTTCAACAAATGCACAGAAAATTTCCATTTTAATATAGAAGCAAGAAGAAAGCAACATGATAGATAAGGCCACAAACTGGTATTTGGGTGTGATGAGCGAGACCGGCGAACCGGCAACAACAGATGAGGAGAAAGCTGAGGTACTCAACAACTTTTTTGCCTCAGTCTTCACTGGCAACCTCTCTCCTCACCCCTCCCGAGTCGATGAATGGCATGAAGGAGACCAGGAGGGTAAAATCCCTCCAGCTGT
>Ga0065711_1030022_pt1 | contig 34034 bp, 10 predicted proteins | sample Hoacrofraction12_FD_59098 | JGI IMG/M metagenome (GOLD analysis project Ga0065711, IMG submission 59098) | Hoatzin crop microbial communities from Cojedes, Venezuela - Epithelial fraction 12 v2 (version 2) | ecosystem: Host-associated > Birds > Digestive system > Esophagus > Crop | place...
ATTTTAGTGAACTGTGTGTTGTATAATTATTCCTCCAAGTCACACTTTTCCTGAAGTATTTGTTCTATGCAGGTGCTCTTTCCGTACCTGGTTACACAAAGAGTATAATAAATAGCAAAACAAGAGGTATAAAGAAACTTGTACTTAAAAGAGATCAAAGCAAACCAGACCATGCAGTCCTTTGGAAATCTTGGCTAGCTCTCTTGTAAATAAAAGTGCTTGTAAAGCAGAAGGTATTTAACTCCTGTATTTATACAGACCTTGATTGACACTTCAGTTATTAACCTCATAAAAACACAGCAACGTAAACCAGTAAGAATGTTTATTCTAGCACTTCTATCTGAAGGAAAATGAAAACCAAGATATAGTGGCATATTCTTAGTTCCTTGTAAGTATTTATTTTAGGGCTGTGTAGCATAAAAGAATGTTTTTTCAAGTCAGTGAACTTAAACTATTTGCTTACTGTTCTGGGACTAAAGTATTTTCTAATTCCTAACAAAACAAATTTTAGATTTATTGAAGGTGCAAAGTCACCATATCTTTATTGAAGGGGCAAACCCCACATTTTTGTAATAATTCTTCTTTCCCCTTCATAGTGCTTTTCATTTCATGTTGGGTAAAAATGAAATCTGAATTGTTTTTTGTAACTAATTTGATGTGATTATACAAAAGTTTTCTCTTCTTGTCACTGAAGAGATATCCTGTATTATGTTAGGTCTAGAAAAACAAATATGCAATAATCTCTTATATCCTTGTTCTTGGGCTTGTTAGCTGATGTATCGCACCATTTTTTTTACAATTGCTTTTTCTAGGCTTCATTGTGGCTTTTCAGGCCTGCCCCCAAAATTACATAGCCATTTTGTCTTCTATGGGAGCGCTAAAATTCTCTTATGCATGTAAAATGTTTGTTCGAAAGCAGCTTGTCATAACTCCTGAGACAGGATGGGATTTCAGGAATTTAACTCTTAATTTTGTTTTAATGAACATACCTATCTGAAGTGAACTCTTAAAATGTATATATAATCTTTATTTCTAAAGGAACTTGCCTGTTGCTATTGTAAGAATGGTGGTGATTCTCTGGTTGTCATCCAGAGGAACTACTAATCAAGAGCTTTCATATAAGTATGCTATTTCTGAATTAAACAAAATTTTAAGTGGTTATATTTATTTCACATCAAGCTAGTGTTTTAAATACTAGTGTACTTTGTGGCAAAAATAATATTTTGTGCTGAACTAAAAACTAAGTTACTAACTTATTGAAAACCGGATGATCTCAAGACTTTTATTGTTCTTAGCAGGAGCTTTTGTTTACTGTAATTGCAGTAGCTAGTGATGGCCAACAAATACAGGAAGACAAATACAGGAACACTGATCTGTTAAGCAGACAAGGTTAAAACCCTGGTGCTGGAGTGGGAAATAGCTAAGTGGAATCATAGAAACTGTAAAGGGATCTCTTGATCCTGTTTCCTTGATTCCCATTCAAAGTACAACTGTTAGCAACACTAGATCAGGTCAGCAGTGGCTTTGGATGAGTTAAAAACCACCAGGGATGGAGATTTCACAGCCACGCCGAGTAACACCTTCCAATGCTTCATTCGTCTTCTAAGTGCAGAATTTTTTTCCTGCAAGAAGTTTGGCTCTCTAATCTTTGATTCCTTCAGGTGATTGTAGGGTGCTGTTGGATCTTCCCTGGACCTCCTGTTTGCCAAATGGAACAAACCTGGCACCTTCACCTTCATCTCATAAGGCGTGTTTTCTAGGCCCTGTGCATCTGAGCAGCTGTTTGCTGGACCCTCTCCTGTTTCTTCTAGTATCTTCTGAACCTGGCAACCCAAAACCAGGTGGAGGATTCCATGTACTGCCTCACTGTGCCAGGTAGAGAAGGGTAATAACTTCCCTTGATCTGCTGCCGTGTTCATCCTAATGAACATAGTCCAGTATGTGGTTTGCCCTGTTTGCAGTGAGGATATGCTGTTGGCTCGTAGTGAGCTTGGCATCCACTGTAACCCCCAGGTTCTTTCCTGTGGGGCTGTTACTGAGCCAGTTGGTTTTCAGCCTCTGCTGATGCTCATGGTTATTCATCCCAGGTGCAAAATTTTGTGGTTCTCTTTGCTGAAATGCGTGAGGTTTCTGTTGGCCCAAGCCTCAAATTTCTCAAGGTCTGTCTAGACTGAACTACTGTGTGGTGTTTCATTCATTCGCCCTAATTCAGTGTTGTCCATAGATCTGCAGAGGGTGCTTTCTATCTCATCAACTAAGTTGTTGATAAAAATGTTGAGGGATGTAAGGGCCTCAGGGCTGACCTGTGGAGTGTTCCACTGGTTACCAGCCAACAACCAAACACTGAACCATTGATACCCTTTAGGCCTGGTGGTCCAGCCCAAATGCTTTATTTATCCAAGCTGTACTCTCTCAGCTTCCAAATGAGAAAGCTGAGTGAAGCTGAACCTATTTGACGAGTACAGCACTTTCTACTCCATTTTAAAGTTTTCCGCCTTAATAAAAATGTAGCTTAACTGCTTTCCCTAAGAAATAAGAAAGAACAGATTCCAAGAATGATGTTAAAACTATGAGAATTGTTTTACTAATTGTCACAAATCTGATTGAGTTTCATCTGCTTGAGTGCTCCCCAGACTCTTGAATTCTCTGTGTGTATGGACAAGTTTCTTTAGATTGGTTTCTCTTTCACTTCTTTATGGACACGAAACTCTGAAACCTGTCAAGTTTGGAGCTTTTCAGGAGTGTTTAGACTCTCTTCCCAAACTCCAGTTATGGTGCTTGCCCTGGAATTTGAAGTTTACCTCCTTGAGCTGACTGTAATGGGGTCATCTTAGGATAAATTTAAGATTCTGCTGCTCTTTTCTCAAGTGAAGTGAAACCTGCAATTTTTTGGGAGGTTTTTGTTTTTTAAAAATATATAAGCCACCCGTTCGCTCTTCCAGAAACACGCTGCAGACTTCAATTTTGTTTAAAAAGGAGTGAAATACAAGGAGATAATTTTAAGGATGATTACTGAGTGCCTGGAACTTCTGAAAGGAAGTTCTACAATTTTTTCCATACTCATCCAGTGTGCATTTTGGAATCTGCTTGCATCCAGTCTTAGTCTGATTCAAGGGTGAGATTTGAAAATTACCGATTGCTAATCTTTATGTAATTCTCATCAGCAACAGTTCAACTGCATGTGTTTTAACTTTAAGAAGGGGTTGGAATTTCCATGCATATCAGCATGTCACAATCCCAGGAGCGCATGGTAGTAAGGGTCCTGATGGTACGTTGACTCAGTTCTTTTCATAAACAAACTTGCTATACTGTTCCTTTTATAAACTGATCAAGTCACATCTTAAAAACAATTTTCTTTTTCTCGCTATTTCTGCAGGAAGACTCCCTGAATGCCACCTTCCAAAGTACAACTTCTCAAGAGTCTTGCTGCTTTGATCATTAGAAACTTAACTTGCAGTGTATATTATTTGTGGCCATTTAATACTCATTTGTTCTTATGCCAGTATTGTCTTTTATTTTAAGTAATTATTTTCCCTCCTGATGCTTCCCTTGAGGTATTTGGATGCCAGTCATATATCCACTCTGTATTTATTTTGCCAGACCAAGCAAGCTGAGGTTTTTAAATATCCTCTTGGCAAATTTGCTTTCTATTCCCTTGGTCATATGAGCAACTTTTTGTAAGCATCTCTGTTAGATGAAAGTTAGCTGTGATTTATTCCAGCTTATGTCCTACCCGATTGTTGGAGGGTGACGTTAGTACTTCCTTGTCTGTACTGGCTGTATCAGGGTTAATGTGCTACTGAATCACACTTGTCCTCTGTCATTGTCCTCTTGATGAGGGATCCAATGTACCAGCTGATATACTTGGATCTTTTTGCTATTTCCAGCTGATGAGCTCCTGAATTGTAACACATTTTTTTAATTAGCCCTTATATATCCAGTCTTTTTATCTGCTATTAATTTCATGTCCTAGTATTCTGGCTCTCAAGATAGCTAGTTTTGTTTCATAGTATTTTAATCTTCCCCCTCTACAGACACTGCCTCATAACTTCTGTTTCATTGATGAATTTTCGTTAGGCTGCTCCTAACTCTTACTGTGGTCTTCAATTAAACGGACCATAATATTGGTCCCAACAATAGATTAGGTCCACCAATAACTGACTTGAAACATGTTCTTTTTGGGTCTTTTTAAAGTCTTTCTCTAACTTACCCATTTTGTCTAATAGCATACCCTAATTGCAGTACATCAAATACTTTACTGTCACTCATAGAGCTTACACTAGAGTTTAATGTGTTAAACCAAAACTGTAGTTTCACTGTGGACCTAGAGTAGATGTCTCCTCAGACTGCATTGCAGGATGTTGTCTGCTTCCTGCTGTTTGCTGTATCTCACAGGAAGTCGGTGGTTTTTTTAGCTGTGGAGGAAGCATGTGAGAACTGGAGCTCTGCTCTGAGCTGGAGCTGCCCTGCTTTTTACTTTGAAGCAAACTTTGAGCAAAAAATCTGTAGATTTCAAACATTTCATTTGTTGAGATAACATTCAAGAGACTTGTGTGACAAGAACTGTTTTATTTCCTCTGTGTAGAAGTATTTTTACCATTCTTGGGTAAGGTGTGGATGAGGTTGGCGCAATCGAGTTTCTAACAGTTTTGCACATTGCACTTCATTCCACTTCATCTTATTACCTTATCTCTAAGCGTTCTGTTTTTCAAGTCTATTTTTTCCTAAATTTCTGTATATTCTTGAGGCCAGCATAAAGGTCAGTAGTTTTCTGAATCGTTCTCCAGCACATTTGAATAATTTAAAATGTTAGGTGTTTGCTTCCCTAACTGTATAATATTGCACTGTCTTGCTATGTTCTAAAATCCAAGATAAGAAATTATCCTTTGAGTTGAATGTGGTAAGTTTTTGCTTCCCCTTCAGTTAGGATAGTTCAGTTTCTGGTTTCTGTACCTTTATTACTGTTAGTTGTCCTGTCCTGAAATGCAGCTGGTGGTCCTATTCTTTAGTGCTATTTAAGGAGCAACAAATTAATATATTTCTTAAAGCACATCTGAATTTGCTTTGGTCTTTACCATAACATCAGTATGAAACAACGTCATACATTTTTCTCTTGGTCTTTTTTGTATAGTTGAAGAAGGTGTTTTCCATTTATTTTAAGTTTATTGTTCTGACGTTAGCTTTGTTAATGGGGGAATAAACTTCATATATTTTCAGATAGGATCTAACTACTTAGCAAGCGATAGGGGTCAGGGGAAGAACACGTATGTCGAAATGGGCAATTAAAAACTAGTCTAGTTAGGTTAGTCTAGTTAAGCTGCACTGTGGGGTTTTTTTCATGGTTTAAAGAAGACAAAAGAAGGAAATATGAAAAATGTGGATTAGCTTTATAAATCTGTCATTTTGAAGGACAGTTTTGCCAAATTAAGTCCTAGTTTTTTAATTATTTCAGCAGCAATTGTCCTTGCAGTGCACGCAGTAAATTGGATTCTGTTTCTGCATTACTGCTCCATAACGTAAAGGATCATCTGACATATTCTGGTTTATGACTCCAGTCTAAGGATTGGTATAGCAAGAGTAGATTTTACTGGAGACAATTAAGAGGACTTACGTGACTTCATGAAAACTACGTTCTTGGTCTTGATCTCTAAGTGTGTCTGTCTATATTGTTTTTTTGCACATTCCAGGTCTGTTTTTCCTTTTTAAAAATACTATTTTTTCCCCTGTCATAGATCTGACTGCATTTGTCAGCTTACTTGAGATGCTAGCAATATTTATGTTCAAAAAGAGCACCAGAGACCTTTGCTGCCCTCAGAAGATTGTTGTCTCTAAATCTCACCTATACTAAACTCGAATATGAGCATATTTACTGCAAATGTTCTTTTGGCAGTTACTAAAAGCAGCATACAAGGTTATAAAGCCTTCATTTCTTCTGAAAAATAAATGAAAGAACAGAAACAGGTAATCTTTGACACATGTTGCAGTAAAAGGATACGTATGCCCCAGTGTCACAGCAGAATTTTAATCTCCTAGGCTATTCTCTAAAGTGTACAGCACAGCTGAAAAAAACACTGTAACATCCATGGTTTTATTCTTAAATGTATTTTTTAAAATTCAGTTAAATAATTCACACACTCATTATGCATAAAGAAGCAGTATTTATTTAGAAAGACACTGGTTATATAAACATAGATGCTGAGCCTTGCATTATGCAGCATTAAGTTGCTAATCAGACAGACATAATATGTAATGACCGGAGATGTCACAGTTTTCAGCAGCATTTATGAATTTGGTTCTAGAAGTTTGGTTACACTGAATGTCTTCACAAGCAAAGCAGATTAAATAAAAACTTGGAAGTACATGATCTTTAGCTTACTTTAAGCCCCCCTAGGTTCTACTCTGAAAAGTGATAAAGCCAAAGAACCAGTGCTAAATGGAGGGAAAGACTACGGACAATCAAGAGTATAGCAAGAGCTTCAGTTTTAGATTACTTCAGAGAAAAGTAGAACTGTTTTTTGCATTTTTCCTGGAGAAACATTTTCAACACTGTAAACTGTATTCTTGTTCATGCTTAAGATAGACTTTTCCTGAAAGTTTTATAGATTTACAGTCTGCTTTCAGTTATGGTGGGTTATTTTTTTGTTTTTAATTTTTACTACTACAACTAGTTGTTGATTTTTGCTAACTTAGCTATGATTCACTGTTGTCTTCCAAATGGTTACTGCTAGGAATTAAATTCTCTCCTTTGTAGAATCACATACCTTCAGAGTAACTGATTGCTGATTTATATGAACCCTGTATTCTGTGAAGTATCTTTCTTGCTGTCATCACAACCTTCTTTCCCTCAGAAATAGACTATGGAGCAGACAAAATTCGGAGTTTTTTGACTCAAGGCCGTGCAGAGAATAGTTAGGAGTGGTGGGTGTAGCTGGATTCTGTATGGCATGGTACCGAAGATACCTCTGTATGACTGTTTTTTGTTAATGCAACATCTTTTCAGGTGGAAACCTGAGTGAAAATGGGAAAGAAACTCATATATGTCTTCCTTTCTACATAAACACTCTTTGTCAGTCTTTCTTTTGACAAGTGCTAAACATGACTGCTGTTTCTAGCCATCAAAATGAAACCTTGTATGAATGGGTTGTACTCTAATTTAGTCATCTGGCTTTTCTGCAGAATTGCTTGCATATGACAAAGTATTAATATTATTAAACTGCAAAGTATATGAGGTGTAAATATTGCATCTTCCTATTTATGTACCACAGTATTCTATGGGTATACACATTGTTTTTGCAATTGAATTTAGGAGGATACGGGTGCTTCCATTAGTTTATCTCTCAACCTTTTGACATTAAGCATCATTTTAATTATATGCTTAAATGACATTTTACATTGGGGAGAGGGATTTTATTCTAAGCATCATCAGCCCACTGATAAATTTTCTGTTTCATTACTGTACTTCCTACTTCAGTAAATAACCTTCCACTAGTCCATTGTTTAGATCTCAGTAATCCCATTTGAAATTCTGGATTGTGAAATTGTGCTACTTTGGGTTGCTAGCAGGAAAAAAGAAAATACTATTACAGAGCCTGTGGTTAAACATACTGTCAAAGATGAGCTCTGAAGCAATAGAAAAATAATTTCAGCTGGACGTGGGAAAAAATACTAGTGTCTTAAGGCTCTTCCCAGTTACTTCTCTAATAAACATGTTTTAGGGTGAATAGATGTAAAATCCTGTGATCTGAAAAATGTTGGTTTTAAAGATTTAATTATGGTAGCTACCTTGCCAAAAATCTCTGTTTGAACTGTGTCAGTGACTAACGGAAAGATAGTTATCTATATTTTTAATTTAAACTTATCATTCCTTGTCAGATATTTCTTAGAAAAGCAGGAAGAGGTTTGCTTCATGAAAACTGTTAGCAATGATTTTTGGATTGTTTTAGTCCACATTTAGTTGATTCCTTTATAGGCATGTCAAGGACTTATCATCTTTTAAAGATATGAATAGCTTATTAATCACGAAGCCTAACTCACATCTGTGTGAGTATGCGCATGCATGAGTGTTTACATCCCTAACGTGCATGAGCCAAATCTTAAAAGTGTTGGTATTCATTTTTCAAAGCAGTATAGTCTTTGATGAAATTAATAGAAAATGTGGCTTAGTGTCATGAATGTTTTTGAAAAGCAGAAGCATTGCATTATTTTGTTGTTTCATTCTCAGTTACTGTACACAAATACTTGTGCATGCCTAATAATGCATACGTGTTTCCAGGAATATGGTCAGTAATCAAAAATGGAATAACTAAATACCTCCAAGTTTTACTCTGTGTAGCTGTTTTGCTACATCATCCCTGAACAACAAGTCTGCTCAGACAGTTACGTCTCTTTTTTTTCTGGAAGTGCCTTTGGGCATGTTTTCTGCAGATACTGCTGGTTAATGGTTTTGATTAGACTGCCTTCTCCCCCCATGTAACCTGTGGAGCAGTAAACCAAGTGGGAGGTTATGCGAGTTACCCACTTCAGTAGTTATTGTTTTCTTTCACTGTCAAAAAGATTCATGAAACCACAATAATTACAAAGAATTTCAAGGCTTTGTAAGGCTGTTTAGTTCGGTTATTTAATATTGATTCAAACTTGGCTACTGAATTTTTAATACTTGAAAAATGGGCCTGTTTAAAATACTAGGTGTGTGAGATACTACTTACATATAGTCCTCTCTTAAGGCTCTAACCAGTGGACCTTCATTCCACAGGAAACTTAACCCCAGTTCTCCTTTTGCTTGATGTGCTCTGTGGCAGAAGAGGTGGAAGCATCACAGCATTTTCCTATTACTAAACAAAAAAACCCCACCGATCAAAAGCTGAGTTCTTAATGTTTTACATATGAAAACTCAGTAAGATGGGCTGTTTGACTTGATACACTTAGATCTTATGTTTTGTGCTGTCTCTGGCTTTGCATCTTCAGTTGGCTACATAATGTATGTGCAAAAAAATCGAAGTTGTTTTGAAGAAGCTGTTAGAAGAAACTCCATGGGTATTTCCTGCTTAAATAACGAGTGATTATCAGTATTGATGTTTTTAAACCATCCTCATTAGTGCTTTGGTTTATATTCATTCACAGTTCGAATGCTTCCATCTAGATTTTTTAACTGAATTTTTCTTTGTAGATATGACAGCTACTGCATGAATCCTTGGTCATGCTTTTAGTTACAGCAATTCACTGTGCTGTTCTTGCATGCCTGGAGAAAGCTTCCTGTACCTCTTCGAACACTTGTTTCCATCTAGCGATCTGGTTTTGCTGTGTTTATTCTGTGGCCTGTGGCTAAAGTGTGTTATGTTAGCTGAGTGCTGGAAGAAGCTGTGCTGATGCTTGCCATGTACTGATCTACTCTTGCATGATTTTTTTTTTTTGCAAGTTTGTTTTCACACACATTCAATATTGCCATCTCATCATACTGTTTTTCTAGACCCGGATCTGTCTGCTTGTCGGAAGCTTTTCATTGGAGTCATGCTAATATGTACTTATTTATATTGGTTGATCCATGTGGCAAGCACACTCTGCAGTTGGCTTTCTTCTTCTAAATGGACGGCCTTTTGTTTATTTTTAAAGGAAGTCTGTTTTATCTGCATAGCATATATGTCTAATTAGAACCTCCCCACTGTAACATTTTAGTGGCTCTTGCTTAGAGGATGCTAAGTGGTTTCCTATAAACCGTGAAGCTATCCTTTATCTGATCAACAGTTTATAAATGAACAAATACAAAAGATTTCTACTTCGCTCTTTTTAGCTCAGATTGATTTGCTGCTGTGGCTTGAGCTATGCTGCCTTATTAATTCTGGCTAGGGATCAGTTCAATAGGTACTGGTACATTGCTCAGTTTTGAATGCGGTTGCTCCATCTCCACTAGCGAAAACGTGGCCTGGAAATGCCACCACTGCCATGTGCTGGAAGCAGCGCTGTGTAAAGAGGGCTAATGGAACATCAGACGCTTCTGCCACTGCGTTTTACAAGTCTTCTGTGAGTTACTATTCTGGGATGCTTTTCAGTGTCAGTAAAATATGAGCACCTGTTAGTACATGCCTAGTAAATATATTTGGTTGGCTGTTTAGTATACGAGACATACTAAAGTAAGAGTAATTTTCTCTTGTTCAACCAGAATGTTGTTAAAAAGGTGACAGAATTTAAGCTGCTGTATCTTTTATTTTTAGTGTGTTTAAGGGGCTAAGATCCCTTCTTCCCAAAAAGGCCTGACCAGTTTAGCTGACAAAGTGTTAGTATGCACATGTACCGACAGAGTTACTTAACTTGTGTAAGCTACGCTGTATCGTCATTTTTAATGCAAACATTGTGCCTTGTTTGAAAGGAGTTCATCATGTGTGCATGGTTCTTCTGGCTCTCCGACTTCACTGTAGCATCAGAAATCCAGCAAGTAAACTGGTATTTTCAGTGTGACTGATTACTACAGAATGTTATTGTAACTCTTCTTCATTCCCTTCTGCAGAATGACAGGAAGGGAGTTTTTCTCTCGTTTTCCAAGTCTTTATCCTTTTCTTCTCAAGCAGTTGGAGGTTGCAACCCGTACTCTGAACAGGTAAGATGATGTCTGAGAAAGTTTTGAAATACAAAGTACAATGAAAAGGCTAAACTGAGTTGTGTCACATATACCATAATGCTGCTGTTTTCATCAGTGTAGTTCTATATAGTTCTACTGGTGTCTCTTGCTAAGGCTTTTTTCCTGTAACTTTTGCACATTGGAGTAAGTCTCTGGAGTATGAACTACTGTTGAGTGAGTAGTAGTTGCTGCATTCCTAGGAGCAGATGTTAAGAAACATGTGTTTTTCAGGGAAAGACAGAAACGGAGTGTCTGACTGGCTCCTGTTTAACAATGAGACCTCTTGATGTGTTAAAGTGATACAGAATCATAGGCCTCATGTAACCCTAAGCGAACGCTTTCCGGCCTGTGACATGCTGACTCTGGGGAAGGTCCTTGATTGCTTTTTAAGGACTCCACAAATAGTGGCTTAGAGCTCCAGTTTGATCAATGCAGATGACATAGTTTGGGATGATGTTGTGCCCAGGTTCATGAACTTTTAAAGTAAACCAGTGCTGACTTTGTTTTTTGTTAAAATGCTACGGTATAAACTGTGGAAGTTCAGCAGCTGATTTATGGGTGAGGTTCAGCTGTCTGTTTAATGGGCTTGAGGTGGATACTTGGGAGCAGCAGTTTCACCAGTTGTTACATGTTTTGCAGTCTCTGCTCTTCAAGACGGTGTATGTGTTTTGCGCAGCAGTTTGCTTTACCTGACATTTCAAAAGGTGACAGTGTCATCACTGGAAAATTTTGGGAAGTCTTTAAACTGAATAAGATTGAAAGCTGCTGCCTGAAATGTTGGCCTTTAATCCTTTTTTTTCAATGCAGATCAAGGCTTGTATCTTAATCATTAACTAAATCGAGAAGTGTTGATGTGGACTTGGATTTCTGATTGTTTTTACAGTATGGATAGTACCCACTTAGTGTCAATGACAAGAACTATTTTTTAATAAAGCGTACTATTTACTAAATACATATTTCCTTCCAAACTGAAAAAAAGATTTTTTTAACCATCTTTTTGTAACTCAGCTTTCTCAGTTTCTGAATTTCTAGAGAAACATTGTCTGTGCCATTTTTAATATTATTTGTTAATAAATAACATAAATTAAAACCAATTTTAATGTTATTTAAAACAAAAGACAGCTCGCCATTATTAGGAATGAAGGAGACTTGAGATAATGTAGGAAAGTGAAGGCAGCACAGCCTTACGTGCTTTCATACAGGGTCCCCAGTGGTGCTGTAGGAGAACTGGACTCCATGTTTGATCCCAGCAGGGATGCGCTTTCTTGCAATGACCAGCCTAGCATACCTCCTTGAACCAGAAATGCAGAAGGGTATTGGGTGTGGAGGAATTTCAAGACTAGCATGAAGGAGGATGCTTTTTTCACCAAATGCTTCTCATCACTTTTTTATTTAGTGAAGCTGAAGAGTTGAAAATCCATCCAAGCCTGTTCCTTTTGCTTTTAATCCTGGGAAGGCTGTATCCATCTCCAATGGATGGTACTTACTCAGCACTCGGTATGGCACCGTTTGTCCCATTTATTATAAGGTAAGGTGATTTTGTGGTGGTTTTTCAAATGATGGGCGTTCTTTCTTGAATCTTTTTGGATTATTTCTTTTTATTAAATACCTTTTTAAGCTTCTCTTCAGCTTTAATTCTTAAAGGAAAAACTGATATTCATTGGTTGGACTTCCCTATGTTACTTAATGCTTGTTTTGGGGGATTAGAAAGCATTTCAGCTCATGCTGATGTGACTAGTTTGTAAATCTTCTTCTGTAAACGCTGTACAGTGTGATTGCTGCCACAGAGAAGGTAGATGAAAACTGATGACCTTGACTGACTTCAGCAATGCAAGATTTTCTGTACAAACTTCTTACGGGTTTTTCAGTCCTGCAGAATGATTGTTCGTAAAACAGAAACGTAATAACTAATACATAGACTTGGAGATGTGTGTGTATATATCTTCCTATCCATCCATGTATATACATATATAGCTAGGTAAATATATGGATATACCCTGTATCTAATATATTTCTAAGATGACTTTTCAAGTTTTTATACAGTGTAACTTTCATTTATGTGGTGGCTACATCAAGATATTCAGCAGATATTTTTGCTCTTCTGTATACCACTGGTGTGGGATAGGGAGCCTGATAAGGGAACAGGGCTGTGTTGGGTGAGGAGGAATGAGCATAATCGGTATTTGAGAGCAAGTCTTGCTATCTGTGTGAAAGCTTCAGCGCAATAGGGTGAGAAAGTTCCGTACTTAATCTTGCTTCTTTAGTAGTGAAACAAGATAAAGTTGTGGTTATCCTAAGATCTTCCAGTTTTTATTTTAAACTACTGTTTATGTTAAAAAATAATAGCTGTCTGCTTATTCTTCACAGCAGATGGGATGTATCTCTTACTTCTTATGATGTTTTTTTGAATTTTCAAGATAAATAATAACCTACCGTTTTTTATTCAGGGAAAAAACCTGTATTAAGAGCTTTTAAATGGACTATATTTAACAGTAATGGTTAGGTTTCTGCTGTTTTTGAATCTTAAATGCTTTTTGGGAACGTGCTTAAAACTTTTTTAGTTACATCATTGATTAGCTTTGGATTTATGCCTTTGTTAATACAGCAGAGAATGCTCATTTATTTTTTTTTTATTTTTTTTTTTCATTTAATGTTTCAGCATAGTTTCTGATACTGGTAATAGATTTAACTCTTGAGAAGCTCTTGGTTACAGCTTTTGAGTTTTGTCTTTATATTATGACCACTAAGTTTGGCAAAGTACATACACCAGCAAAATAACTCTTCACTCTTAATTAGCTTATTCTCTTGAGGTTATTTAAATCCATTCAGAAGATGTGGGGAGAAAAACCCAATCTGAAACTGAAACATTTAAGAGACCTGTGTCATTGGACCTACCTTCCTTTAACTCTGCTCCCAACGAGGAGTGGTGTGGCAGATAAAGATGATATTTTGCTGTCTTTTCTTTCCGTTGAATCTGGAGTAAGGGCTATGGATACAGGAATAAGGCTAGCATTAAATTCTTATATATTTCAGTCAGAAAATTATAGGTGGGTGTACAGATGTGCATTTTCTGATAGGCTACTTAGCAAAGCTTCAGCACTTTTTTATGGTTGCCAGGGGACAATACCAAGGATTTCCACAGGGGTGTATGTATGTATTTATGATATAGCTCAGTGTACTGTTACTGGCAGTATTTATGTGTAGAGCTGTTAGGCCCTTGTTCTGTGAATACTATGATTGTTTTCAGTTCGGTCTGACTGCATTAGCTGGAATAGGTAGGGGTGATTTACCTGGGTAAGATAAATATGTTGCTATTTTCCCTGCTATTTCCCTTCCTATTTTCCATTCTGTGGGAACAGATGAACTAAAATAAAATTCTTTCCTGTTCATCTGATTGTCCTTTGGAAGGTGGTAGTGAAGATTGTTGTGAAGTAACCACGTAGGATTAAAGAGAAGGGCTGGTGCCAGAGGCTCTATGCATCAAGACTTTACGTTGTATATATTAACTGTTCCTTTGAATTGCACAATACACTATTGTGTTATATAACACCTACGTATACATAGAATTACATGGTAGCCCAATGCAATTACAACCCTAAATTGCCATATTTTTACTTTGAGATTTTTACATTTCTATTGCTGTACCACTGTCAAGGAAAAGATAGCTCTTATGTGGTAGGGAGAGAGGAAGGGTGAGTATAACCCATAACTGATCTTCAGATGCTTTCCAGGGCTCAACCCACAATAAAGTGGCATTCGTTTGTTGCTCTGAGAGGACTGAACCACAACAAGGATGGACAGAACACTTACTGTGTTTGCAAGCGAAGGAGCAGTTCTCTGAACAAAACCGAGTTTAGCAGGAAGAGCTCACATTGGGCTTTTGAGGAGTTTTGCTTAAGCCTGAGTGGAATTTTCCATCTAGTGGGAGTAGAGCTGTGGTTGCTCTGACCGTGCTGAGATGAATTGCACAATATGAGTAGGATTAAATGCTGCAAGGACAAATCTCAATCTCTGTGTGCATACTTGTTGCTCGCTGTTGAACTAGGGCATTTGATTACCTATCTGCAGTTCTATTAAAAGTTATTTTTTCCCCTTTCCCCTTGCAGATGTTTTATTTGGAAGGGAACACTTTGATTCACAACTTATTACCTCACTTTTTTAAGAGCTAGATAGGTCTGCTTTAATGGTTACTTTCTAAGATGAAGGAATGTACAGAATGTTTTTGATTAACAAGGGAGGTAATTGGGAGGTAATGTTTTAAGTATGAAACAAAAACATAACCTCCCTTTCGCCTCCCCCTCTCCCCTTCAAAGACCTGTAATCTCTTCAGAATGATCTAAATTTTGGTTACTTTATGTCCTCTCATACCATGGCATTGACAGAGTGCTTGTTTAGTGTTAAATGCTCTGGGCTGAATGCTCTGAAGGAGTAAAACAGGTATTGCTATATTGACTTGGGTGCTTTTCACTAATTGAAGTCTAGAACTATTTAGGAGTGTGACTTTGTAATCTTTTAAGATGTTTTTTAAAAAAATGGCTTTAAAATGTCAAACAGTGTAAGGATTTTTAAAACTCTGGGTGTATGTGCCTTGTCTTCCACTTGACGAAATTTTTTAATTCTTACTGAAATTTCCCCTTGAAGACTTTGTCAAATAAATACATTTCAAAGCAGGGTTGCTTGTAGGTATATTATGTTGCAAATCATTGAAGAAACTCGCTGTCTGAGGGCAATTTAACTAGAAATGAGAACATCTTTCCATGAAATTAACACAGTTGTGAAACAGGCACTATTTTCTTGTGCAGAATTTTGTAACTAGCATCTTTCTGTAAAATGGAGAGGCTAAACTCCCAAATCCCCTGATGCTATTTTTAGTTGGGGACCAGGATAGGTGGCAGTGTTTTCAATCGGGGACCGGGGTAGGTGGCAATGGGAAGCACTAGTCCTTTACTGCTGTGCTCTTCTCCCTCCTGCCCGCCTCCATCCACCACCCCAAACTGATACGGTGATATGTTGTTTTTTGCACTTGAGTGAGCTTGTAATTGATATACAAGGATAATTACTGTGACTCTGTTAGCTAATGACAGACACTAAGATGTAAGGAAAACAAAATTGTATGTGGCAAGGAAGAATTTTCTGTAGGATGGAGCATTGTCGGCTGCCCTGTTACTGTGACTCATTCCTGAAAGAGTGCTTAGAGCAGGAGAGGGAAAATCCACATCAGCCATGAGCAAACTGGCAGTTCAGATGCTATCGTAGTAGCTGTGATAGCAAAGCTCAAATAATCCTAGAGGCCATGATTCTACTCGAGTCTTTAGTCCACACAAGCAATGCAGTCCTCTTGGTCTTTTTCAGTGAGTAAATACACTTAAGTTTTGTTGACTTATAGTTGAATCTTTTTTAAATCTTAACAGATGCCAATCCAGACTAATATGAGGTTACAGAAGATTTTTCTTAAATTTTAAAAGCAGGATATGGGTTTCTGTTATAAAAGATTAGACTCCTTCAGTGAAGTCCAAGAGATTCAGTGTATAATGTATAGATTCCATAAATTGTTCTGTACAAAATGCTATGCGAAGATTAAGTATTGTCAGATACCAACAAGCTTTGAAAGCAATTTAAAAAATGCTGTTACTCAAAATACAAATTTCTAATCGAAATGCGAACTTGAATTTTAATCTCTTTTAATTTTGTTTTGCAGTGTTTATTGGGCAAAGTGAATCAAAATCTGTCTTTAAAAATACTTGCTGGAAACGTAAAAGTAGACCTTCAGTTGCACTCTGCTTGAAGCTAGTACAAAGGCCTAATTGTTTTCAATAGTTTTCTGATTAGTAAAATGTTTACAATCTTTCTTAGGTAATGAAGCAACTTTATGATGTTGCAAAATACCATATCCCACAAATATGGCTTTCAATTGCCAGGTATACTTAGTATATTTACATTATTGTGCTGTCTCTTGCCATTGACTGATTTATCTCTAGTTCTTTGATGCGTTCCTACTAAGAATCAACGTGTCGTTCTGATGCAAATTTGCCTGTTTTTTCTCTTCCTGTTCTTTTTCCACTTATGTTCACAAATTCCTTACATATTCCTTTCAGTCTTCATTGCTTAGTTTACTTCAGTACAGTTAAGGAGTAAATATTATTGCCATAGTTCACATCTTTTGCTTTTGAACAATAAATCCAATTATGTAAAGATGCACACGTAAAATTACGATATTACTGTAGTAAGCTGTGTGATCTAATGTTGCAAATCATTGAATTCTATGTTTTAGGCAGTTTGAAAAATGTTTCTTAAATAAGCGAGATTGATCCAGGTTTATGGTAGCTTTTTAGGAAGTGGAGCACCTGACCATGAATTCTGGGGGTCTCTAGGAGTCACAGTTGTGTCTTACTATTTTACAATTCTGAGTACTCACTTCTTAAGGAAACATCTTAAGGGAAAAGACCCAAGTACAGAAGTATTAATATTCTAGAAGGTGCTGTGAATTTAAATATTCATTGATCAATAATGTTACTTGCATGTGGGTGTGCAAGTTACTCTTTCAAAAAAGTTAATGTTTGTTGACCTGTGCTTATTAGTTTTATTGTTCTGTGTTGTGTTTAATTATGTTAAATTGTATCCAGTCTATCAGGTGTCTCGTCCTATTCTGTCGTAGCTCTGTGACAAAGCTTGTGTAGGCTTCCTGCAAACTGGGTCTGGGGTTAGATGGTGTAATAATGAAACAAAATTAAAATGTAAAATCCAAAGTGTCTGTGAGACTTTGAAAGAAGTTTAAAACCTTACACTGAATAAAGAGCACAGGAGACAGGGGAGTGAGGGAGTTCTGATAACAAGACATCTTCAGTTTGTTTGGGAAGAGCTTGATTGAAGTCATTCATGTATGCTTTGTTAAAATTGCTGTTATACAAGTTGTTTAAAAGCGGTTTCCCTGATTTTTGTTTTGTTTCACACATGCACAATTGCATATGTGGATTTAGTACATCATCCTGTATCTGACTTTCTGTAGGCTAAATGCTGGTATCTTTTGGTAAGTGGCCAAACAAGATAGCTGAATGTTTGTGCGAAGTGTGCTCCCTCTGCCTTTCTCCTTTTTTTGCTTTAGTTTAGTGTGGCATAGCACCAATAGAAGAATTAATGTTAAAACTTGCACATTTTCAACTGTCGTTTATGTAAGATTGTGAATCTTACCAGGGGTCCGATAAGCAAAGAGCTTTTGTGGGAATGCCTTTTCATATTGGATGAAAAATACTACATGTGTTTGCAGCATGGTTGTATTAAAATAGCTGCTCTTGCTTATGGTTGTTTATAAAAGCATCTCCCTGGGTTTCCGTATCACATGCAAATCTTCTTAGTCTTTGGTCTCTGTTTTTTTCCTTTGTCTTGGTCTTTACTTTTTCTTCTCAATCTAACGTCTGATAGGTATAAGTGCTTAGTGTTATAACTGTCTGCAATAATTTATTATTTGAAATCCCTGTGATGCTAGGAGTAGGCTCTTACCGATTGGAATGCCCTGTCCTTACTGGAGAAGCTTATGGGATTGACCTGTTGTTGCAATACGAACACAGAGATACGCTTTTGATTATAGGCAAGGTTCCCAAATGAGCTGGTATAGGTATTTGGAAAAAGGAGCAACGTACGCCCTTAAAACATACATTGTTTTTTAGATTCTTACTGTATTTTGTACTGTTAAATCTCTTGCTTGACATCTAAGATAGAAATTTTGCATGGTTGGGGGAGGAAGAGGGAGGGAGAGGAATGTGTTTCCCCTCCCAGCAGAACTCCTCTCTTGTGAGTTGGCACTGGCTTGGAATTCTTCCATTTCTACTTAGGGTCTATTCTCTGTGCAATCATGATGGCATAGTGATAGGTACTGATCTTTAAAAGCATCATAAGTACTTACTAATAAGAAGGTTTTCAGACTTTTTTTTAGCATTTTTAAATAAGAAATGGTAAACTGTCATTTTTTTTCCATTTTGATTAAGTTCAGATTGTAGTGCTGGAGAAGACTGCAAACTGCTTGATTGGCCGTAGGCTGTTCAAGACCTTCTGATCAACTAAAAATCGTTGTACATCTTGTGGGTTCTTTGCTGTATTCTTCAGCCTTTTCTCTTAAACTGTGAACAGACGTTCCTTCCATGTGCTGATGGAAATATTACAAACCCTAGGTATTCATTATTGATTCCTTATTCCAGTTTTTACTGTGTTCATTGGTCCATTTGCTTCTCATTGGCAGATTATTATCTGAAGCCATTTAGGAAATATTCATAAACTGTAGGGAGCAGTCAGATTAATGGGAAATAAAAGGTGATTTTTAGTAGAGAGGCGTTGATGAGCACTGAGAGTAACAATACCTTTCACCAGTATTGCAGACTTCTAAAGAGGGCCGATGTCTGGGATCCTAGGTTAAAAATTTGATGTATACTACTTCTTATTTGAAATATGATCCAGTAAAAAATATGATGGGGTGCTCAATTGTCAACACATGGTTGGTGAAGTAACTGTATTATTCATTTACATACTTAAAGTTAGCCAGGTAGTAAATATTTTGCTGTTCGAGGTAACATTTAGCTTGTTCTGCAAAAGTATTTGCAGAAACGAACATGAAAATAAAGAGAAATAATGCATTAACTATGCAGAGGATGGTAGGTATGTCAAGGAAAGCCAAGTATAATGATATTTTTTAAGCCAATATTATTTAGAAAGAACAGTATGAGTTTGTGAAGAGTCAATATCTGGAAGGCTTTTTGGCAGTGGGCTGGCTGCTTTTGTGCAGTTGTGAAACATCGTAGTAACTTTTCATAAATTAACAAAGTTGAAATACGGTTGTGAATAGAATTTTTTTCTTTTACATGACCTGGAGTTAAGAGCAGTTGTTTTTTTTTCTCCAGAATGCTGAACGAAAAACTGATGAAAGGGGGCTCTAACCTCATGTGACTGCAACAAATAGTTAAATAAACCTAGAGGTTAGCTACCTGGAGATATTATTTGAGATTTCTTGGTGGGAATACAAGAAAAGATATGCCATTTAAATTGTCTCAGCATGTTCTATAGCAAACGTCTATTTGAAGAGAACATATTTCTGTTGATCTAAAGTTTACATACAGTATTAGTAACAGTTTTCTTAGGCTTACACATTAGAGATCTTAGTTTGTTGGCTGGCTGAACCACAGCAATTCAAGTTTCTGTTGTTCATTCGGCTTGGTATCAGTTGGCCACTTTTTACAGTAACCTAGGTCTTGGTGACAAGGAGAGAAATGTCTATAATTGCTTCCTAGAAAGCCCTTGGAAGCATATTGGAGAAACAACTGGCATAGCTTGTGGACAGCTTTCACAAATAAAAGTTTGTGTACTTTGCCTACGTAGTTCCGGCAGTATTTACAGCTACTCCAGTTCATTAAGTGCTTGTGTGGAAAACGCTGCCCTTATGAAAACATAAGGTTTTATCTTAATTGCCCAAGTTGGAAGAATAAAATACTTAACACAGTGTATAAAGAGACTAGAAGTTTGGGCAACCATTAACTTTACTCTAAAGGAAAAAGATAAGAATTTTGAGGTTTAGTACTGCATAAATAACCTGAAATTAAACTTGATCTGTGTCTGTCCGTGGTTGTGTTTAGACATTTTCTGGACTACATTCATGTGTTGATTGTAGATCTAAAACTTCTGGCAAATCGTAGTTTTGTAGTGTTTTTCTACTTGTCAGGTAAATATTGAGGTGCTATATCAAAACTCAGATTATTCTGGGGATTTTCTGGTTCTTAATTTCAGATTAAAGAACAAAAAATTGTCTTCAGGCCAATTACAGTACAGGTTTCCACAGTTAAGTACGTTTTAAATTTTAAATGCTTTGGATTGCTAAGGAACACAGAAATATAACAAAATGGAAAATAGCTGTGTTTCCTTAAAAGAAAAATACAAAGCAAGCAAATCAATAAATGAATAAAAGAAACTTTAAGTATGTGTATAGCAAATTATTGTTCATGTTGCGGGAATCCTTTCTCTCACATTAATGAATAGGTGCTGTTCTGCTGATTTGTCCCCAGTATGGAAGTCCAAGTTATGTTAATTGTGTGGAAGCATGAGTGTATTTTTTTAATGCTATTTTTGGACCTCTCTTTGCTTGGAAACCTGTAAGTTTTGAACTTTGAAAGTTGCTAAATTTAGTCTTTCAGGAGAGAATATGAAGGGAAAAAAATGAGCTGGTATATAATCATGATGACTTTTTTTCTTAAAAATGTCTTTTTTTTTTTTTTTAGTTATTTCACTTAATAGACAGTACAACACTCTTGAATCTTAACAACCAAACTCTTTCTAACAGGAACTGAATCTGTTGCTAAATACATTTCTCTGTGATCCCCATCCATGTTTTCCCCTGATATAGTATCTTGGTTTTAATTCTCACTTCAGAACTGATAATGTGACTTGAACTAATATCCACATGGTAGAGGAAAGAGAAAATCTTTCTCATACAACTCACTGTGTCTGTATAGAATCAGACAGAAGTCTTACTACGTTTTTTTTCTTTCCAGTGCATTTGTTACGACTTTGTGGCATAAGTAGCTCCAGGTTTTAAAGGATACCACCTTTTTGATTTTTATTTGTTCATTTCTTGTTAGTCAGTTTTCTATTTTAAAAACCCTAGAGGCTGGTAAAATGCTTTAACTAGCAGGCAGTGTTGGTTTGTTTGAATTGCAAGAGTGCCTTTCCTGCCTCATGCTGCTGCCTTCTTCCAAACTCTTTTTGTGATGGTGATAGAGTGGTACCTGGTTTGGCTTACAAGATCAGAGGCCCCTTCTGCAGAATCTTACCTTCCATGATGTTCAGTCTATTCTCCCATTGTTTCAGTCCCGTTTTCATGGCTGCTGTTCCCGATTCCCTCTTCCGATGCTTTGTGAAGGCGGTGTATGTGAATGTATTTCAGCTGAGATGAAAATTGTGATGCTGCAGTACTGTCGATAGGACTGTAGGAATAATTATCTGTATTGTTAATAAGCAGTGACATAATTAGTAATGCAGATAGCTGTGACAACATCCAGTAAACTTGGAAATAGATATTTTTCTCCTTGTTAATCCTTCTTCTAACAACTGTAGGTATTACTTAATATAATGGACATATTTTCAGCTACGGGTGTGATTTTTCAAATTAATCCTACTCATTTGTTTCTGTGACCTTCATATAAAAGGTAATCCTTACTTGGTTTGTTAATTTGGGTAATATAAGGTCTGTTGAGGGGGAGTAATAAGAAAGGGAGAAAAATAAGCACATAAGAAACACCTGCAGTTCTCTTTTTAAAAGAAAAAAAATTAAGATATTTTTATTTACAGCTCATGTGCTGTTTGTAGGCAGAGTAATAAATTAGGTACTTTGATGTGTGCGGAGGAGTATAGAATCTTTGTGCCTTATGAGAGCTGGTCATAAATTATGTCAGTCAGCAGGGTTGTTCAGGATCTAAGTGTTAAAGCTGGGAGTGGTGGAAATGTATTGAATCTACGGTTACACAAAGTGAAACTTTTTCAGATTTATTGACTTTTTGTTCTTGATCATGGACTGTTTGAAGTAAACATGTTTACATCCAATACCTCGTGCACCTAGATAAACAGTACCAAGTTCAACATGGAATACTACTTCAACAGTTGTTAATAGCCCTCAGGATTTAATGGAAGTCTATCACATGAGGATTTTGCAGATTTCATTGCTTATTGCTACCTTGAGATGTAATAAAATTAGGTTGGCATGGCATACTGTATGTTTTTACATATGACACTTTGGATATTTCTTAGATGTTAAAGTCTATTTATATATGGTCTGCATGTCACATACTGAAACACCTCCCCTCCCCACCCCGCCCCTACCCTAATGAATGCAAGACTCCCTTGCTCATACTTGTCCCGCAGAGAAGAGACAGCCTGTGACAGATTTTAATCATGTTGTTGGCAGGTGAAGCTCAGAGTTTGGCTGGTGAAATGGCCAAGGTTGGGGGTCTTTTTGCATTCTGCCAATGTCCTGGCAAGGCAACTGCCACCACATAAGTGAAACCAACCTCAGGGATGGCAGTGTGTTAAACTGCTGCAGGAGGAGTCACCAGAACAGTTTAACAGCCTTAAAATATTTCTTCCCTTAAGCTGCTAGATGTTGCTGCAGGTACAAAATGAGGTAGAGTGATTGCCATAACTGTGTCATGACTTTTCTTGATATGGCTTTTGAGATTGCTTCCCATACTTGCTGCTAAATCCTACATAAGATAAATATTGAAGAATACACAGAGTGGACTCACTGTTAAGGTGTATAGTTGATCTCAGAGGCTGGTACAACAATAAACAAAAAAGTGCTACATTGGGTTAGATTGTTGTTTTGTGTTACTCAGTTGTTTTATTTGTATTTGCTCTTCCTCTGACTTTTTGAGAATTGATCCTGTTTAGTTTTATTTACAAGTAGGAGATTATATCTAAGTGTGATCCAGTAAAAATCAGTACTGCCTGTTCTTAATCTAGGGTGCTGTTACAGGTTATGGAAAAAGTAGTGTGTATTTTGACCTTCTCCTGGCAAACTTCTTGCAAGATTCAGGAATGAAGCCAAGTGCCTTCAAAACATGAAAGATGTACACATAAGTGCCTTCAGGGTATGCAGAAGTTCAGGGATAGGTCACTAGTGGTGACTTGGCATCGTATCTTGCATGTGTGTGTGTGAAAGAAGGAGTGTTTTTGAAATGTTATCAGTACTGTTTGGGAGGGGAGCAGACCAATTTTCTTTTGAGTGTTCAGAGATTTAAAAAAAAAATAAAAAAAAAAAGGAGAAACAACAGTAGGAATGTTAACCCCATTCAGATTTGGTAAGCTATTTGCCAATGTGAAATATTTTCCATGTGTTGCTGTATATGTTCCTATAAAGCAGATACTTTATTGTTCTTGAACATTGTGATGCTTTTGCTCCTTAGTAATTACTTTGCAGGACTGCTCTTCTGCGGCTTTCCGGTAAGATGTCAGGCCCTGTGACCACGCTGCACCCTGTGTAGCAATCTGTAGGGAGAGAAGCTTGCGTTAGCGTACAGCAGGTGCGTGGCATGGTGGCTGGGTCGCCCTTCTGAGGGTTTGCGTTTCCCTCAGGCACAGAAAGTTGCAGAACTGGGTCCCCTGTGTCCTGGGCGAGTTCTCCACCCACCGGGCACCCGTCTGCTTGCTCGGGGGAGGAGGAGGAGGAGGAGGAGGAGGATGTTGCCTCCTGATTTAGAATGCAAAACAGAACCGAATTTGAGGGGCCAAGTTAGGCTTCTCTGTGGGGTAACACTTGGCTGCTGAGGCTCTTACAGAGAACAACGGTTTGGGGCAGAGGTAAAGATTAGACTTGTCTGTAGTTTTGAGAATTGCACCTTCGCCTTGTGTACATTCAGTATAAATGCCGAGGTGGCAGTCTCTGTTGTGGACCCAGACTTTAAGCAGCTCGGACAATTTTGCCTGTAGCATGGAATTATTTTCTTCTTTCTAAATATAGAGTAGTTCTATTTCCATAATAAATTTTATAAAATAACAGTGTGGAACAGAATTTCTGTGTAAAATACTGTATCTCCATATATGGATGTGCATGTGTTACAAGTCTTTAAGCTCCGTTTTTACAAGACAACAAAGTTAAAATTGGGTTATCTAAAAACTGTTCTTAACTCCATTTTTTATTACTAGGAAAAACCCCACAGAATTCCATTCTAATTCATTGCACTGTATTTGAAGAGAAACCCCCCCCTCTGGATCATGTAGTGTTGGAAAGTACCCTTGCACAAGTTAGAGGAAATCCTGGCATTTTACCCATTTTCCACTCTTCCTTCTGAAGACATGTCAGATTCCTTGGAATTTTTAAAAGGTCATGAACAAAATAAAGAACATTCTTGAGTATACAGTTGTAGCTAATTGAAAACTAGGCATTCATTGCAGTATCAGTGTTGCTTGTGTTTGGGAAGAACATCTACATGTGAGAATCTCTTGGTTAAGAAAACATTGTTTAGCAGAAATAAAGGAATGGTTGCAGACAAGTCACTTCTCAGGTTTCAGTTTACTGTGCAGTAGAATTAAAATGGTTTTGTTTTTTTTAAAAAAAGGGAGTTTTTTAATAAGAGCTAAGCTGACTTTCTTATTGCACCTTGTTAATACAGAATTAAAGCTTTTCCATCGGGAAAAGCCTCCAGTTGGGACTGCTCCACTTTTGCATTCTGTTGTGAAGGACAGCAAGCCTTTGAAAAGGAAATTCAAAAAGAAATTCAGAAAAGAAATTGAATTGCAGCACAGGAAAGACATGGACCTGTTTGAATAGGTCCAAAGGAGGGCCACAAAGATGATCTGAGGGCTGGAACACCTCTCCTATGAGGACAGGCTGAGAGAGTTGGGGCTGTTCAGCCTGGAGAAGAGAAGGCTGCGGGGAGACCTTATTGTGGCCTTTCAGTACTTACAGGGGGCCTATAGGAAAAATGGGGACAGACTTTTTAGCAGGACTTGTTGCAATAGGACAGGTTTAATGGCTTTAAACTGAGAGAGGGTGGATTTAGACTGTGTATAAGGGAGAAAGTTTTTACAATGAGGGTGGTGAAACACTGCAACAGGTTGCCCAGAGAGGTGGTAGATGCTCCATCCCTGGAAACATTCAAGGTCACGTTGGGTGGGGCTCTGAGCAACCTGATGTAGTTGAAGATGTCCCTGCTCATTGCAGGGGGATTGGACTAGATGACCTTTAAAGGTCCCTTCCAACCCAAACTATTCTATGAAACGCAAAGAGCTCTTTCTGAAAATTATTCCCTGTCAGGGAAGATGTGGGGAGGTGGAGGGTAAAACATGCTGCCAAACCGCGAGGATGAAAACTCCCACAAAAGCCTGTCGTTCAGGGGTAGCAGAGCTCTCTGCTTCCTCTAAAGGAGGTCTCTGTTTTTCAGGCTTACTGTGGCCTAACATGAGTAAAATATCAGAACTGTTACGCTTTTTCAGTTAAGTCTATTTACTGTCTTGTATTGAAAACCCTGTTTTAATTCAGCTGCTGGTTCAAGATGGAAACCGTGTTCTGTATTTCTTTGATGTGAACTAAAGTAAACAACTACTTTGAGTATTGATTTAAATTTACTAGAGGTATTTGAAAACTTAGAATACCTTTTTGTTTCATTCTTTAAATACGTAGGCATGAAGCTGCAGGGCTTGTTTGAGAGAGTGCAGAAGTCAAACTCATAATACATTTGAACGTGAATATAGAAAGTAAGATAAACATCAACAAAGATGGAACATATACTTATCTGTTTTATGGCATAATTGCATCTTTTCTTTTTTCTTTTTTCTTTTTTTTTTAATTTACCTTTATGTAAACAGGAACTTCTGAAGGGAAAAAGCCTCCAGCATGGCTCTAGTGTGACATGTTTTTGGGCAAATACTCTCTCACTACTGAGAAGAAAGAGTGTACATGTGATTTATGAGAAATGTGTTTTAGCATTCATTGTATGATCCTTTGTTTTGTTTTAGCAACAGCAGTAGATTGCAGCTGGATGACAAAAAAAATATGTATTTCTGCTTTTTCTAGGTGTGGGCACTCTCCTGTGTACCGTTCACGTGAGATGTCAGGTCGGGCCCTCGTTCCATTTGTTATGGTAAATGAAGTACCACATACAGTGCTGTCCTTGCTGGAGGGGCTTCCAGACTCTACCAGTCCTAGCATACGACAGAATAATATTCATGGAACACTTCTGCAAGTAAGTTTTTGGGGGTTTGTTGGTTGTTTTCTACTGTGGGGTTTTTGTTGGATATTTTTGGTCATACTTCATAGCCAGATAACATGCAGTGAGTTGCGCTGAATGTTCACACGTTGTCAACACATAGGAAGACTGGTTTTGAGTCAATTCTCTCAGATGTTAAAATGTGGAATTCACATTTCAACCGTTGTTAGAAGGCTGTAAGCAGTAAATATCAATATTTATGTTTCATATCATGTTTCATCTCTGGAGATTAAAGTGCTTTGAGAGCAAATACCTTTATCTAAACATATCTACAGAGAGATCCAGGTGACTTGCCCAAAATCACAGAGCAAATCTGAGGCAAAGCTGAACTCCAAGTGCCAGTAGTGTTGTAGATACTGAGACTTGCTACTTACCTACATGTTTATATATTTCTTCATTTGCTTTTCCTGCTACAGCGGCAGCTTCCTGTCAGTACAAGTTGTGATAAGCTTTATACTTTATTCTTCTGAAAACATTCTGGGGAACAGCTTGCTATCCGTTTGGAATCGGAAATTTCTTCATTCGCCATATATCATTCCTTTGGTTTATGGCAGTCGGTTCACTGTGTTTGATTTTTAAGCTCTCATGGTAATAAGTTACCCATTTTTATTGCCTGTTTTTCATGAGCAACCCTCCAACAAAGCCATATTGTACATGATCAGCTCTGTAAGTCTGGCTTAGTTGGCAAGCTAACTAGGTACACATTCCCATTGTAAAGTATGCAGTAGGGTGTGTGCCGTTTTGTTTTGGTTTTTTGGTGTATCTTTTCCAGCATATTATTTCCCTTTAAAATCATGACCTTACGGGAAACCTGGGACAGGGAAGTGGGTGAAGTACCTTTAGAGCTGTTACTTTTAACTTTATGTGTAAAGGGTTTCAGGCAATTGAGTCTGGTTTCGGCTGATGATCGGTTATAGTGAAAGTTGTCCCAGGATGTGGGATGATTGTGTCCAGTCTTTTCTGCTCTGAAAGTCAGTCCATGTGCCTGTACACATGCAAGTACTTAGCCCTTGCTAAGGGCTGCTTAGCCCAGCTAAGAGCTGCTGTGTCTGTGTGGGAAGGAGGGGATTGCCGTCATCATATCAACCTGTGCAGCCCTGGTGGGTCACAGAGCTGGAGGAGTCCCTCCTGAAACATTAGGAGAAGAGGGTGGTTCCAACAGAGAGAAGGAAGCGCTTTCTTGTTCTCCAAAATAATTGTAACTGTGGTTGTGAGGGTATGGACTGGCTGTAGTGTATAAAGCCACTGCCTTATTTTTAGTGACCTGGAAAAAAAAAAAAGCAATGGAGAGTTTGTTCTGAAAGAGCCCAGATGATGGTCTGTTTTTTAATCCAGTGTTGCTAACAAGAATTTATGCAGAAGGCTAGGAGGATTTCTTTGCCATACCTATGAGCAGGAGGTATTCTTATTCTCAGGGCATTAATGTGATTTTTGGTCAGTTTTGATTGCTTCTAGGAACTACTTCTGCAATTGGTACTGCACCAGAGTGAAACTGGTGCTGTCAGAGTAGGACATTCTTTGAAAAAATGACAGTTGTACCATAACATTTCAGTGATGTTTGGTCTCTCACATTTGTCTTGGGATTTACTTTTATGACTTGTGAATCAAGGTTGTGCAAAGTCTTCATTTAATAGTTAATCAAATTTAGTTTATGACTGAAATGCTGAAGTACCTGTTGCTAGTTAAAAATAACAAAACATTCAGAAGAAATACTGTAGGGTGATAAAGATGTGCAAAAAGGGAGGTGGTGGTGTTTGATGTTCTGCCTCTAAAACACTAATGCCAGGTAGTTCAACAGGTAGTTAGCATGCATCTCCTGTAAATAGTACAAAGAGCAAAGTACTGTGACTTTCAGGGGTTGTTGAATGCATGGTTTCAGTTTCCTTTTTATCTACTTAGGACAGGACTTGCAAAGCTGCTGCTGAGGCTCATTGAACTGTAGAAAAATATGTTACAGGACTGTTGGTTAAAGCTCTGTTTCTCTGAAGGCTTACTTGAAGAGACAGTGATCTGGCAGTGTTTGGAACTGTTTGCACTGCATTTCTGTGACACGGTAGAGAATTTATCTTCCTCTTTGATCTCAAATAAAACCAAAAACCCCTACCAAAAAGAGTGAGTCTGTACAAAACTCGGTAAGATTTAGATTTTCACAGCAATACAAGGCAAATATTTTATGACAATGGATTTTAGTAATTTCATTTGTTTGGTCCCATTAGTCAGAAGCTAAGTTAATTGCCTGATTTTTATTTCAATGTTCATATGCTATCAAGTCTGGAACAGCAAAGTTGGAATTATTCAGACTTAAACCTTATGTGGCAGTGCCAAATGTAATGAATCTTGAAGATGTATTTCGGTTGTGTTTCAAAGTTATGTAATCACTTCATCTGTTGCAAGCCAAATGTTATTTATAGAAAGATCGTTCAAAAAGATTTCAGCATGGAGTGCTTGTCCAAACATGGCCTGGTTTTCAAAACGTGAGATTGACAAGGAGTTTTTTTTTGACAGTGGATGCTGATGTATTATGTTTAACTTCAGACCTTTGCATTATGTGAAGACATGGTTTTTCCTCCCCAGTGTGATAGCTGTGGGCTCAGTTTATATAGGAATGTGAATGTGCATGAGAATAAAATAATCCTATGGTTTACATGTTTTGTAGAAGAATTCTTTTCAAGAATTTTCTAGGAATACTACTGTTCTGTAACTCTTATGGAAAGGATGATATTCTTTACGGAGTAGTTTCACATCATAAGTAAATGCATTGACTTGAATAAGACAAAGAAAAATCTGTTCTGTGCTGACTGTTTCCTTTATGAGTGCAGTTTCTACTTCATGTCATAGTCCAAACTGGCATGGGGTACAAAAGGATGGAGTCAAGTTTGTAATCCACAAGAAAATGCAGAAATTTTCTAGTGACCTGCTTGAATGATGAAACACTTCTTGCTGCTTTTGTTTTAAGATCTGGTTTGTTTAGCTGATGAGCTGAAAGGAAGAGCTCGCCCCGAGCTTTATGTAGAGACATCGGAAGCGTATCAGAATTTATAACTAGGGAAGCTTTTATGTTTGTGAAACTTTTTGAGTTTTGGCAGTTGCCAAGGAACTTGGTATTTGGGAAGGTTGTGAGGTATCCTTATCAGAGCATAAAATGTTTTTTTCTTTTACCTTCTGCCTCTTCAGAGTTGAAGTTCCTGCAGTATGTATTCCATCTGATCAGAATAATTGAGAAATTCAGAATTAAGCTGTGAATACAGAAATGTTTTATTCAATAACCTGTACTTGCGAGTAGTAATTGCAATGTACTGATTTGACTTGTAGTGGCATTTGTAAGTCATGCAGGCAGGGACATAGTCTGCTTTCCCTTCTTATGTCCGTGTTTTTGTAGAAATGTCTAGTGTCATAGACAACAGTCTTTACAGTAGTTTTGAGAGACCTGGTTAAGGAAGACACCTATGTAAAAGAGTGTGTTTTGAATCCTGATGTTTATGAAAGCTTCCAGTCTTGTCTTCAGTTTGTCTAATTCTATGCAGTTGCAATAAGCCTGAATGTCTTGAGCAAAACACTTGCTAAAGAGTTAATCAAAGACATTCAAACATCAATAAAGCTCAAGATTTGCTTAAGTTTAGGATTCATAGAGAGAGATTGCATGGAAATGAGCCCTATGTAGAAAAAGGAATTGTGGAGACCTGGTAGTTCTTCAGGTAAACAATTAACTGCTGAAGTAGGAATCGATCTAACACAGAATAGATAGAAAGTGTAATAACACACCAGCTTGGACAAGTTAGGAGTTCTTTACTGACTGCAAAGCACGAAGAAATATACTGAAGCAAGAGCATGCAGAGAGGAAGTTGGAAAGGCCAGGGCAAAAATTGGCTGTAGCCTTCAAGAGATTTCTACAGACATATTTAGTCTTGGAAAATGGAGGATATGCTGTTCTCCATTAGTTCATTAACATAGTCAAATATGAGCTTAAATTTTGGAAACTACCTTCTAACATTAAGGATGGATTAACGTTTAGCACTCAGAAATAGGCTAGATGGGTCTGCCATCATGTATGTAAGATTTTGACTGCGCATGGGAGATAGGCAGATGAACACTTCAGATTCCTGCTAGTCTCCCTTTCTTTTTTAATGATTCTTTGATTCTGCCAGTGATTGGTGCGTTTTATTTCCATCAGTCTGCACCTGATTAATTCTTGTTTGCATAGATTTGTGGGTATAATATTCATAGCTTTTATTAGTTTTTAAGATTGTTATTGCAAATAAAGGGTTAAACATCATAAACATGAATTTTACTTGGATTGGAAATAACTGATTGAAACTTTGAACAGTTTTTATATACAATTTAGATAACACATTCTGTACACTTACACTTTATACTGAACAGAGTCCAAGAACGTAACCTTCTGGGCATACTAGTGAAAGCAAACTTGGGCCTGTGTTATTCCTAACCACGAGCTTTACTAGTAAAGACCGAGATGAAGATGACATTTGGTCAGCCTTACCTCAGCCAGATTCATCTCCAGGTGGGCTTTGGCTTCCCTGACTGTTTCTGCATGCTTGGACAGTGTCTCTGTTTTCCTCCGAGGTTATCTGTCCCTGCTTCCACCTTCTGTGTGCTCCCTTTCTATGTTTGAGTTTTGCTGTGAGTTCCTTCTTCATCCATGCAGGCCTTCTGGTGTGTTTGCCTGGCTTCTAGCTTGTTGAGGTGGACTGCTCTTGAGCTTGGAGCAAGTGGTCCTTGAGTATCAACCAGCTTTCTTGGACCCCGCTCGCTCCAGGGCCTTATCCCACAGGACTCTACCAAGCAGACCCAGGAAATGGCCAGAATATGCTCTCGTGAATCCAGAGTTGTGATCATGCTTTATGCCCTGCTCCCTCCTCTCAGCATCCTGAACTCCATGATCTCATGGTCACTGCAGGCAAGGTGACCTTTGACCTTCACATCCTCAAGGAGTCATTCCTTGTTTGTGAGCGTGAGGTCCAGCAGAGCTCCTCTCCGTGTTGTCTCCTTGGTTGCTTTTGTCTGGAAGTTGTCATGAATGCTCTGCAGGAACTCCTTGGATTGCTGGTACTGTGCTGTGTTGGTCCTCCAGCAGATATCAGGGTGGCTGAAGTCTACCGTGAGGACCAGGGCCTGCAAATACAAGGCTACTTCTGGCTGTCTGTAGGTGGCCTCTTATTCTTCCTGGTCTGGTGGCCTACAGCAGACACCCACTACAGTGTCACCCATACTGGTCTGCTCTTAGTCCTTACCTGTAAGCTCCCAGCTGGCTTGTCATCTGTTCCCAGACAGAGCTCCATGCATTTCAGCTGCTCTCACACATGGAGGGCAACTCTATCTTCTCATCTTCCCCACTTCTCCTTCCTGAACAGCCTGTATCACTCCATTGCAGCACTCCAAACATGTCAGCTATCCTATCTTGTCTCCGTGATCCCAACAAGATCGCAGCCCTGCATCTCGCAGAATCACAGAATCACAGAATGGTAGGGGTTGGAAGGGACCTCTGTGGATCATCTAGTCCAACCCTCCTGCCAAAGCAGGGTCACCTACAGTAGGCTGCACAGGGCCTTGTCCAGGCGGGTCTTGAATATCTCCAGAGAAGGACTTTGGGTGCTTTAAAGTAAATGAAAGTTACAGGGACCCTAACTGTGATTTGCCCGGAAAACAAGGCAGCACCTTTAATTCATCTGGTTGTAGATTATTTATAATGAGTAAAACCTCCCAAATGCTTGAACTTTCAGATTGGTTTGCCAAGGAAAGCAGATGTTAGACTTCAGCTTTTGTTTTTATCTTGTGACAATCAGTTAACATGATTGATGCGGGATTTCAAAGGCTGTGCGATGTGCCTAGACCTAGAATCTAGTTGTTATTAGAACAGGAGAATAGCAGCAGTATGACTGGAGCTTTCAGTCACAGTTCTGCACTCATTAGTTTCCAGAAATCTCGCTCACATTTGTGCACTGGAAAAATCTGTACTCTAATGAGAGTGTACATACCCTTACATACTGTTCATATCATGAACAATTCACTGGACAGCTGCAATTAATCATAGAGCAGATGTAATTGCTGTTAAGGTTTATTTCTTTTCAAATGAAAGAATCTGCACATCAACTGGGTCATTATCTTGTATGTTATCAGATTGGTCTTCCTCACGTTCACTTTGGCAAGCCTACAATTACACGTTTTTAGAACATACGGGATCAGATAAATGAAGGTTATTAAAAGAGGCATTGTGTTTTCATTTAATTTCTCTTTGCCTTGATTTGGACACTTCTGAAATGTTGAAAGCGGTAACCTGCTTTGTAAAGGTCTTGTGTGGATTTATAACCAAGTGCTGACTGTGTCTAGCTTGAGACTGGTATACAGAGCAGTACAAAAAAAAATTTGTTTCCCCTATCTGTCTCATTCACTGTGCAGTGCCTTCTTTTTGGAGAGCATTTTGCATTCCCTTTGGCATCTTCTGAGCACAGATTAGGAGAAAGGAGGATTCGGTGACTTTTCCCTCATTGTTTGTTGCTTACATATGGAAATAGGGAACTACATGACTTTAAATGCACTTTCTGCCTACATTTGTTGCCTCCATCAGGAGATGGATTGTGCTGTCCAAGATACAGCTCTCATAGAAGTACCCAGCTGGTTGTGCAGCTGCACATATCATTGAGGAACAATTTCTGGCTGGAAGCTGCTTTGTTCGCGAATATTATTTACATTTTGGTGGTACTTTGTACAAGCAATCAAACAACTGCATAGAATAAAATAAAAAAACCTCTGCTGGCTTATCATGTCCTTGCAGGTGGATCCTTCCTGTTGTGACTGGTTTTGGCCACTGCTCTAACTCAGTCACAGAAATTCTGCCCGGTCTGCTGTGGTCCCTGGTCCATAGGAAGATTTCTCTCCTTTCCCCCATTTTGTTGTGTGAGGTCTGGCTGGTAGAATCTCTTCTGCTCACTGCAGTCTTCCCACTTGCTGCTATTACTTTGTAACACCTACTGATTTATTCTGAAATTTGTTCCCTGACCATATGCCAGTGTGTTGCAGCACAAGAGAAAAACAGTTATCTCCTTCTGTCTGGGGGGTGCAGATGACCTCTTCATAAAGAAATACAAAATATAACTGGCAAGAGCCAGATGGAACAGAGAGAATTTATTACACTTTGCAGGGTTAAAACTTCATGAAGATAAAAAAGGAAATCCACTTATTTAATGTTGTTTCCAGTATCATCAATCAGCAGTTAGTTACTCTTTAGTGTGGAGAAAATTTGAATATTAAGTCTACTTTTTCCCACAAAATTCTGTAGTTTCGGCAAGCTAAACTGATATTATAGCAGTAGGCTGGTTCAATGAAGTGGATTTGGAGTTTTTGGTTTTTGTTCTGTTTTTGTTTTTTATTTTAATGTTCACTAATTTAAACAGAATCACAGAATCACAGAATGTTTGGGGTTGGAATGGACCTCTGTGGGTCATCTAGTCCAACCCTCCTGCCACAGCAGGGTCACCTACAGTAGGCTGCACAGGACCTTGTCCAGGCGGGTCTTGAATATCTCCAGAGAAGGAGACTTCACAACCTCCCTGGGCAGCCTGTTCCAGTGCTCCGTCACCCTCAGAGGGAAGAAGTTCTTCCTCATGTTCAGACGGAACTTCCTATGCTTCAGTTTGTGCCCATTGCCCCTTGTCCTGTCACTGGGCACC
>Ga0065711_1030024_pt1 | contig 34031 bp, 13 predicted proteins | sample Hoacrofraction12_FD_59098 | JGI IMG/M metagenome (GOLD analysis project Ga0065711, IMG submission 59098) | Hoatzin crop microbial communities from Cojedes, Venezuela - Epithelial fraction 12 v2 (version 2) | ecosystem: Host-associated > Birds > Digestive system > Esophagus > Crop | place...
TTTTTTTTTTTTTTTTTTTTTTTTAATAAAACATTGTCGTAGGAGGAAGCGATGTACAGTTTGTCATCTTAGCATAGATGAGACCTGTAGGTGGGTCTTGCTTCTTTCCATAGCACAGTCTCAGAAGGAAATGGAAGAGAAATTTGAGCGGAAGAGCAAGGCTACTGATTTGGTTTTGCCATTGATAGTTGTGGCAAGACCTGCTCAAGTTTCAGCTTTTCTTTTTGGCAGTTCCTGGTGGCATGGAAAAACGCTATAGTTGTTGTGAGAGAATAGTTGGATCTGCTGGATGTCAGATTGCAAAGGTAGGAGTAATGTTCTCAGAAGGCTTATATAATGCAGTATCTCCTTTTTGCTTTCTGTGTCCTTTTGACTTAAAGCTGAGTCACAGCTTTCTGTGAGCAGTTTGGTGTAGGCCTTTTAGGCATACTTACTAGTGTTTAGTAAATTATGTGGCAAATATTCACAAGAAGTGTATATATATACTCCTGACTCCCTTAGAGAAACAAATTGTCTGTCAGTTTGGGTAAGATATATCTAGCAAACTTGCACTTAAATACTAATGGAAATTTGCAGCTTCATGTTCATGATGGAAGAAGGGAGAAATTGGAAGGCTTCACGAAGACATTAACTAAATCACCGCCTTTTGATGGAAACTGTGGTGTATATGCTCTGGACTGCGAAACGGTATGAGCCACCTAAAAAGTTTGGTTCAGTTAATAGAAAACTATGTTACTGTATACGAAGCAATTTCCTAGCTGTAGTAGTATGGAACTCCTGTCTCCAAGAGGTCTGCAGAACTCTGACTAGGGAACTCCTGTCTCCAAGAGGTCTGCAGAACTCTGACTAGGGAAGTCTGTGTTACTAGACCTTTAGTGTCGAATATGCAGTGAGCAAAATTGTTTTGATCTGTTGAGCTGGTGGCTAGTTCTGCTTTTTGTACAACTTATGTAATGTGAGGAAACATCACTGCTGTGTAAATGCTTGTTGAATTTGCTTTTTTCTTCAGTGTTACACAACCCATGGCTTGGAACTGACTAGAGTGACAGTGGTTGATGCTAAGCTGCAGGTTGTCTATGATACATTTGTTAAACCAGATGGTAAAGTTGTAGACTACGATATAAGGTATGCTAATTAGTCTACAATACTTCAGGATTAGACTTAATAAATTGGCAGATAACTATATAAGAAGGAACATACCTCTCTTAAATGTCTGTTTCTAGTAACGTAAGTCAAACACCTTCAATCAGGAATGAGGCTTTTGTTCTTAAAGCTCAGTTGAGAAGGATTTTTTTCTTTGCCTAGTTCAATTAATTTTTTTCCACATTTGAAGACTTTTTCTCCACTTCCTTAAAAAAAAACCCCAATCAAGTTAAACCTCCCAGAACTTGCTAAATTCCCTAAGGGGATAGAAGAAAATGCAAATTTCATCTATAAATGTTGTCTCACAGAAAAGCAGTATAGTCGTAATCCATTGAGGCCATCAGACTGTACGGTTTCTCAAGATTGGGCTGTGTTTAGTGCAAATTACTTGTAATCAACTGCTCTGAGAAGAAACACAGGTTTTGAGCCTCACTGTAAAAAAAGTTGGAGGGCAGCTAACATAGTGTTCCTACTTCTTCAACAGCAATATGTGTTTGCTCAGAGCGCTGTCTTAGGTCCATGCTTAAACACTTAGTCACTTGTAGTGGTAGAGCTAAGTTAATGTAATTTAGCTTAGTTTATCTTACACTACCTAGGTGAAGAGAGTGAAAAAAATGCCTTAAGTTGACTTCAGCATTATGTGATTTCAAAGCTGGCTGGTGTTAACTTGAGATGCTGGGGGAATGACCACTAAAAACCTAGTTCTTCTAGATATTTCTTAGTATGTTTGTTAATGAAGCTCTTCTAAATCTGTCTTTAGACTGTCTGGAGCTACAGAAGATGATCTGAAGAATACCACAACATCTCTTCGAGATGTACAGGCAATACTGCTAAATTTGTTCAGTGCAAGTACAATTTTAATTGGACACAGCTTAGAAAAGCACTTATTTGTTCTCAAGGTAAAATACGCTGTTTGAAGCCAATTTTAAGAGATGACTACTTGTCTTTACTATGTTCTAATTAATTTCAAAAAGGAAAAGAAAGTTGCATTTCAGCAGATGAACATGTGTGGAAAAAAAGAATGACGTACTTGATTGTTAAATGATAGCTGTATTCAGCTACATTCAGAGAAAGAAGAGCTGTATATACAAACACAGTATGGTAAAGATTCTGATATCTGGGCTTCCTACTTTGTTGTTTGTGCTTCTAGCTATGCAACCATATATCACCACTGAATTATATTGTCTTTATTTTTGGGTTCACAGAAACCTAGAATTGTATGTTTTCTGATCTTGCTGAACTCATGCTAGCAAATGCATAAAAGACAGTGACAATTCAAGTAATAGTAAGGTGTTGCTCTTAAAATCTCTTTAAACAGCTATGCTGCCTATCAGGCAATTGCCTCAGGTACCAGAAATGCATGAATTATGCTATTAAATATCAAAAGCAGCAATATTCTATAAGAAAAATAACTGTCTGCTTAGGAAGGCTCAGGGAGATCTGTCAAGCTATATAAGTAACTGGAGAGAGGGTAAGAACAGGACTGAGCAGGCTTTTTCCAGTGGTGCCTGGTGCCAGGACAAGAGGCAGTGGGCACAAGACAGAAACACAGGAGGTTCTCTCTGAACATGAGGAAACACTTTTTCACTTTGAGGGTGACCAGGCACAAGCACAGGTTGTCTGGAGAGGCAGTGGAGCCTTCTGCCTTGCAGGTGCTCAAAAGCCACCGAGACATGTTTCTGGGCAACTGGCTCTAGGTGGCACTGCTTGAGCAGAGGGTTTGGACAAGATGGCTTCCAGAGGTCCCTTCCAACCTCAGCCATTTTGTGATTATTACTAATGAAGGAATGAGAATTTAGCCTTGATAGGCTTCCCTGCTAGTGATATCTAAAGGCTAAAGCAAATGAGACTTTGCAGTATGGTACTGGCTATCTAAAACCAGAATTAATCATATTCACTGTGTATGTACAACTAGTGAATAAATGTCAATGCAGTGTACAGAAATCACTGCGAAGCATAATTTTCCCACAGTTTGCCATTCTATGATGAATAGAGGAACACAAGGCAGACAACATAATATTTTGGGGCTCAAGCATTAATTTGGGCATATTATTGAGAAAGGAAATTGTTTAGATGCTAGAGGGGGTTTCTTTTTAATAAGTAAAAGGAGGTGCAAGATTATAACTGCATGCGTAATCATTACTGTGGCCTCTGCTCTTTTCCAGCTAATTCATGACACAGTAGTGGACACATCAGTAGTGTTTCCTCATTGGCAAGGTTTCCCTCACAAAAGAGCACTTAGAAGTCTGATGGCTGACTACCTCAGGAGAATTCATCAAGATGATGGTAAGAGCGCAGGTTTTTAAGTAATCCATGTACTGTATCGTGAAACGGGAGACGGGAATAATTCAGAAAACTGAAGAGGTAGTAATACACTTGCTGACACTTAAAGCTTTGTCTTGCTTAGTTTTACTTCAATAGTATAGTAAAGGCAGAGCGTATACCTGAAGGGTAAGATGGGTGGTGTTGTGGCTTATCCTCAACGGCAACTGAGCACCACACAATCACTCACTCATCCCCAATAGTACAGATGGCTTGTTAAAGTGTTCACCATACAAAATGTGTTCCAGTTTCTTTCCACTGTATAAGAAGCATTCTTAAAATTCTAAAGGTAGTGTGATGAGGCTAACATCTATTTCAAGATTCGCTTACTTATCCGAGATGATACAGGAGCTTTTCAGCTGGGGTTTTCAGTAGTAAAATTATAGTAACTTTCTTGGCCGTCTGTCAAAAACAAATCAATAAATCTGTTCTACAGTGTGCATATAATAATTACGAAACATTGCATTTGACAGACTTATTTTTGCATTGACCATGCCATTCCAAATAATTGTTTTTAATCTGATTTTAGAACAAATTCAGTATCTAATAAACTGGCATCTTCATATTTGCTTTTATCAGTGAAGCCTTCTAGACAACAAATAATATTCTATTCTGCTAACATACATTCATTGCCCAGGGAATAAATAAATGGTTGCACTGACAGAACTTGATGGCCTTTGATACTCAGTGGAGTAGCTGGATGCTGCATCTCAAAGCTTGTAGTATACTCTGATTTCCTTTGCTCTGACAGTCTGACGCACAGCACTGTGGTGGTGGGGTGAGGGGGATGTCACAAGTTATTTGTACAGACTTTAAGATGGCTGTCTCAAATAGCCAAAACTGCTTTTAGCAGACTCTCCTGCTTAAGTTTGTGTTTAACCATTCTTTGTTGATCACCACTGAGCTAAAATCCAAGCTTAACCTATACAGCTATATAGCTGCCATTTCTAGAAAAAAATGAAACAAATCCCGATGCATGACTTCCACTTGCTATGTTTATATTGATTCGTGCTGCTGCTTTGCGCTAGTTTGTGTTAGTTTTGTGCTAGTGCAAGAGAGGAGTAATAAACTTCAAGTCTGGATTTGCTCTTTGTAAACCTACAGATTAGTAGAACGAAACACTCTTTGCTGTCAGAAAGTAGTAAGTCTGTGGTGATTTAACTTGTGCTGAATGTAATTGACTATCTGCTTTTTTTTTTTTTGACTGTCTCAAACTGGAGTTTGATTAGCAGTGCATTTTAAGGGGTCTTAACTCCAGGATTTTTGGTGTCCAAGGTACAAGAGCTGCAACTGCTGAGGTAGCTTGACTTACAGTACATCATATACTTGATTTGACTGAAAAATTTAAGAATCCATAACAGAGCTAGAAGACTATGGTTTCAATAATTGAGCCTTTTCAGACTACTTGATGAACATGTCTGATACAGGTTGTACTTTCCCGAGCAGTTAAAAATAGCAACAGCCGAAGGGTGGAATGGCAAGGCAGAGCACTTCTTTGCAGATTGGAAAGCAAATGAGGATTGGACCTGTCTCTGACAAAACAGAGAAGAACAGCGAGGGCAGAGGGGAAGCTCACAGGATCACCTCTGTTTTTCTTACCCAAATTACAAAATAGTTTCTGTTTGATTATTGGCAACTGTTCTGCTTTATTTCTTAAGGTACATTTAGGAGGGGAGAAGACTAGAACCTTCAATGTTATTACCAGCTGCTGTGTGATTCTTTGAATAGTAGAGGTTACTAAGTGGTGTAAACTTCCCTGCCACAGATAAAAGCTATGATTCTCCTCCGCTAGCTTCCACAGCTCTTTATATGTCTGATTGAAATAGATATTGCAGGGGTAGTTCTTACAAAATATGCTGGTGAAAGCATTCATGTAACACATTAATACTGTTGCAGAGGATTACTATGACTGTGTAAAATACATGTTTAATGAGAGAGGAGTAAAACCACTTCCACACTCAAGGAGATACTGCACTGTTTTAAGCCAGTAGATATCTGAGTTGCAGCTACATGTCTGTAAGTGTCTGAAGATCTTTGCTTCTGAGCCTAGGCCGCTACATATGAAAAATTATCTGAAAGCACTGACATTTAAATTTTACAAGAGAAGGCTAGAAGCTTGTACTATCTTTTGTTGTGATAGCTTTTAAGTCCTCTGCTCCTTTTGGGAACAGAACATCTCAATGAAATCTAAGAAAATTGTCTCCCTCATATCAACTTACTTTATTGTGGTGTTCTCCCCTGCCCAAAGCAGATGTGGAATCTGTGCAGTAAGGCAGTAGTGCAAAGAAGCAATCCTGTTTCTTTTTGAGCCACCAGCTCAGAAACATAGAATGAGGAGGGGATTTTGCCACCTTGAGATGAAATTGTTGAACTACATGCTGTCAGATTTTTCTTCCACAACTTCTTTGGTTTCTGGATAACCAGACCCTGTCCCAAACCTGTTTGTCTGAGATCTTCTGCACCTTTATTAAAACTTCTGCACTCAAAATGGTATCTTCGTTTAACAGCTTAAACCATACAGGAATTGATCTCCCTTGATCAGTTCATACAGGATTTCTGAGGGACTTGTATTCAAATTAGTCAATGTGACAATTTGACACTGTCAGATTTCTGTTTATGAAGATGATGGCTGAATATAGTAGGTCTATTCGCTACCTATGCTAAAGTTTCTAGGAGAGCCCGAACATGCATCTTTGACTTTCAGTAAGGAGCACTCAGACCTGTCAGTAGTTAACTACCATTATCATAGCAGCCAGCATTTTGTTGTGTTGACTCTGTTTGGAACGATGTTCTGATGCCTACATCAAATGCCAACTAATGAGAGGATTGTATGCATTTCTTGTTTGGATGACTACCATTGTTTTCCAGCCAGAATGCATTAAACCCTTTCTACTCTACTTTTTGTTGTTATGGGAATTGCATAAAACATATAAACTTGTAAGTTGTTGGCTTTTTAAGCTTTGACTAAACATGTCATAAAAATGTATGACTGTATCTATTTTACATCCTTTAATTCCATTCTGTTCAGATTTTGTGGAGCATTTCAGTAGATCGGGACAAGTAGATTGTCCTTAATTAACTAAGGCAGAAATTTACCGCCTGCTTGTGAAATCAACTTGTTATCTGTTACTCTCTCAACTTCTAATTTGAAAGTACAGGACTTGGAAAGGCTGGTTTTCCAAAGACAGTTATGTTGGATACTCTAGGTTACTAATCCAGGCTCCGCTGGATGTTGAAGCTGGGGTATGCAGTGGGAAACTGAATATTGCCAGACAGTACTGGACTGCTAGAAGCATGTGGCTATTATCTTGAATCCTGGTAGCAAGAAGGTGCACCAAAAACTGTCTGAATGCCAAATATTGTCTTAATATTCTTGATAGTTGTTCAGCTTAATAAATAAAGCCTCTGTTCTTTTATAAAGAAATACATAATCTAACACTTCAAATGTTTTTTTGTTCTCCTCTAGTTGGTGGTCATAATTCCAGGGAAGATGCAACTGCTTGTATGGAACTAATCCTTTGGAAGGTCAAGGAGGACAATAAAAGAAGAAAATGGTGATTGTTATGGCTTTGAAGGAACAAGATGGGAGGGGAAAATCACTTTGGCTCGCTGTTCTCTAATGCTTCAGTACCAATTACTTTTCTGATGCAAAAATGATGACAATGGGAAAATCTAGTGGGAAGACTTGACTATATCCACTTCTGAAGCTGAAGATGTACAGGAAGGAGAAAACACAAATGTACAAAATACAAGTAAGATGTGCAGAGTAAATTCCTGTGTTAAACAGCAAACCCACTTGTTTTTTGTTCTGTTAAGAGTATTATTTCTGTAATCATCCTTAGTGCTCTGTGTAGCTGAAAATTGTAATTTGCAGTAAGTGAAAGTACTGATTGTTTAAAGTTCTGTATATAAATTGATTTCATCTTGTTCAGCCTCTGTGGAATAAAATTTAAGCTTCTGTTGTGTGATTAAAGTTTAAGATTATTGTTGTCTTTTTCCCTTTCCCTTCCTGCTTCTCTCTACCTCTACGTGCACTTTCAGAGAGCAAGAAAACAGACTTAGTTGTGTTTAATGTACTAATTGACACAAAAAGACATAATGGTAGAAATGTGACCTCTTCTGGAGCACAATAAGCTGGTCTCTTTTAAATAAGTTGAGCCTGTAGGAAGATTTTTCAACTGTAAAAGCAATAAGCTTTTCTGACTTATAAGGGTTCCCAAAAAGCAGAGTATTTCAAGAAGTAAATGTGTTCACTGCTTCAACTAAAACTGGACTACACTCCAAGATATAATTCCCTATCTCCTGCTTAACATAGAATTGAGCATCTGCTGCCTTCAGGGAGGAGGAATTTGAAGTCTGTTGCCACTTATTTTTGTGTGGAGGAAACAAAGAAATGAGAATGTAAGAAGGGACCACACTTTTTGTACAACCCGAGCTCTGAGCTGAAGTTATGCTTTGTGCTGATTCATCGAAGAAAGCGGAGAGTGATGGGGGAGAATGGTCTTGACTGAGGACCCTAGGAGAGAAGACCAGTAGTGTAAAAAAGTGCTCACAGACTTTTCCTGAAGAACAAGTACACTACATAACTCTGTATTGAAGGTTAAAAATCACTATAACAGCTTCCTATGCATTAAAGTACTTGGGGCATGTGTTCTGTTCTGTGAGATACTGACAGGCGATAGCTGTGGGTAGAAATAGCATTGCGTGTTTATTGTCCTGTGTCTGCTGCTCATAATGTCAAAAAAAAAAAGCTTCTGATTTTCCTTCACCTCTTTTTTTCTTTATTAACAGAACAGTCCCGTATACAAGCCCTACTGCAGCTTAGAGAAGGGGTTTTGGCATGTTCTGTATGAAGTGGATAGACTTAGTCATGGATCCTCCCAGCTTTGAAAGTAAACCTTTTTTGTGAAGATTGTCTTTATTATTTGAGTATACTATTGAGTAAACATGAAGAAACAGTTTACTCTGTAGAACCTGTTCTACGTAGCAGAGAAACTCATGTTAGTCATTCAACCACCTGTTAGCAGCAACCAAGCTGGTAATTCTGAGGCCCTAAGGACCCTCCATCATCTGACTTTTCATCATAACTTCTTCTTGTAGTTGACTATTGAATTATTAAAACCAAATGGATATAATACTGTGCACAATAAGTAAAATATTTTTAGATACTAACATTTTTGTAAAAATAGCAAAATAAAACAGTCTTCTGATGCTGGAAGTAATGAGATTTACCAAAACTGAAAGGTGGTGTGAATATAGGTGCAGTTAATGATTGGAATAGTGACTTAACTCTGAGTCACATCTCTGTCATCTCTCTGCTGCTGCCTGCCGTTAAGTACACTTTTGTCTTTCCCACATGTATTGATGATATAGGCTTGGCTGCTGCACAACCTGACCAGCATCTTCAGGAGCTGGAAGCTCAGTTCGTGTTTTGGAGATGTGAGAGACTGGTGTGGTCCAATAGGGCCTCCACAGTTTTCAGAGGGACTTGCTGAAACTACCAGCTCCTGTTGTGGGAGTACCACCACCTGTGTCGTGTATTATGCTATTAAGTGAATACGTGATGAAAGAGCTCTGAAGTATTATAAGGAAACATTACACAAGGGGTGCTTGATTTGAGGATTTTGACTTACAGCCTGCAACAGTATGGCTTGCTGATTAGTGCTCCCTTGCTCATGGGAATGGCTGATCAGCGTGTGACTTGGGGAAAAGCAGAACAGTGTGTTGGGAGCAGGGAATGTCCTGTACCAGCACAGGGAGGGAATTAGCAGCAAGAGGGAAAACTTGTGTTTGATCACAGCTGAACTATGCCCTTGTAATTTAATTGCTCATGCTCTTTGGCTGGGCCTCGGCTTATTTTCTGCAATTCCCTTCCCCCACCATGCAGAGTTCACAGAATCGTGGTGTAGCAACTGAGAGGCGACTTCCATATGGCTTACTTCCTTCTATCAGGTATTTATACACTTTGATGAGATGTATGTAGCAGTAAATGCTCTGTCTTTTAGTTTCAGCAAATGCCTGATCGTTATATTTTGGATAGTAGAAAGAGGCTGTGTTTGACTTTAAAGTTGTGTCAGGCATAGTCTGTCCACAGAGGAGTAAGAATTAAATACTCCCATTGTTTAAGACCAGATGTGTGCTTCCTTTTGGGTTACTGAGGAGTGGGAGAACTGCAGCTGTTGAGTGGATTAGCTGTATTCAGACATTTCCAGGGGTAGTTATACCGTACTTTTCAGCCAGTCTAATGAGGATAAAGGTGCCTATTTAGAGTTCTTGTTACCTCTCCCCTCACGATAGTATCTAGTGAACCTTGCATTACAGTAGCTAGTGATGTCTGTTCTCAGATAAGTTCTTAGCTTTCCTGCCAAGTACACTATATTCTTCTGCAGCTCGTGAGTTTTGCTTGGACATATTAAGGATTTTTGGTTTTTGTCTGCACTCAGACTGTTGAACAACCAGAGCTGCTGCACTGAATGGAAGTTGAGGATGGTGAGGGAGAAGGTTTGGGGAAGAAGTTGTGTGGAGGCTTTGCTTCTGCCTTTTTGTTCTTAAAGGCTCCACTTTCCCTGACCAGCTTCCTGGTAATATCTTTTTAAACTATAGATAATGCTTGACTGTAAGCAGTTATCTGCCATTCTGTGTCACATACACCTCAAAGCATGTCCACAGCTCCACTTGTCTGAAGGGCTTCTTTTCTTTCCCATCCAAAAATTTGTACTAAGTACGAGCTTGATAATGGTATGTGAGAGAAGATGAGAAAACTGATGCTATGATATCAGAAAACAACATAGGGAATAACTGATGATAGTCTAAGCTTGTGCATAGAGGTCGGCGATTGTAAATAGGTGGAGGTGTGTAAAGAATGTTAGGACGTGGGGTATTTGGAATAACGGAAAACTGTTGGCACTTGGTAGCATTGTGCTCTTGACAGCCAAGAAATGGAAGACACTTGGGAAGGAGGGGACATGGGATCTGAAGTGATGTGCTGTGGAAGGCAGAACATACAGCCTGCTGATGGTTAAAAACTTTTCTATGCCAGCTACTGCCCTAGATTGGGCTTTTCCAGCACTGGATAACAGACAGTAAAATCTAATTATTGAACCTGGGGTACCCAGCAATTATTCTTTGGTCCAGTGAATCTGTGTGCTCTTTGTAAACTCCGATTGCCTGTCTCAAGGCCACACAAGTAACCTCAGCATCCTTGTTTGTTGACTTGCTCCATTTTAAGAAGGGTCTTGGTGCTTTTCCTATTTGAGTCAGCATGGTGTATGCCAGTAATGTTACTCTGTACTCTACTGTGATATCCCTGCCTTGTAACTGGCCAAATACACACCCACAAAATACCAGAAGGGAAAACCTTTTTTTTGTTTTTCTCTCTCTCTAACATCTTCCTCTAAGTCTGGGAGGGTAGCATGATCCACCCAGCTAGCAAATCTCTGTGGTCTGGTGCTCAGTTATGAGCTGGTGAGTCACAAGGGAGGTTAGGGGAACCTATGTGCGAAGCATGAGGTTAGTTGATACATGAAGTCTGAATAGGGTAAGTCCGCAGGATCCCACGTGGTTGACTTGATACCAGAAGCTTAGGCCAACCCTGCCTCTATCTGTCTAACCTAATAGCTAGGAGATCTTTCTGGTAGGCCAAATATCATTTCTTTGAAGCATTTCAGTACAGTATTTTTAAGAGGCCATAACACAATATAGACTGCATAAGGGATAAAATAAGCAAAAGTATGTAGGCCCTGCTTGTATATAGTAGGTAGTAATTTATAATTATGCAGTGAAATTATTAAATGAAATACAAATTGAATAAGCCTCATGTATATCCAGGCTAATTGTAAAAACGTGTTTTACAATATGTAGTATGTTTGTCAGTCCTATGCTTCGTGATAATTGCTGTATGGCTGCCTCCGATAGCATTAAACACTTCAAAATATATGCATATTTTGCATATAGGCAAACACTGGCTGTTAAACTGGACAATGAAAGAGCAATAGCACACCTTGTGTCTTACTAGTGTCAATATAATTTTTGAACAGATTATTTCTACTAGCTCACTTTTACATTCAAATACTAGTCTTACTTAATAATTAATTGTCCTTGGTGAGCATACTGGATTGACATCTGCTTGTGACTCCCATTGTCACATTGAGCTTAGCATTTTTCTTTGAATCGCAATGAAATGTCTTTGAAATACTGCTAGAAGATACTGACTTTGCTATCAGTAGCTCTCAGAAAGTATAGAAAATATCTAAGATGGCAATATCTAATGCATTACAATAATTGTATGTATACACTATATCTACATGACTGGGAAACAAGAAAACGCTGCATATGAAACAGCAGATTTCAGTCTATTCCTACTCTGAACAGTATATACATTTCTACAGCCTGTGGAGACAGAGGTTACTGTATGATATACACATACATATATGTAGTAAAACAGTATTACTGTATTATATACAGTTATAGCTATACACAGTTCTACACAGCACATCACATTTTGGGCTCCAGCAGACTGGGTTTTGGGTTTCTTCAGTACATCATTGATGAATGAAGTTTCCTTCTGTCTTAAGCAGCTTCTTCAGCGGAGCAATCAATGCCTGCATAAGTAAACTTCTCATACAGGGTAGTATTCACATAGGTCTGGAAAGACAATAAACAGAAAAAGCGTGATGCAAGTTATATTACCTCAAGAATCTTAGACTATACTGAAATTATTCGTGGCCTAATTATTTTCTAGGGATTCATTCTTACCTTTCTTTCTTCTAACATCCTGTTCAGTGACACTAATATCTGAGCAAATGATGGTCTTTCATATGGTTTCTCTCTCCAGCACTGCCTCATCAGGTCATACCTTTGAAAAACACAAACATTTGACAGTTTAGATACATAGATTAAAGATACAGATTCATGTTTATTGGAAGATTGTGCACATTCCATTTTTCAAAGGAAAATGGATTTATACATAGCTGGAATTCTTCTTTCCACATCTGGTTGCTATCTGAAAAGAATTTTTTTTGTCTCTGAAATAATCAAAAATCTGTCTCTGAGCTAAAGCCAAGCCATGTTGTGTAAAGGACAGGGTATCTGGCAGGAGCAGGGAGCCCGGGAAAGGGTTCATGGCAAATAACAGTGCATGCTGGGTAACAAAGGACTGAAGTAAAGATTTCCAATTGTGCACTCTTTTAAAATGTTTTTCTAAAAATTTTATGTTTTCCTGAAAAATGTTTGTTCTATTGGTTTCTTATAGACACCATACATTTCCTATAGCAGGTGTTGTGTTACTTTGTTTTGTTTTGTTTGCTGCGGCAGTTACTTACACTTCATCATCACAGTTGAGAGGCTTTTCCAGTCTGTACCCTTGAGGCAGTTTTTCATAGAGTTCTGCACATGTCATTCCACAATATGGTGTTCCACCTGAAGCAGAGTTCAACCATTGCCATGAACACATGGTGTTTTTAGTAAAAGAAAGTTTAATTACATAGCAGAAATAAAAAAGAATGACTGACTCATTAACAGGTAAATTAGTCCAACCTTAGGGAATATGTTGCAGCTACATTTTTGTTGTTAGTGTTTCCATGCTGCTTAATGCACAGTCTTGAGAAGAAAAATAAAAGAGAGTATAAGCTTTTATCATCTGTGGGGCTGCCGTGAATTTCTCTACAACTCCAAGGGCCTGCATCCGATTGAATTTGAACTAGTTTTGCAATACCCTTGGTGGCAACAGGCAAGCCATTCATTCATTAGCATGGTATTAGTAAAGATCCAGTACGGACTCATGGAGATGTTACTGTCAAGCTGGTTTTGTCCCTTTTTGTGGATGTTTAGCTGCTGAGACTCTTGATTTTCCACACTGCAGTGTGTTAGTTCCCACCCATGTCTAGCGCAAACCAATTTAGTAAGGAAAGCTGGGAACAAATTAGAAAGCAAGAGCTCACTAGTCCAGTACGCAACATGCACCTCAGTTGGGATGTGTCTCTTCGCCAGCAGATCGTGCGACACATTCCAAGGAAAATCATAAAGGCTATGTCACACAGTCCTTTTGAGTGGTTTGAGGCTATATCACACACAGCATGAATAGAGGTGTGTGCAGACATGAACTCTAAATTTTAGTTGAAGATTAATGTTCAAAAATTTTCTTTGAGAATACTTGAAGAGGTTTGCCCCCGCCAAAGAAGTCATAAAAATTATATCTTGTTTTAAAACTTGTGAAGGCTGAGGAAAAGTCACCCATTAAACTAAAAGCACACTGGATTAGGGCTACAAATCATGTGATATGTTGCATTTTACATTTAGATATGGCCTAGGTTTCATAGTGGAATGAAAACATGGTCGTTATGCTTTTCCCATTTAGAATGGTACCTGAATTGCAAGTGTGACAATTGCATTTCCAAGCATACCGAAGCTAAAAAAACATTAGTCGAATGAAACAGCAAAAAAGGAAATACATTGTAAAGGAATAAATTTTTAACAGACTGATTGAATGGAGGTGGCTTGGCTCAGATAGGTTTATTTGTGCAGTACAAAATTCAGACACTTACCTAAACTAACAATTTCCCATAATAGGACACCGTATGACCATCTGCAACAGAGGGATGTTATGGAGTGCAACAAGAATTCAACAAGATTTCATATTTTAAAATGGTAGATGGTTTTGCTAGTATTCAGAGAACACAGAGAAGTGTGATTCATTCTGCTATATGTTTTATTAATTTTTGTCTAATAGTAGGCTTCGTAGAATCAGAAAGCAGGAGTGAAATCTTTAGCAAATTTAATCCACTGTGTGTCCATCAACCAGAGCCCTTTACTAGACTGTAAGCTCTCAGCAAATAGCACTATTACAGAATTACTTTGCCAAATATGACTTCCAGTTTCCTGACTAAAATACTGAGTTCCTCTGGGTCTCTCAAGGATTCATCAGGTTTCTGAGTTTGAATAAGAAATATAAAGTAGTGGCACAAATCCAATTAGCTTATGAACACAGGACTTGTTCAGACACTGATGATGAAATAAAATAACTTATTTGTCGTGGGTTTTATTTTTGCTTCCATTGCTCACTCATGCTGACATGGATACTTAGTTTTTTGAGTTAGGAGTGGATGTCTCATTCTGGCTGTCAAACTTTCTTTGATATTGAAAAATATTTATTTAGAAAAAAACCACTTGAAAACATACTTACACATCACTGTTTGTGGTGTAAACACTGTAATTCAAAGATTCAATTGCCATCCATCGCACTGGAAGCCGTCCCTGGAAAGTATTTCATGGAATTTTTTTTTGTTGGTGGTTGAAATAGCAATATTGCATTTTATAACCCAGCAATTGTTCTCTGTGTTACCTTAATGAACACTGATTTTATCCAAGTAAGCTTAACCAAGTAAATAAACTTATTTCTTTAAGTTGTGCTTTTACTTCCCAAAAGGATAGTTCACACTAGAGCTAATAGAAAACTTGTACAAGCAGAAGAAATGGAAATAGTTCCCACCTGAGTGATGTCTTATGATGCCTTTGACCAGTCCTGTTCCCTTGACCACCTGGTGTTATTCCCGGTCTATGACTACATGATGCTTCCTGCACATCTTCCAAAGCATTAGCTTTCGACAGCTGTGTTTCTAGCTCACAGATTCTGACATGCCTCTGGTTACCATCTTGCCAGCTTTGGCCTCGTTCAATACAATTAGACCAGCTTGCCTCAGCTGGACAAATTCTATAGCTGCACAGATCCACCCACATGCACGTATCCTGTTCGTATGTCAAATGGATAGTCTATGTTTTTTTAATAATACATTTTTACTTAATCTCATAACTGGCTGCAAAACTGGTTATTTTACTGCCATCCATATTCATAAAAATAATTTTCTATTACATTGTATATTATATCATTAACATGGTATAGAATTAATTTAGAAGCAATGTATGTATATTAATAAACACAATATAAATAGTCATATATGTTAATATATAATATTTAAATAATCAGTTCTGTAGTACCTATGAGTTTGCATTTTGTTCATATTAAAACTCAAAATAAGAAGCAAGAAAATAAAAAACGGGAAAAACAGCCTACATCAGTTTGGTTTGATCCTTACCATGGTCTTCTTAACATAAACTTCTTGACCTCTTGATAAGCCAAAGTCAGCTATTTTTGCAACATAATTTTCTCCAACCAAGATGTTTCTTGCTGCCAAATCTCGATGAATAAACTAAAATTAAAAAAAAAAAAGGAAATTGCCACAGTATCTATGAGCTTTACATGTATTATTTTAGTGCTATATTGAAAATTGCGAACATTAAGAATAAGAACAAAGCCCAAAACAAACGTCTTGGTATGTCGTTACCAAGAACATTTTAAACTTCATCTGAAGATGAAAGCAGTTAGTTATTGTGTCATTTCTAAGTTTTAGTTCCTTTTCCTTGATTTCCCATGACCATAGCATTTGATAGGGCTAAGTGAACCTACTAATCCAGTAGGTGCTATACAAGCTAAAATGAAAACCTTATTTTGATTTCATTATAGGGCATATTCCCTGAGAAATAAATTGCTGTGCTTTCAGTGGGTAGAGAGTTGATTACTGACCTGTTTCTGGCTCAAGTAGTCCATCCCTCTAGCAACATCTGCTGCAAAATGCAGAAGTTGCTGAGAGGAAAGGGTAGATGCAGTACTGTTGGCAATAGCAAAAGCTGGGTCTGTCTCTAGAACTCTGCTTTTCCGAAGGAAGTCCAGTAAATTTCCATGGGGGGCATATTCAATAGCAAGATAAAGATATCCTAATGAAACATCAGACAGTGAGCAGATCACAAAGTAAAAGAGAGTCAGTAATAGTATTTGGACACTTACACTGCTTTGAGTGAAAAAGAAATAAACATAAAACAGACTGGAGGGGAAATATCAAACAGCATAATTCCTAGGTTCAGAGGAGAATTTAGAGCTATTTATAAACATCACTTCTGAAGGATTAATGTGGGCTTGTAGATGTAAAACCAGTTTATTTGGCTTTTTGACAAATGTCGCAGAAAGATCTGCTTATAAGCTAGTGTTTCTATGGACTGTATGGGCTATACTGTGGAGGTTTTTATAAAAACTAATTTTGAAAGTACAGGTATTCAAGAGCTATCTTACCCCGATGTTCACATGCTCCCAAAAGATTTATGATGTTGGGATGATGACCAAGTTTACAAAGAACTTCAAGTTCTCCAGCAAAGTCTCTGTGATCATCTTTTGAGGCATACTCTGAAAATCAAATAAGCATGCATTTGTGTTTTCTTTTGAACTGAATTTATGACAATACTGTTGTTAACTGTGAGGACTCTGGGCTGCCCAGGGTACTACTGCTTCAGCCCCAACAGAAAAACTCTAACATACATTAGTATTTACTGAAAAAAGTAGGACTTTTCAATCAAAGGAAGAAAAAAGACAACATAATGTCTGTAGCAGCCACCTGCAGAGAAACAAAGTCTGTTAATATATCACATCATTTCCCTTATTATTTGAGAATGTAAAATGTCATAGCAGATCATAGGAAAACTAGCTGCCTAAAAGCCTTTCCATGTGTGTGCTGCTGATTGTTTCTGCCTGCATGCAGACCTTGGCTCTTTTATAAATGAACATCATACTTAAGAGTGTCTCCCAATTTGCCTAGATAATAATCTAATGAATTGCAAGAAAATATGTACATTCTGGCAGTATTCCACATATTGTAGTTCTCTCTGGGATGTGGCAGTCATGCCCAACGATTACAAAGAAAATGAGTGATCCTCGTAGTATGTACATATACAGATGCATAGGTACAGTTGTCTGGTAAAGCAAGATGAGCAAACGCTGTGCCCCAAGGCTAGCTGTGTGCTCCTCTCTCTATTAAATGCATCTTTTAATGGCTCCCACTTTGCAGGTGAGCTCATACATGAAGTTCATACTGACCTATGATTTGGAAAATACATACTAGTTAATGATATTAATAATTAGAGAGAAATATAAACCAACTTGACCGTGCAGAAGTACAGTCATTGCCAGGGCAAAAATCTTGGCCTAGTGACAGCTGATAGAATTTCACTAGCAAATTTGAATATTAGCTTTAGGAGAGGGCTACAAGGAATTTCTTATGACAGAGAAACACTTGGAATAAACAACCAACAAAAGTCTTTAGTCTGCGAGTCTCTGATCTGTACTACCTTTCATCCTTTTAATCGCAGCATCCATGCGTAAGCCATCTTTCTTAATGCGCGCTTTCAGGACTTGCCCAAAGTTACCTTCCCCGATCACATCTTGAAATTTGATGTCATTCCACTCAAGAACTGGGTAAATAGTGGGATCTGGGCTGTTTTTGGCTTTCCTGCTCAGGGTGAGAGTACCTGAGTTAAACTGTACAGCTGGCTCTTCCCTCTGTAACAGAGTTAAGCAAATGATATTAGCTGTGATTGCTGCTTTCCTGAGCAACTCTCTGGTTACACTCCCCAAATACATGGGTGCTCACTCACCTACACAGACACACATGGAGCCTGATCCATCTCTTGCTCACGCAAGAGTGAGTACAGTAGACAACTGCACCAATTTAGACAATAACTACACCAAGAGCTTCTTCCCAGACCGCAAAATTAATCAGGCTCTTAATTTATGCATAGGTACGTTTGTAGACCTAGGCCTCCTGAAGAGTTTTATAATCATCTTGAAGATGGAGATGGGCAAAAATCATGTGGTAAAACTGATCTCAAAACCAATTTTAAGCCTCAGCTTTGAGATTCATCTCATATTAGGTTGGACTAAACCCTGAGCTGATCAGGCTCAGTAGGAAGACTGAGGAAAGAAGAAGGAAGGGAACAAAAGAGGGAGGAAATGATCTTCCTCCACACTGGAGGAGACATCTCTACTTCAGTTACACATTCCCATGAAATACTTCTGTGGGAGAAGTTTCAGGACAAGGAGCACGAGGTATTCTGTGTGGCCTGGGGACTGGTCATCTTTTTGGCTGAGCCCCATCTTTATGAAACCACTTATGCAGATCCATATGCAGGAGCTCTTTGACCCAGCTTTATTCTGCTTCACAGGTTCCCCTCTGAAGTGAGACAATAGCACTGGAAAGCAGAGTGATAAAAAGACTACAGCAGGATACAAATATATCTCATATATATATGAGATAGATAGACATCTCTACGTGATGTTACAACCTTTAGCAATTTCCTGACAGCCAGAACTATGATGTTGCCATTGACTGATCGCTGGTGTGCTGTCCCCAAGTTGAAAAGCCATTACTTGAGCAGTCATTGATGCTCACAATCAGCGTTAAAAAATCTTGTAATTTTCAAAATCAGGCACAATTTCAAGGAGGGAGAACAGGCTCCTCCATTCTGTCTGGCTCGGTCCTTGTCATACACAGGTGCGACAAGGCAGGAAAGGGAGAAGGATAAATGGGGTGCAGCTGTTTTCAGGTCAGGTTTTCTACCTCATAGCCTAGAAGTGTGATTGCTTAGATCCAGGGTCACTAGCAGAGACACTTCCCAACAACAGTACTAATTGCAGACCTGAAGAGAAGACGGTATTTGGGAAGGCTAAGGAAAAGGAATTGGAATAAATCAGGAAAAGATGGGACCAAAATTAATAACCACACGAACACAGGAAATCTGCAAACCCACCACCACGTTTTGGAAAGCCTGAGCCATTCGGCGCTGGAAGTTGGCTCGTTTTAACTGCAGCATGATGAGAAAGGCCAGGAGGATTGTTACACAGGTCATCCCTGCAGAGCCAAGAATAGCAATAAGCAGCATTTTGCCTCCTTTTGATTCATATGGAGCTGTTGAGGAAGCACAGAAAGAGTTCATAATTATTTCCAGCAAATTCTGAAAAAGCCATGAACACTGTACAGCTAAATACTCCTGTCTTGTAAACTGTATAGACATAGAGATACATCCCTTTGTTTTCAGAAAACGTCACAGACGTTGGATACTCTGACTTTCAGATGCGTGAGCACATGCAGGTCCCGCTGAATTCAGGCAGAGCAGAGCTCAGGTCACATTTATTGATCTAACAGTCCTAGTATATGCAGCTCCTTTATCTTAGGAGCTGTTGGGCACTTTCTAGTGGATGGACACAAATGTTGTATGTTGTCACTTAACCAATGCCATGCAGCAAACTGAGAAACACATTTTGGTGATGCTGTGTTGTGGGTCAAAATTAAGAGCAAAAGAAAACTCATATTAAAAAAAAAATATTTAGACTTTGCCTTAGTTAACTAGTTTTTACAACAGGCCCTGCTTTGTGCAAGTCCAGCATGCTGGAATAACCAACCTTTAGCTTCTGGAAGAGTCTTCAGTTCAAACGATGTGTTTGGGTTGCTCAAGCCAATGTTGTTCTGAGCATTAATCTGAACCTGGTACACAGTGTTTGGCTCAAGGCCTTTGAGATGATACTGAGTAATGCTGGTGTTCTTAATGATAATATCGATGTGGTTGTACTCAGTCTTGCCGTAAATTTTGTAGCTGATGATGATGGAGGAGATGGAATGACCCTCGGCAGTTGTCCAAGAGATGACTGAGGATGTGTCTGTGGTGTTAGAAAACCTGATGTTGTATGGTGCGGGAGGGATTCCTGAGAATAAACACAAACACACATAAAGTGTTGGAGTGTGCATCCACCTCTTTCTCCTTCCTGCAGTGAGCCAAACACTCTCCTTGATGCGTTTGCTGTGCTAAACAGAAGCAGAATTTTGTTGATGAGCTATGATAACTGAAGTTTTATGAACCTGATGTGCTGTCACCCGTGTTGCAGTACTCCATACCTCCAGCAGAGGTTGGAGTGGCATTCAGTATACTCCTGTCCTTGGAGGGTGATACGAATGCTCTGAGCTGTGTGCACAGACAACATGATTACTTTCAAATTAATGCAGAAAGGGTTCATTCTATACTGAATCGCAATCCCCGTGTGATTCCCCGGTCCCATACGTTCACTGCTTCAGGGAGCAGTTCGCTGGCAGGATGTGGGCTGTTAGAAAGAAGGGAAATTAATACCGACATTTTCACAAATTTCATCATAAAACCACCAGTGGGGCTGAGTGCTGGACTTGTGGACACACCTGTGACTACTAAGCTAAGTACCTTCTCCTGGAAAACAATATCCTTATGTTTTTCTTAGTGCTGTTTGGCATCAGAGCTCAGGAAACTGGAGCGTCCCATGACAGCCATTGGTTACTTCTGTTAACATAGGAACTCAGTGACGGCCTCCTCACATGACCCGTAAGGAGGAAGCAGCCCACCTTTCCAGTGTGTGGTGTGGGCAGTGGCAACCATCAGCTGTTCAGATGGACGTCTGTTCAGATGGTACTTCATTCAGATAGGGCATTTGTTGTGGTATTATGAAAGGACACTACTCGCACCCAGGGAGTTCAAGGGCAGTCATTGGTCTTCAGTGTAGCACACTTAACTACTCTTTGCTCACGGGAGTTTTACCTTGCACTGTATCTTCTCTTCCTTCTTTAACTGCTGCCTATTTCTGTATTGACATAGCTGGATTGCAGAGTCAGTGGTTTTTTGGAGTAACAAAAGAGCTTGGAGTAGGGAACTCTGTGGGTTCACCATTATGGGAAGGAAAAAAGTGCTACCTGTGTTAGAAGTATGAATCGTACTGAAATGAACATGTGGAGTCCCAAGCTTTTAATTTGTTTTCCCCATTTTCTTTTAAACTCATTATTAACTGCTGATAATTTCCAGTGTAAGAATTTCTTTGGACACTGAGCTATCTTCACAATAGCAGTAAAAACAACCACAAGTGATCATCAGGAACTGTTACCAGAACAAAGGATTACATTCAATGTAGTCATTAAGTGACAATCAGTCTGCTCACTGGGGGAAAGAGGAAGAATTAAACAGAAGGATGTGAATCAGCTACTTACTGTCGCTGAAAGTCCATGAATACAGATAGTTGCTCCATTCTCCTTGGGACCTGGTGTTCACCCGTACCCTGCACATGTATTGCTGTCTAGGCTCAAGATCTTTAATGATCAGGGTGGACATATTTCCTGGCACTTGAGTAATAACACTGCTCTCTTCACCATTGTCATTGACGCTCTTCCTTTCCACTTCAACATGAACGTCATCCTCTGTCCTCAGTGTTAAAGGATGCCATGATAAATTCAGTGATGTCATACTTTTTGGAAAGAGAGTGAGACCTTCTGGTGGAGGGAGACCTTGGAAAAGCCACAGTGAGACAGGGGACAACATTTTATGTCTAACATGCAAGCTATAATAGGGGTACCAGTTCTTCCCAACCACTTGCCCTAGCTTGGGGTGACAAAGGGTAATTCTCCCTGTCACCCCACCCAATTTGGCACGAAGAGGTGTTGATAGTCCCAAAGTATCTTATCTTATCAACAGCTGTTATGTCAATAAAAAGGTCTCTTCACCAAGATGGTGTTGCAGATGCACTTTTTGGACATGAGAAGTCAGCTCTTTCGCTCTCATGAGATAGTTCCTGGTGCAGTTCTCATTTATTTTGTATGTCTGTATTCAGTTTGCACTGTAGCCTCAGTGGATTAAAAGCTTTTCTGTTTGTTCAGACATCTTCATTTTTAAAGTGAACTGGTCTAATATTAAGATGAAGGATGGATCTTGTATTAGGAGGAATGACTGGCATGCAAAATAAATGATTTCTATCTCCAACTCTGCTGCACAGCCAGCCAAAATACATAAACTTTCCTTTACCAGACTTCCCATCTCTAAATCAGAGAGAATAATAGCTCTGCCCTTTTCTGGTTTTCTTCACTTCTGTTTTATTATTTTCTTCTTTTTTTTTTTTTTCTTTGCTGAGATTATTTTGAGTCTACATCGTTTTCATGTCCAGCCTTCTTTGATCAAATTAAAGTGCTCTGGCAGAGATCAGGGAACAGACCACAGAGAAAAACAGTTGAGACAGCCCTTTTGCAAAAATCCAAGATGACGACTTACCAAGTGCAGCTGTTGTGAAGCTAGCCTGTGGCCCAGGATGGCCTTCGCCACCTTCCCCTTGCCGACTCAGCTGAACACAGAACTGATATTCTGTTTTTGGTTCCAGATTGTCCAGTCTTTTGGTTGTGCCTTTTACTGATAACGAAAGGAGAAAGTAAAGCCATAGTCCATGCTGAAAAATGTTAAGGAAGAAAAGGTTTGGAAAATATTTCTGAACCACTAACCATAGAAGCTAAGATACTCAGGCTCTTCTTTTGTTCCTGATTCACAAAGATAAACTATTTAGAAGTACATAATATTTATTTCTAAGCTGAGCTCCAACCCAGCCCAAACAATGTTTCCGTCTGCCCTTCCTTCAGGACAGAACAAGACAGGTTGCTGAGGCAGTGTGCACTGTGTATGCCAATCCTGGGTTATCTTGAATTAGTAGCAACAGTTGTTTGTTACTTGTTCAAGTTCCTGTAATGTTTCCTATAATATTTTAGGCCCTGCTTAAAATGTTAAACCAGGGCTGGAAGAGGTAATCTAACTCACAAGCAGGCTTCATTTTGCCCACACCATTCCTAATAACTATTTAGGTAATATATTTTTCTCACCAGAGGGCACAATAATCATGAAGGAGGACTGCAGATGCTCCAGGATGTCTCTGTACTCCTCACTACTTTTGAAAATCTGCTATTTACATATGAGTTTTCAACAGCTGGTCCCAACATTGTGTACTGTTTATGTTAAGGAAGGAGGGTGGAGTACTTTGGTTACTGAAAACTGAATATACAGTTTTGACTGGTTTTGGTGTACCACATCCACATTAACATTATACGTAGTGATATACAAAGAGTTAAGCGTCCAGTCAGAAAAGATTTAACTTTTATGTGTTGTAGTCTTCTCAGTCTAGTTAAGAGCAGATACCACATTATGTTTCAGCATGCAGCTGAAGTTTATGTTTAAGGGAATTAAAGAATGTCCTCTTACCTTCCACGGACATCCAGGACTGATAACGTTTTGCTGGCTTGTACAGCAGTTTTGTTGACACAACAGGTCCATCTCCAAGATGTAACTCAGCATTGATATCAATTATGAGAAAATTATGTCCACTGTCTGTCAGCCTTGGAGCATATTGTGGCACAGGAGGAACTGAGCAAGAACGCAAATATTAAACCAGCCTTTTAATTCCCTGTATCATTAAAACTCTGGTATCTTCCTAGATCTACAGGAAAATGGGAGATGGTCTTCAAAACTCGTACATAGTAGACAGGGATTTATACCCTAGAGCTGACAATTTAGATCTTTCAAAAAAGCCTCGGGTTTTCTTCTGATCCTTACCATCACACTTATTTTTTCAATACGCATAATTAGCATGTTGCTTATAAAGGGTTTCTGTTGATATTGTCATAGTAGATATTTATTCAGACATTTTCCTGCAATGCAGAGAACAGAAAGCTCTGCCATGTTAGAGTGTAAAGCTGCCCTTCAAAGCAGAGGGGCAAAGATATTTGAAGAGATTCATGCTTTTACCTTTGACTGTAACTTGAAATGGTTTCTCTGCCATTCCTGCTACTGTCTGCACACTGCAGACCCAGGTTCCTGTATCACGAGGCTGGATTCGATTAATTGTAAACATGGCTTCAGAGCGATTACTGGTAACAATTAGGGCAGGCTGAAATGACAAAGGACATAGAGGGCCTGAAAAATATGGACATGTAGGAATATTCCCATGACACTTTCTCACAGTTTAGAAACTCATCTAGAGTTCAGTGATATCAATAGAAAGGGTCTACAATGGTCAATTCCATAGTTTCCTGTGTGCTACATACAGTTTGTGAGGTATCTCAGAATATCGAAATTTCACATCATGCGTCAGAAGCATAGTGTGCATTAACTACAGATAAAGTAAATATAAACATCAGAAATAAAAGGAATAGTGTGCATTAACTGCAGATAAAGTAAATATAAACATCAGAAATAACAGGAAGCAATTACCCTTAGGACGGTTCCATCTTGCTTCAAAAGTTTAAATTCTTCAGATTTAGGAAGTGGCATCCCACTTGCTATACAAAAAGGCTTGAACTCGATGCCAGAATTGAGTTCTACAGGATCTAGTAAGTTTTCTATCTGAGGTGGAAGATCTGCTGAACCTACAGAAGGTGTATAGTATTTTAACGTCAGCCTTCAATCGGAACTTTAAAAAGGCAGCAAAAAAACAAGTTTAGGCATACAATGAGCATAGGCCTCGTGGGCATACGCAATGATCATGCTTACCAAACTCAGCACTGTTACATCAGTGCAAATACCATGTGAGAATGAACAAGTCCTGCCTCCACTCTGCTTTCTTTTCCGCTCCCCTCTTCCCCTCTTTTTCTCGCTGACAGTCTAAGCACAGAGAGTCTAGCTATGGCAAAATCATGCACACATTTTGTATTGAATGTACAGTATCTATTTTCTCTCCTTATTGCTGTTTAAGAAGAGCAGTCACATCACAATAGTATAGTCTGGCTGGCTGGATCACAGTCTTCTTTGTCTGTTTCTCTTGAAAGCTCTTAGACAGTAACAGTGGATTTGTCAATTTATTTATCAAGCAGAAATAATAGATGCTGAGTGCATCTTCTAATATAGCGTGTGAACCTTGCCTGAATCCAAAGATATTCTGGGTGAAGTATGTTCAGCTTTGCAAGCTTGACTGTCTCTCAGAGAGACAGGGCTATTTTAAACTCCAGGGTTGTCTTGGTATCTCAGTCATCAAATTCAGATCATGAGGCACATAGGAGTGTATGCAGATGAGTAAGGGGCAGGTAACGGTAAAGTACCATGAGTCTGTCCAAAAGCTGATCATGCAGGTAGGATGTGCAGCTTCTGTCAGTAATTGATATTAAGGTCAGAGTCAAATCATATAGAGTAAGATTTGCAAATCTACCTCCAATGAAATCAACATCAGATTAAATGGTAGCATTTCAGCCTGTAGCTTATGGGGCAGAGGCTTAAAAACACTGCATTGCAATGAAGATGTACAGAAAAGTCTGGGTCCCTGGAATGCAATTGCAGAACAAGGATACCAGCCTGGAGTAGAAGTGCTGTACCAGCATGAAGATCTGTTTCAGTTACACTGGGAAAAGCCATTTACTACCATGTTACCTTGCTTTACCTTCTTTTTCACATTGCAGACCATGCCATCCAAGGGAGCAAATGCAGCCCTTAAATCTGTCGCATGTCCCTCGATTGTGACAATTGCATTTGAGTTTGCAATCTGACCCATAAAAACCAGGTTTGCATTCTGCAAGTACATATGTTTCCAGTTAGTGTAAAGGTACTAGAAAATGTCTTCCATTACTTTTCAATCTCATGCATCAGTTCTCCAGCAGGGTTTAGTTCCCTCGGTTGGCTTTAGCTTGAAGCTGTATGTATTAGAATTAAATCATCCACAGAGCAGCCTGAGAATGCTCGAACATCAAAAAAGTAGAGTACATTTGTATCCGTGCCTGTCATTTGTAGACTAGATGCCAATGTGGAAAATTCTTCAATCTCCACTGTTGTTTCACTTGCACTGTGGTAGTGTCCATCAGAGTCATGTTACCACTGAACAAGATGACACATATTCTTAAAGGAAGATGTGCTTCATGTCCCAAAGAGACTGCAATCTAATCAAACTGATTAAGGCTGATTATACTCAGTATTGCTCAGCAATGGATGATTTTTAATGTCTCAGTAGAACATCAATCCATTTTGCAGAATAATTTGAACAGTTTTTAACTTTAATATATACTTCTTTTGAGAATCTGACATGGGCCTCTGATATGGGTTACCCCTCTTTTAAAGAACGTAAAAGATCCCGTCTTTTAGTCTCCTCTGTTAGTTCCCTTCTATATTTCCTATGTGCAGCACACTACGGACTCTACCATTCTTCACCATTTTTCACTATACCTTTATCACATTCCAGTCCCATCCATCCTGTGGCACAAGAGCAACCATATGGATCTGGTAGACAGAACATATAGTTTCTGCAGCCATAGTTTTCTTTACAGCTCTCTTCACATGTTTTGCCAAATGTATTGGCTCCACAAGCTATTGAAGCGAGAGAGGAAAAGAATAGCACAACACCATTAAGTCCACAAAAGAGCTTATGCCTCTAATGATACAGCTTTAGACAACAAAAAATATTAATTAAAATAAAAAATAGCATTTTTACCATTCACATACCAGATAAGATAACATCCATAACAACTTAAGCCATGGCTGCACCAGTGGTTAAGTTCAGGCAGCAGAAACAAGCATAACTTTCTCCCATGTGAGGATACATCAGGAAAGCACCTATTGCTTTGAATATGTGGGGACAGAGCTTCAGCAATAAAACATCTTTGTAAACCTTTTTAATATAAAATGGACAAACAGTGCCATGAAAACCAAATATTATTGTTAGAGGTGAGTGCATATGAAACTGCTAAGCTCGAGGTTTTGCTTTTCTGCTTTTATCATTGTTATATTAGAGTAGTTCAGATGTCAACTGTTCCAATAGCTTAGCTGCAGTATTTGCAGCACTGCAATTCAGTCAGAATATTAGGATACATATTTAGCACTGGACCCAAAAGTTGCTTGGAGAGACCAGAGCAGTGTGATGCCTGCTGTAATTATTCCGTAATCCAAACTGATTGTCACAGACACAGATATGCACCAACAGTCTTCTACTGTTGACATGCCCCTGCGGAGGCAATGGACCCTGTGAGCATGTCAACAGCTTGTTCAGAAGTAGCCAGGGAATCTCTAACACAGGGCTTCATTTCCTAGTGCTAGTGTATCCTTAAGATCTCCTGTTCTATCATGCACTTAACAGTCAGTCAGTAGCTTCATGCATACTGATTTCAGGGGAATGATAGAACAGCCCAGGTTGGAAGAGATCTCGAAAGATCATCCGGTCCAGCCTGTCCTGGGAAACGGAGCCTAGAAGAGATTATCTGTCAGATTGTCCAAGTGCGTATTGCTCAAGAAGAGCTGGAAACATTCATCTTCCCTGGCAATGTAATCTCTACTAGGAGAAGAGAGGGAGAAGTCAAATCACAAATGCAACAGCCCTACTAATTCAGGGTTCATCTCACCCAACACTGTCTTGTCTCTAGCAGCAGCTCTAAATGTTATAGCTATAAGGAGTAAAACAAGGCTACTCCCCTCAATAATTTGCCAACTTCAGCTACTGAGAACAAGTTAATAAGCCATCAGTGAAAACGCTATTTGCTTACCTTTTTCACATGTTTTTCCCATAAAACCTGGAGGACAGATGCATTCCCCAGTATCTTCATGACAAACGCCATTATTCGTGCAGGAAGGGCAGTGGGAGCTACAGGAAGGGCCCCATCTCTGAGCTTCACATCCTTTTATGCAAAAATATAATGACATCTTTGTTGTCTTCTTACTCAGTAACCAATCAACTACTAAAATTCTTTTTAATTGAGACAAACAGTAAATAGATAAAAATACAATCCATATGGACCCGCAGCCAACTGGCCCAATGTAAAGAATCCCTTTTTTCATTGTGGAAGTGCCCCTGTTTCTGGATCAGAACTGCTGCATAGTATGCAGTAATGCTATGTAACATCTTCAAGGCAGGAACTGAAAAAGTCTTCCATTTCTGAAACTAAAGATAGATTTTTTTTTCAGTTTGGAAGAGTAAGTTTGGAAATTGAAAAAGATTTTTATATTTAAGATTTCTATTCTTGTAGCAGGGATCTGAGATCTACAAAAGGTAGAGGATTCACCTGGAGCTGGCTGTACTGGTAGTAAGCCAGCAGTACGAAGCTGGGCATCACTACCATTGTACCAGCATTAGGCAATTCACGATCGTTTTCTGTGACAATATTTTTCTTCAATGTTCATTAGACTGAGTTCACATCTGTTGCATCTTTACTGTCTTCAGTGGGACTTTATGAGAAGCATCAATCAATGGGTGATCTGTTTCTGGAATAAATGGACTAAGAGCAATCAGTTGTTTTAATGCCTGCCATGAGTTTCTTTCCCACTTCATCATTTAATAAGATACTACTGCCATTAATCTTGCCAGTTCTGACACAGATTTCATAGAAGCAGAGCTCAAGCTCTGAACAAGTATATGTGACTTCATCAGGAAAATGCTTAATCTGTCCCTACAGGATACAAAATTCTCTGAGCTGCTTTTGAAATCGGAGGGAACTGAGAGGACTCAATAATTTTCAGTATTTGGTTTATAACAATATTTCTTACACGACAGAGTCTGACCTTCATGACTTCCTCTAGTGTAAAGCTAGGGCTGAGAAGAGTAATCAACCTGGAAAGTCCTGAGGCAGGCTCACTAAAAGTGTGTAACCCAGACTCAGATCAGCTTTTTCAGATTTCAGCAAGCATTTAACGAATCAACATGGCACTTGGAACTTTATCTCCTCCTGCTACCGGAATGAAATTCTTACATGTGGATACTGAAAAAAAAAAAAGCTTTGCTAAAAGTCCTCTGTCTGTGTCTACAATGCTAATTGAAAGAAAGACAAGACGTGTTTGAGCAGTGGCACATAATCATCCATTCTCTTTATTGTTAGTGTGCTCCTTATCACTCTCCCAGACTGTGCCCCAGGGGTCTTCCCAATAGGCAGGACAGACAAGACAAAAGGCTGTTTCAAGGCAGGTGACAGAATTTATGGATAAGTCTTCTGCTGTGCAGCTTGGCGCTGAAGTAGAGAACGTATCTTGGACCATTTAATTTAGTAAGGTGGCAATAGCTTCAGAATCTAAATCTGGGGCATTATATTGATTCATTTGTGACATCTGGAAGTATTGTGTGGATGTTTGCAAGTAAAATACATTTTCTGTTGGAAACATTTTCTCCATAATAGAAGATATTTGAACAGCTATTTATTTTTGCATATTGCTTTTATATTTCTAAGTTAATGGAATATAATTTCCTTTATATCTGATGAAAATAGACATAGCAGCGTGAGCTACAAGTAATGGAGAATATCCGCCTGCATTGTAAACTGGTCCTGTCGTCCACTGGAAGGTGAACTTTAAGAGCTAACTAAGGCTGGAGTAGTTTTTGAAATTCAATAATGTATGCTAAAGATGATAAATCTTAGGATAAATGGATGTAGCCCACCACAGAGAACAGAGACATTTGAAAATTTCTGTTTTGTGATCAGACCCAACCTCATATTTGCGGGTGACGCAGTGCTACATTCTTCATCCATCCTTACCTGATGTTTGAAAAGCTGAGATGCTGAGAAGAGAGGTAGCTGTCCTGGCAATAGCTAAGACAAATTGAACCTAAATCTGAATTATTTTCTCTCTCAGCTGCTTGAATCAGTATCAGCTTGTACCAAGCATCATTGGGGAAAAAAAATTTTCTGACATAATCTGACAGCAGCTTATGCCAAGGGAGATTTTGGCCCTTATTTGGGCACAATGTAAGTTTCACGTCATATTCATTATGACTTTAAACGATTAATCGTCAGCACACATTAATGGAACTTACGTCTGACAATAAGCCTCGTGTAAGCAGAAGTAAAGAGGTTTCCTCCTATATATCTGGCAGAGTAAACCCCTGCATCCTGTGGTTGAACTTGAGGATAGGAGACTTCCAGCTCCCCTGGCACTTCATGCCTGGGTACAGAGTGGATGAAGGAACCTGGGGAAGGAGCACACAGATACAGCAGAAAGAAGTCATTAACCCTGTACAGACAGAAGTGAGTTTGCATTGTTTACTGAGGAAGGACAGCTGGGATGTGCTAAGCAGCAGAATCTATTTATTAGCTATGAATTTGTTGACAGCTCTTTAGCCATACTAGGTTTTGGTAACTGGAGAGGTGCAAGTAAAAAAGAAGCTAGATCTTGAGGATATTTTGTAGGTGAATGGGATAAACAAGTTCAAATTCAGTCTTGCTTTACAGGAATGTTGCTAAGAGCCTAGTGGTTAATTTAGTTTCTTGGCCTTTCCTGAAGTGAGGGGTGACCACCTGTAAGGATTCTAGTGTGGCTGGAAGGAGTCAAACAGCAAATGCCAGCCAGGTCCTATTTAATCTAAGTACCACAAAGATTTACTTAGCAGACCGAAGCAGGAAGAATGCAGCACAGCTTTATCTTTTCTTCCCAGACTTAATGTGTTTCTGCCTCTTCTATTTTTTTCAGCAAGGGAGCTTATCTGTGTTATTCTAGGTTTGCTATAGTTGGTCATACGTGCTTGCTGAGTAGGCCAATAGCATTTCGTCTTCTCCCATCCCTCTGGAACACCAAGTAACAACGTTTGAACATTGGTTGCTGTCAAAGAGAAGCTGCATCCAGTGGACTTCAGGACCCCTGGGAGTCCTTCCACTCCAGCGTGTTAGAGCAAGGCTGCTGCCCGTTGGCTAGTGCCAGGTCCAGCCAGTTGTCACCCAAACAGACATGCACATGCTCACACACACTGTGCTGACAAGGCCAGCCACCAACAGACCCGCGCAGCAGAACCGTACTGTGTGTGCGCACGGGACTCATGCACATCAACAGCCCAGACAGCCCAGTCCTGTTCTCACTTGCCAGCTATTCAGGCTTGCTGGCAGATCTCACACACTCACACACCCCAAAACGGGTCTGAGCTGGCCTGGACCTACAGTCTCTCTAATAGCTGGTTCTCAGACCTCTTATCCTACTCACTGGTTCGCCTGGCTGAAAGTTTGCTGGTGTCACACTTGCACACAAGCACACGCACAAGTAGGTCCCTACCATAACTGGCCTTAGACACTTAATCTCTCGGGTTACTGCCACTGGCCATACAAGACCCTTTGACCCCTAGCCTGTGTTTCCAGTCACTAGGAGTCAAACCTGTTGTGCCTTCTAGTCTGGCCTGAAGGTCCCTAGAAGATTATACATATGCGTAGCAGACAGAAAGCACACATGTGTTGGAGGATAATGAAGAATAGAGTTTAATAGGATCAGATCAACTGTAGTGCAGAGCTTGGCCAGACCAGTGGCACCTTTTACCTGCCTCCCACCTTATTTTCCCATGCTGGTTCCTTTCGTGTTCTCTTGAGCCTTCCCTTTCTCCTGTTTGGCTCTTTCTCTAAATATCTCACTACTTCTACACACGCTCACAGTTCCCATCAATCATGCCATAACCTGTTTCCTCCTTCCCCTTGTGATCCATGATGATCCTGCTCCCCAAATCTTGCACCTACAGAGCTCTGGATGAAGCTACTCAGGGCTTCACATTGTTCCCTCAGTGGCCCTCTGAAGCTGGAGAGTTCTGCCCTTTGATGTTTTTGCTGTCTTCTGCTACTCCTTGGGGCTTGCGTGTCTTTTTATTACTTCTTGTTTCTTGTCTTAGTCTTTTACACTGCATGACCATTAACCAGATGATACTCCCACAAATCAAAAGCCCTTACCTTCCACATCCCCTTACAGTTACACTGATAAGGAAACAACTTTTCTGACTTTGTTGGAATAATTTAGAAGGTAAATTGTGTCAGGCAGGACCTTTACTGTCTGTGGTCATACATACAATCATAGAATCAATTTGACTGTAGTCAAATTTCAGGCAGCCCAGGAACATAAAACTTTGCTGAGGATCATAATCAAAACAGCAAAAAGATCTTGGATCAGTTTAGTCCGTGACAACACTTAACGGTTCCTTGAGAAAACGGGGCCAAAGAAAAAGAGCAAAGAATGAAAGAGATGGGTTCTGAAACTGTGGGGGTTTTTTTGCGTCTCTTTTGAGTTACAAGCTGCAAACAAACCTAGCAGCAAAATATTAAGAAAGTCTTATGCCCACAGTCTGTTAGCAAGGTTCAATTTTTGTGGCTTGTTTTCCAAGGTACCAAAAGTTATGCCAATGACTTGAAGCAGACTTGTTCAGCAGAAGTTTCATTCTCTAGACAGCCTTTGTGAGGGTCCGCAAGGGGCAAGTGGTACTTTAAACGACTGAAGGGAAAGACTGCAACATTTAAATATAACAGGACAAGTATTTTCTTTGCCAGCTCCTGTATTAGGATTCCTCAGGGATGCCATTTCAGCTGCAATCTCAGGTGGAGAACTTGACCTACTGTCCAGAGTCATGGTTAATTTAAAGATTTTTGCTAAATTTCCAGTTGGAATCCCAGATAAGGCAGGACCATGATGTAATCACTCTTGCTCCAACATTATCAGCTCATTCTTGTATGAGAAAATGCTGACAGGACACCACAAAATTTCCCTGGGGACCCTTAAAGGACAAGTAATGGCAAACTTTCTCCACTGAGCACTGCCATTCTGGATCTCTGAAGAGCGAAGAAACAGGTCTTTAAGAAACTCTGCTTTGCATGTTGCCTTTTAAAAAGACACATTTTTGTTATTTTTCTCTTCCAGCCTGCAGGGAATTGCTCCAAGTATTCAGGAACTGGTGCTGATCCACTGCACGCATTCTTTTGAAGTACGCTGACGCTTCCTTACCTCATCCTGCTCTATTTAATCCCTGTTTCCTGGTAGCTCACTGTAAGCTAGACTATCAGTAGATGAAGGTGGACCAGTACATTACGTGTGTTTTCCACAGCTATAATTTGTTGGGGTCTAACACTCTTATTAAATACAAAGGCATGGTGAGTTTAGTGAGCTGTGTTTTACTACATTTCTAGTAGTGTAGATAGCAAACTGCACATATTTCCAAGCGTCAAGCAGTAGCAACACACAGCTGAACAATGAGTTACATGTGACTTAGGTGCCATGTTAGATGGAAAAGTTGGGGTCATAAATTTCACAACCTAACTGCTTTTTGTACTTGAATCTAACAAGGATTAGATTTTGTTGACAGTTTTGACTTTCTAATAGCAGATTACTAGTGCTTTATTTCTTAGCCTGAAGAGTGTCACAGAAGTTAAATGGCCACTGAAAGCCATTGAAGAAGGAAAGGGAGGCACTTGAAAAGAGTAGAAATGCAACAAAAGATGCAGTAACTAGGCTTTGACAGTGGCACAGCAACAAAGAAAAAAAAATGCTAAAATAAGCTAGGCAAATATATGAGGGGATATAGAAGGAAATCAAAAAAGAAAATGAGAAACAAAGCAAAAGTATAAAAAGAGGATTTGGCATTCTGGCGGAAGAGAAACAGGTCAGCTCAATATATTGGATATGGCAAATGGCTTCTTCAGGAAACATTAAATGCATGAGGAATTATGTCTGCTCCGGTTGCACAGCATGGGCATCACAAGCAATGACTTTAGAACAGTTGCATGGCATGTGGCTAAGACAATAATAGCAGGAAGAGAAAAGAGAAGAAAGAAAGGTTAATTACCATTTTTGTAGATCACTGCATCTTCCTCTTTTGCTGCCATTCTGATGAAAGAGATATTCACATGCTCTCCCTTATTTGCTGTAACAGTTAATGCCACAGGGTGGAATGAGGCTGAAAACAGAACAGGACAGAAAAAATGGGCTAAATGGCAGCAGTTATTGTCTCTATCTGGTCTGTGGGTTGAAAGCTGAGAATGGTTTATAGCATGACCCTGACTCAGATTTTGACATTTAGATTTCTTTAGAGTACACACACTGACTCTTAATCTCCAGCAGTCTCAACTCTATGTTTTGGGAAAGACAGAGGTCTCACCAGTGTCCTGAAACAACAGACTGCCACTAGAACCTGGGGCATGAATTAAAATTTAAAAAAAAAAAAAAAAAAAAAAAAA
>Ga0065711_1030023_pt1 | contig 34028 bp, 14 predicted proteins | sample Hoacrofraction12_FD_59098 | JGI IMG/M metagenome (GOLD analysis project Ga0065711, IMG submission 59098) | Hoatzin crop microbial communities from Cojedes, Venezuela - Epithelial fraction 12 v2 (version 2) | ecosystem: Host-associated > Birds > Digestive system > Esophagus > Crop | place...
GGGGGGGGGGGGGGGGGGAGAACACGGGAATCAGCATTTCAGGGTTTTTGTATTGTTTGCTTGTTTTCTTAGCCTAGCAAAGAATTGCTGCTTTCATTTGTCTCTCTTCCAGTATATTTATGTAATAACTTCTTTGTCTTTCTTGCCTCATAGTAGCTGTGTTTTACTTAGCGTTGTTAGCTGCTTGACTTGTTTTTTTATATATCTTCTGGAACTATTTGCTTGTACTAATAGTGCCTTTTTTCTACTTTAAACATCTTATAAATATCTTTAGTACTTAGTCGTGCTGTTTCATCTTTTTTCTACGCTGAGAAAGATGCTACTTTGCCTGAGTTATCTTCTCTTAACTGCTCTGTTCTGCCCCTCGCTAATCAGTTACTTTTGGAAAGGGTTACTCTAGTTGCATAACCCTTTACATTGTGCAGATAAGACACTTCTCTTTCCACAGTTAACCCAGGAGCCACTCTAATTTCTGCAGCGTCACAGGCTGAGGGATTCTATTAGGTTGTACACTGTTGCCATTGGGCTTGCTCATTCAGCCTTATTTAAACTGTCTCCAAAGGCCAAACAGGCTTTCTGTCATCTTGGTTCACGTGTTACTGGGTTGAAGATTGGACCCCAGCAACTAAAGTTTTTGTATGGCTGAATTAATCTTTTTAGATATTTAACTTAATACTTGAATGTCCCGTCCCCCCCCGCACCCAAAGGCTGGAGGTCAGTTCCCCATAATATATTACAGACTGTAAATTTACTGTCAGTGTATGCTTATGACAAGAAATTGCATTTTTGTAGGCAAATGCTTAAGGTTTTTTGAGGTATTCTTCAGGTTCTTCCACATTACCAAAAATATTAGTGATCCTCATCTTTGTCACACTTGAATACTTTTGTGCTAAAGCCACATAAATATTACACTACTGTTGTGTATGTTCAGATCTCTGTTAAAGTGGTAAACTCTTTAGCCACAGTCCCTTGAATCAGATCCATTCATAGTGTGTATCTTTAGCTTTGGAAGGAAGCTCTGAGCATGCATCTTCCCCTCTGTTTATCTAGCTAATAATAAGCTGCCAGGATACTTGAACAGCTTCATGGCTGGCATCCAGCCCTTCACCCAGGAAAGGATTTTGCCATAGCTTTCGCTGGAGAGAATTCAGATTTAGAATAAATGTAACACTATACCTGAACACTCCTAGTTCAATCTGGATGGAAGCTGACTTTCCCTTTCCCCTGTGGCTAACTGATGACCGAAAAGGGCAAAACAGATCTTGGGGGGTTCCTGACCACATTGCTTTACAAATGCTTCTATTTCCTTAACTAGCAATAGGACAAGAGGCAATGGCCTCAAGTTGTGTCAGGGAGGTTTAGATTGGATATTAGGAATAATTTCTTTACTGAAAGAGTGGTCAGACATTGGACCAGGCTGCTCAGGGAAGTGGTGGAGTCACCATTCCTGGAGGTGTTCAAAAAGCGTGTAGATGTGGCCATTCGGGATGTGGTTTAGTAGGCCTGGTGGTGTTGGGTTGGCGGTTGGACTTGATGATCTTAAAGGTCTTTTCCAGCCTGTGATTCTGTGATTACAAAGCCCTTTTGTGTTCAGATAGTGCAAAGGAAGTGATTAATAGCTGCCGGTGTACTTACCTCTCACAATCCATTGCAACTAAATGTTCAATTGTCTGTAGATTCTTCATAATTGCAACCTGTGAACTTTTGACAACTATACTGCATACAGGTATGTAAATGACCACTAGGTTTGAAATCAGACTGGTGACAATAGTGCTAAAACTATATTAGGTTAACAACAGGATTGACTTAACCTCTACCTCAGGCAGTGAAGTAATATGATAACGAAATACGTAATAGTCAAAATACTGAACACAATATGTTGGTTAAGTGGTATCGGGCTCTGAGCTCCATTTGAAAAAAGGAAGGAAATATGTAGCTCTTTCCAAAATGGAGTTCAGAACACTGATTTCTTACTGAGGCTCCTTCAGCAGGTTCAGATCAACTGGAGCTTCAGCCTTTTACAGTAGTTGTCCATGTGGCAGTCAGTCATCTTAATGACATACTACAGCCACCTTAGACAAGACTGTGAATGTAGTAGTGAATGGGAGTACCTCACCTGGTGAAAAGAGATGAAAATAGAAAGCAACTTAGGTGAGAAGATACGTTTCCTTACTTTAAGAAAGGCCTATTTTGCCCAACCTGAAATGCAATCTGCCTTGCAATACAACCTTCCTGACCTTCCCCAGACATCTTGGTCTGGAACGGGTATCTGCTGCCAGAGCAGGATTCTCCTCCTACTCTGACACCTCAGTTCTTCTCAAGTTCCAGGCATGCTGCTGTTGTGTGCAGAGCGCCCAGCTCCCCGCTGGCTTCCCTGTGGCCCAAGGGTTATCACAGGTTAGTTTATTTGATCTTCCTAAAAGACAGTGAGTGACAGCCAGTTTTGCTCGATGCAGTTTGATAGTCTGGTCATGCGAACCATAGCATGTCTGACTTCTGCCTTGTCAATTCCTTTCTTGTTCTTCCACTTCCGAAAGAAATAAATATCTTCATAACAAGTTGCAATAAAGAAGCAGGTGGAGAAAACTGGATGCTAAATTAAAAACAAGAAAATAGGCCTTTTGTCATCATTTACTCTTGCTAACAGTGTGTGATAAACCAAAAAGGATCCAATTAAGACAAATCATGTTTCACTAGTACTTTTTCATAGTTTCCTTTTCTTAATCTTACAAGAATACACTGTGGGGTTTTAATATATTGTTCCATGACAGCATGGCTATGAATGGATGAATAGAGCCAGAGATTATAGATAACACAGCGTGGGGGTAAAATAATGCAGTGCAGTAAGACAAATCTCAAACTTAGTGGTGAACGTGTTGTTTTGAGTGTTTCTTGGGTTGTGTACATCTTTGTGTAGTCAAGAAAGTGGCCTTATGTAAAGCATGAGGAATGAAAACAGTGTAAGACTGGCCAGATCTTTCCTTTTATGCTATTAGTAACTAAAGTTGTGCATGGCAAGGTACAGATAATAAAGGGCATCATACCAACTTCTTGGAGAATTTGGGGGTGCTAATTGTGTTCACAGCTTGAATTAGAATAGCAAGAGTTGCTATACCCGTAGCTGTAATGGTAATATTTGAAAAAAAACTTTGTCAAAATAGTAGCATTTCCCAAAAATTGCTGTGGTAAAGCTATACTCATTTAAAATGTGAAAACTTTATCCGTTATGAATTCATGTACCTAAAACCATGAAGGAGGAAGGGCAGAAGGTCACTTCCAATTTCCACAAAAGCTAATCAGTTTTCCCTTTCTGGGAAGAAGATTGCTGTGGACTCAAACATGGCCTCACCCTGCAGTAATATGTATTTGAAATTCAATAAACTGAAAATAGAGTGGTAACTGACTCTAACTTTAGTGCTACTGACATGTGACAGGTATGTGATCTAGTATGTGGATGTTAATGTTCAGAAAACTTCTATTTAAGCAAAAAGTATCCTGACAACTTTTTTCAGATTTTGTTACATCATTAATATTTCCAATGTAGCTTTTCTGAAAAACATGATTTAAAGCAGCATTTCATTTTGGTAACACTTGCCTTATTTCTGCTATTGCTTTCTGCCTTAGCATTTGAATTATTAGATTCTTGTGATGCAGTAACTTAGATCTAGAAGATCTAACAAAAAAAAAATCTATTTCATGAAACTATGTGAGCTACTCTGAAAGAGTGTCTGCAGCTTTTTCTGTTGTTGCCTTCAGTTTCCCAGTGTAATAGGGTTCCTGCTAAAGGACTGAAGAATTTTAAAGGAATTTAATTGCTGTGTAATAAGCCTTATTCATCGGTGAGGTACTTCATTGAAGTTAGACAGTGAGTGTTTTGTGACAGAAGGAAAAGTGGAGGGGGATGGGAAGAGGAGGAAGCTACGAAATGACCACGGCTGGCCTCTCTGCATTCCTGTGAGGCTTGCTTTTTTAAAATTGGAAGCTGCTTTTATAGATGCTCCTCCAAACAGGTTTGTTTTTTTCCATACTGTCCCATTTAGACTTTGGAATGCATGTATGAAAGGGCAGGCCCCCAAAGTGACTTTCCAATCTGTTTTTGCAATTCCAGCCAAGTTCCCTTTAATGTATGGAGCAGGCGAAGTTGAGCTGACTCTCTTATAATATCACAGAGCTTGGGCGCAGCTGCTGCTTTAAGTGGCACTGTGTGATAATACAACAGCTCTGCTATTTACTGGGACTCAAGTGGCTGGACTGGCAGACAGACATTATATGAAATCCGAAAGCATGAGGATAAAGGAGATTTCTTTGCGGCAAGATCCTGATCTAAGAAAGGAGTTGGCATTGCTAGCTCGAGGATGTGATTTTGTTTTACCGTCTAGATTCAAGAAGAGACTGAAAGCTTTTCAGCAGGTCCAGGTTTGTCTTTCAGTTCTTATACAATTAAGTTATTGTTGTCAGTTGTACCTTCACCACCATGCAAATTGCAGGAAATACATGAAAGTTCTTCCTCAGCTAGCAGAATTCTGACAGTCTGTTCCATATATGATGATTTTTCTGTGTTTTAGAAGACTCTGCAGGTAGTTTTCTGCAAACAAAAAATGAGAGTTTACTGAAGCGTGTAACATAGATAAAGTACGATGGTTGCATAGAGGTATATGCAGTGGAAAGTTGGTGCACTTAATTCTATTGGACTTTTAAAGACTGTTTTCCTTAATCTGCATAATCATCTGCCTGCCTTTCCCCAGGGGTTTTAATTTACCTTTCACTGATATTGGGTATATAAAAGACACTGAAATAGGCTGTAACTTTACTAACTCAAATGTTGTATGTTAAAAGGTGCTTTCATACTTACATAATGTTCTTGAATTCCTTTAGCTTATGTTTATTTTGGACTTTGTATTTGGATGAGATCAATTGTTTCTACATGGTTTGCACATGTGCCTCTGCTGTTTTGCACCAGTGAGTTAAATCCACCATTTTAAAGTGAGCTCATAATCAAGAATAGAAGCATTTGAAATGTATAATTAGTAGGAAAACTAGTTATAAAGTAAATGTTCAAAGAGATTATTTTTTGGGAGGGGGGGAAAAAAGTACAACAGTTTTATTGGAGAAACTGAATGTTGGCATTTCCTTGAACACGCTTAACTTTAAGGCTTTTGGTGGTATGTGAAAGCATCTACTTTGTCCTTGTCTCGCCCTCGCTTCTAATTCATGTACTAAAGGTGTATCAGTGATGGTTTGTGTTACTTTTTTAAGTAAGGGAAGTTGAGCAGCTGATTAAAAATTACATTATCTTTGTATTTCTGGCTTTTAAAATCATTCTAAATATAGCCTGCCACTTAGCTTTGAATTCAGTGCACTAGTGTCCCTTTCAGGTGACCTTCAAGAGAGGGCCATAGAGGTCTATGACCCTAAAAATGTGTTGGCCTTCTGCCTTCTATATTATTGTTGCGAACTTGTTTCAGCTGAGCTGTATAAACAATGTTTATTCCCTTGTGCAAAGTAGAATGCAAGTGCTGACCCTGCTGTTTTATGCCATTCAGCATGAACTTGTGAATGAAAGGCTTTTACATTTTGAGTGTTTTTTGCTGAAGTGGAGACAGAGAAAGAAACTTCTTGACTAGAGATAGCAGGAAAAGAAAATACTATCTTACTTACCGAAAAGTAGCAGTATCGGTTAATATTAGGCACCCCAGAGCTTGAGGCAAGTCCAGTCATGGCATCGTGTTGTAAACAAACACACCATTACCTTGTGTGATGCCCCTTAACTTAATCTGTCTTTCATCGAGTGGTAGTTGGATCACTGGCACTTTTGTGGGGCTTTTTAATGTTGAGCTAGAAAACATCTCAACATAGTAAGGTCATGCATATCTACAAGCAACTAAGTACTCTAGAAAACAGTTTGTCTAATCTGTAGGGTTTTTCGTTTTAGCATGCTGCTGGCTATAAACTTACAATGCAGACAATGAATAAATATTTTTCATTTTTACATTACATACATTATTCTACAATTGCCATTTACCCTAGAAGCACACTTCTTGGCAATTGTAGAACAATGTATGTTAAACCATGTGTTATATTACAGACAAAATTATGTGGGCAAAACAGACTTAATAGGAATATATAACTAAAATCTGATGTCTGTCTTTGCTCAATTTGATATAAAGTATTTTATCCAAGGTTCCTTTTTTAAGTGGTACTTCACTTCAATTTCATTATTTTAAGGAGACCTTTTTGAAAATACCTTTAAAAAAATATGAGTGCTGATAACTGTTGGTACAGAAGATGAGGGACGTTCTTTACTTGACACTTCATGTTAATGTTAATTCCAAGTTGTTCTCATTGGAAATGGCAGATTCTCCTTAAGAGATTTAGTGCTAGTAAAGCTAGCCTCTTAAAATAAAAAGAGAGTAATGGTGGTAGATGGTGAGAACATGTGGCTCAACATCTGCTCTGAGGTGGGTTGGAGTGACTGGGCCTTCCTCAGGTTCTAGGAATTTGGAGGTGGTGGCTTTTCACATCGGGCCGTGTAGGTAATCCCCTGTGTTTTGGAAGGGGTGGTCATTGGAGCATAGCAAACCAAGTGTCATGAAAATCTTTAAATAGACAACCAGTAGTGAGGTGGGTGGCTCTGGAAAGTGGTGGAACAGGCTGTTTCTCAGTGGTTGCATTTATTAATGAAAATTGATAATACTGAGCAAAATGGGGCTTTCTTGAAAGATCAGTTTATCAAAAGGAAGACAAAAAATACACAACTGTTGAAATATTCTCTGTTACGTTGGAGAACTGAGTTTTTGAGTAGATAACTGCATAAAACTCAGAACTAGTCTATCTTTTCCTGACAATGGTTGTAAGAAAGACCTTTCTTAGGTAATTTAACATCTACAGATTATAGTGAACTGGAAACACAGTGCTTGGGGAGGCACTGTGTCCATCTTGCTCACCAATTTCTCTGAAACTTTGGAGGGAGAAGAAACTATCACCATGTCAAATGTGCTGGCAACTTAAAAGGTGTGAACTGAAAGGCTTATTACCTGCTGATAGCCGAGCAGTGTGTTTTAGCCAACAGATGGTGACATCCCTACCTGTCAGCTGGAATAGACATAGCATCATTACCCAGGTTATGTGAGGAAAATATGTCTGAAGTTCGATACAAGATGATAATAGAATAAAATATGTCTGTGTACAGTGACACACTTATACCCAACTAACTCAGTGTTAGTTAAACTAGAAAATGAGTGGGTTTTGCTACTTGGAGGCCACATCACCTTGTAGAACAGCTGAGTTCTAACTTTAAAGCTAGACTTTTTTTAAAGTCAAATTTGTACTGAACGTGATGACTTAAAAAAAAACAAGGGGGCGCGGGGCTAGTCTAAATCTTGAATTAACCCTGTGAATGTCAGTGCCAGAACTGAGTGCTGACGTATTTTCTGGTACTTTCAATGCATCATACCTTTATGTGCTGTTAGCACTTGGTGATTCCTCCAGTTGCATGTGTCACACCTCAGTGTGGAAATGGAGAACTACTAGTTCCGTGACCACCTGTTAATGATACTAAATGCTGCTTACACATGCTATTTATGTCAGTTGTATGAGAAATATTTCTTCAGCTTCTGCAGTGCCTCACAAGATTGGCTTTCCTTCTGAGTGAAGTAAGTTTAGACGTTTGTGCTGCTTGATCACTTTCGCACTCTTCTGTAACCGAAATGCTTCATAAATGCCTGTGGCATGTTCAAGACAGCAACAAAGACAGAGCCCATAAGTGCTAATGTGTGGTGGGCTGGTGTGTGGTTGTGCTGTAGTGCACTGATTCTTCCAGCCATGAATATTACATTCCCATTTCTGAGGTAAAATGAATTTTTAAAAGTTTAAGTGAGGCAGTTGGTTTTACAACTGTACTCGCAGAAGTAGGTTGTGTAACAGTTAGAGGTCTCTGGCAGGCCAGCTTTCCTACTAGTATCAATTTTATAATTTAAAGTCACGTGGAGACCTTTTAACATCACAGAGGGAGGACTCGATATCCATTTTTACATAACAGTTTTACATCAAGCACACATGCTTTTTTGAAGAACAAAACCCGAATGTTTGGTCGGGGGGCAGGGAGGGAATAGAAATCTCAGTTCCACTGTAGCTGATAGCTACACTTGATGCTGTTTACTGATATAATGCAAATTTTCTGGAGCAGATGCCAACATTTAAGATAGAAGGAAAATGTGTAAGCTGCCTGCTGAGACTGCCTAGTTAAGGTGACGGGTTTTCCATAAATGGCTCCTTGCTAGTGGATTGCCAGGTCTTGGCTCTAGCCTCCTAAAGGAAGCTGTAAGCAAACTGGTAGTTTTTTTACCACTTGTACAATGAAGACTCCTCATTCAAGCTAAAGATGTATTGGCTGCCCTGTGGTAGCAGCTTCTTTACCCGCTCATGGTGGGTAATAAATTTATGCAAATACACTGTTTCTGTAGAAAACTCAGTATGGTGCAAGTTTGTTACAGCTTAACTTTACTTGCATGTGTGATTTAAAAGTTTAGATATCAGTTCCCTCTGCAGTTAAGTTTTTTGACCCAACAATTTGGACATTGAAAAGTTCCAATTTTTTTTTTTCTTTGAAATAAGTTTCGCTAGCCTCTTCTCCATTTTAACATACTTCCTATACCTTTGTAATCACTAATGCTACTAAGAGTAGATAGGTTCTAAGACTAACGGTGGTACTTTTGTATGCTAGAAAGCCTGAAACAGTTTGGCACATCTTCATATAAAATATCCTTCAACTTTTGCAGGGTAGGAGGGATATGAGATTGTTTTTGCAGTTGTCCAAGTCAGAATTTGTTGGGGCATTGCCAGATGAGAAGTTGACAGGATACTTGCTCCAACTGTTGACTCTGCAGCTCAGTAACAAGGCTGAACTTGTTCGTATTTTTCTTGTTTGAGTGGATTTTTCCTAAGCTCAATTGCATTGTGCGATTGAAACTTGTTTTGTTGTAAGCATGGAAGGATGAGAAGCTATTGCAGAGTTTAAGAATTAAGTGGATGTCTGTCTTGACCCTGTTTGCTACTCTTGATGTTGAACTGATGGCCTGTCCTGACCTGAGAAGGGCTATTTTCTGTAAACAAGTGTTAGAATTGCCTCAGGTATAACTGACTGTCAGTTTGTCCCCATTAAAATGATGTTTAGGCAGTCAGACTCCTTTGCAAGTAGTGAGTCCCTGTGTGGTACCCTGGCTGTGTACAATCAAAAAGATCATGTACTAGGAGGATCTTACTAGCTTGTCTCCTGAAAACAGTTAGGGTAACAGAACATACCGATAAAGAATCGGAGTATTTTCTGAGAAAGCTGCAACTGTATGACTAAGTGGATGTATTGGTGACTGGGATACTTGATTTGACATCATTCATGCAATGGAGGCTGCTTGACAACAGCTCGCAGCCGGTGACTGATATTTTTGCACTACTTTCTTACCGCAAAGTGTAGAAGTTGCCTTTCACAGGGTAGATTTTTCTGAAAGACCTTGCTTTCTTTTCCATTTTACAATCTCTATCTTTTTCCTTTTGTAAATTGGCAGGGTATGTGGAGGAGAGAAAAAATATTTTTGCTGGTCAGCCATAGCAAACTTAGAGGATCCTACCTCTAAAACCTTTGGTAAAAGTTTTGTTAGTAAGTAAAGCAAGTTATTGATGGACATGCATGTAATATGCAAAGGTCTCTTGTGCTTATGGCTTGGGGGGGAGGTAACTACATGTTCCTTTTTCCATTCCCTCCCTGCCCCAGGGTGTTTCTGAATTAATCGGAATTAAACTCTTTCTAACTGTGTAACTTTTTTGATGCTGAATCTCTGTGTGACTGCACAAAGAAACCAAACATATGCAGCCATGTTTGGAGGTGTTTGTGCAGCCATGTTTGGAGGTGTTTGTACAGCCATAACGCAGTTGCAATAGCATCCTCCAGTTCCCAGCAGGACTGTGATGTGCCTGTCAGCTATACGAAACTGCAAATCAGGACAATCCTGGTATTTCTCAAATCAGAGTTGTAGAGCTTCGGTAAGAGAGCTGTTAGTGCAGCATATATATTGCTGAAAGTGAGGAGATTAGGAAGTGCAGGCTATAATGGTTAGGTATCATGCAGAAAAGTGATGCTAACTTATCTCAGATGGAGAGTTCAGTCTTCACTGAACTAGTAAAAGCAAGGTTTTGACCATTTGAAGCTTTCCAGTGTTTGCTTGATTGCGTGCTACTTTCATGTGTGTGCACATAATATGACTTGTCTGTGGTGACCGTATACACATGCTTTTAGTTGAATGTGTTTTTCATTTTAATACGCAAGATGGTGTGTATGGAATGTATGTCATAGTTTCGCATGGAAGCTTTTCCTGGATGCCACTACCTACCATCTCCTCCTACATGAGAATTAACACACTATCTCAAATAGGTTTTTGTAGATGGTCCAAAGTTTCCATGCTCTGCTGAAATGCTGAGGCTTCAGTGGCTTTGAGGCTTATTTTGTATGTTGAAATATGACTTGGTTAAATTAAAGGGGAAAAGAGTTACTGATAGTTGTGCCACTATCAAAAATTTTTGGAAGAGTAAGCTTTAGTAAGGCTTTCCAGACTGTCCAGTGATGGCCCTTACCACAGCAATTTCACTCAAGCTGGGTGGGGTGCTTCTTTCCCTAGCTGTCATGCAATTAAGAGTAACTAGCTGAACTACTCCTTACTCTGCTGTCTTGAGACTTAAGGGGAGAAATTAGCTTCAGGTAGCAAACAATTAACACTTTTCTTTTTTTACCTGAAAACCAGTATTTCAGTGACAGAATAGACCTGAATTCTAGTCTGCTAATAAGCTGAATTTTCCAACTTTAAATTGTAAAATGAATGTTCTTATCCCTGCCACTTGGTAGCCAGGGGTACTCTAGAAGGATTGATATTTTGCTGTTGAAGTTGATGTTTGCTCTGAACACGAACCACATTAGTGGCGAGTTAGTGCACTAAGGGTAAAGTAGAATTTGATACCGAGTGATTAAAAAAGCAGAACAAAAGAAAAAAACCTCACACAAATCAACTAACTCTTCTGAGCTTTCTATTTGTAGTTTGGCTGTCAGTTGCCAGACCAGGAAGGGTTTTGCCTGACTCCGGTTGTCAGTGGACAGAAGAGGGAACAGGTCAGTTAGATTCACCATTTGTTTCATCTCAGCTCACACTAACAGTGTCTGCACTCTGAAGTTCTGAACACAATAAGCTTGACATTTTGTTAAACCAACTATACAAAAGGTTTTCATCCTGAGAGCTGTTTCTATATGCTTATAGCAAATAAGGAATTGAATGTATTTTTAGGCCATGGAACTCTAGTTCTGTCATATTCCTCCTTCCTTCTGCAAGTTGTAGTGCAAGTTTAGGGTCTTTCTTAAACTTCATTTTTACTGTTATAACATGAAGACTGCTGACTGCTCTAAACCTCACTGAATCTCCTTTGGTTTCCTTGTGGAATTGCCGCTTGCCGGAACATGTCAATCCCAGGCGCTTGGGGCACTTTAATTCTTCCAAAATCTGTGGCTCTGTCTCTAGAGTAAAGTTGGTTTGGCACTGAGGATTATCATTTGCAGTGAATCGCAAGACCAAATGACCGTAAACTTTTGTACAGAAATAGGCTTGAGAGTAAACTGCCAAGAACATGCATAAATGAGATGAGAATGATAGCAGTCAATCTGTGTAAAACTGAGATGAGCGCCCAACTTGGCACGTGGGCAGGAGGCTCCCAACACATATTTGCCTGGCCGGAATTTGAAGGTGAACACAAGTGCTAGCGGGAGCACACACTGAGTTGGGAGGGTTGCTGAACCCTGCTCCCTTGTGTTAATTCAGCTGACCAGTATGTAAAAGAATCAGAAACAGTGTAGTTTGAAGTACTTGTTTTCTTCTCATGGTATATGGCTAGAAGTGTATTGTCCATTTCCTTCCCCTCATTGTAGCACAAATTTTAAGTGACTATGGACCAACCTGGGTCAGAGAACTGATCTGAGTTAAGGCTACCATTATAAGTAAACTAGTCTAAAAGTGCATCGGGGTTAAAATTATTAGATGTTTATCTCTTACTGTGGAAAGGAAAGAGGAGCATGTATGATAAAATTAATCTCTCTAGCGCATGGGAAAACAGCTGCCAGACAGTGACTGAAGGATAGCAAATTCAAGTCCGGGATAGGAAGAAGCAACTGGGACTAAAACATTTGTTGCCAGAGGAAAGACTTTTGCATGTATATTCTGACACCTGTTTTTTAGAAGTTCATTCTCTGTAGGTGTCTCTCTGAGCTTGATCATTCCCGTATGTCTTAATTTGCTAAGGCAAGATGAATCGCGACCTTAGCATGGTTTTAAGCCTAATGTAATGTAAGCTTATTTCAAACGGTACTGCCACACTATTCCTTGAATCTTCCCTGTGTTAGCATCAGAACCATGTTGTTTTAAAGTGGAATCAACTGTGTGAGACTGGATGAGGACAAACAGGGTTTTTTAACTTTGCATTTTAGCTGTCTTAGTGACCGGAGGTGATGCACCATACTTCTACACTATCACTGGTACTGACACACGGGGCAGTAAACTCTGTATGCGGGAGCAGGGGAAGATGCAGGTGTGCTGTGGTGTAGCTTGCCTTAAGCTGTGCTGGGAGCCTTCATTATTAAGATTTCAGATTAATTTACTGTTTTCAAGCTATCTTTCAGGGCAATAGCTAGATTTTAGAGAAATCTAGGTTGGAAAAACACAGATTTTGAAAGCTTTAAGTTTTCAAAGGATCATCTTTCAGTGAGGAAAAACTACTGTTTAGCTCATCAAGCTGTGTGGGAATTGGTACAGTCAGTAAATTTCTGCAGTAATAAATCAGTTGCTTTAGTTAGGCTAGAAAGAGGCTAATGAACATACAGAGAGCAAGGGAAAAATATCACTTATTAGATAATTGGAAATCTGAATGTCTATCACAAGGTAAAGAGAGCTGATGTTATAGAAGAGATATTTCTCTGGGTTTGTCTTGAGGGAGTTTCTGGTAGTAAGCTTACTTTACCTGTCCTAAAGCAGATTTTTGAAGGCACCTTAACATGCCAAAGTATTTGAGATGTTGGAACAGATTTTAATAAATCAATGTCTCTTCCTTTGCAATGAGACTGAACCCTTTTCTAGACAATGGTAAAATAAATCTTTTAGCTGATGTTTTCAAGATTTAAATTCCATAAAACTACTCATTGTGTCACCTGCTTATCTAGAAAGAAATGTTGAGTTTTACTGTGCAATCAAATAGATAGTAAGTTAAAGAAGAAATATTCCTGTGACTTTATTGGTCAGACCTAGACTGATGGCTATAAAAGAACAGAAATAGGAAGGCTGGTAGGGTACTCCTTTTCAGCCTGTTTACTGATAATATCTTGTTGCATTCACAATTATCATTTAACTTTGATAGACTGTAGGACATCTTATATTCTGTAAGAACTTACTGAATTTAATAAAGGAGAAACTTTTCATTTAAAAAGTGTAGCATAAGCTTAGAATTTTCAACTTCATGTGCTAAACAGCCTTTGGGTCTCCTCACTACCACCCTGTTGCCCTCTGGGTCTCAGTGTTGACTTACATTTTCTGTTCTGTATCGGGGAGCTTCATGCAGCATCTGCTTTTGTTGTTGGGTGGTTTGAGCATTGTATGTTAAGCATTCTATATGGGTGGTTGCAGGGATGTTAGATTTTAAAAGGCTGAATAGCATACCTCTGCAGAAAATCCTTTTAGCTTATTATGCATCTTGTTTTACTCCCAGGTAAGGTTAGCATAAAGTGTGGTATATAAGAATAGAAGACCCAGTCTATTGAAAAACTAGATTAACTTATGCATTGTACATTTGAAAAGTGTCACAACATTCCCTTTTTTTATTAATGCCTTAGTTAAAATTACTAAGTATCTGAACCAAAGTTTTCCCTATTTGATCAGTAAAATTCTCTTTATAGTACTTCCAGTATTTAGTGCAATTTTAGGTTTGGGGTTGTGGTGTACCTCTTCTTAGGAAAAACTTAATGTGAATTTGGGTGTAAATGTGAGGTAGAATTTTTGGGGGGTCCTATTGTCTTGACCCTGTTGTATGTATTCCATTGACGTTTTTCTAATATGGACATCCTTAGGGACATTAATGTCAAATAATACAGTAAAAGCTGAATCCTAACTTTGTAAAGATGTTTTAAAAGTTGGGGTTTTTTTTCAGAGAAATAGGCATAACAAATGTTGGTTTGTCATACTAGAAAGCATCAGCATTTCTGAATGAAGCTATTTTTTTCGGTAGTCATGTCAAAACAATGCAAACACCAAATCAGTTCAGTGAGTTTTTGTCTTAATCAGTAAGCTGTCTGAAAAATTTTACATTCATAAAAATATTTACCTTGTGTCCTTTTCCAGCAAGTCCTTTGTAAGCGAGGTTTCACTCACTTGCATTTGAATCCACCTATTCAAACCCGTTGTGGGATTCAGTGCTTCTGGCTGGTAGTCTCTGTGTACAGATGTAGATCTAGATTTACTGAGTGTACAGTCTTAAAATACCTGGGAAGAAGCACCCCCTTCTGCTTTATTTCAGAAATACATCCTGTCGTTGAACACCTCCGTCATAGTGTCAGCTCCTTCTTTCAGCTGAGAGAGCGAAAATGGCACCTCACTTTAAAATCCCTGCTGTCTTCATTTTTGCTTAGAACCAAGTTAACTGCCAAGTGCAACTCATCTGTTGGTAGATATAAGAACAACAACTCTTTGGAATGAGATGTTAACATGTTGTCTGATATTTACTAGTATATTACTGTATTGTAATTATAATAATGGTTTTGTACTGTTATTGTAAACAACTGCTGGAAAACAATTAGAAAAGGATCTGGAGAGTTGCAAAGTAAAATGCGAAATTTGCCCTTTGAACAATGACCCCAGTGGGATATGAACTTCCACTTCTTATTTTGTAAAAGTCAAGGCAAGTGTTGGATACCTGTGGACGGTCCTTATGGTTCTATATGTCAGGAATGAAAACTGGTTACGTATTAAAGGTTTTCTTGAATTCTCTTGTAGACAAATCTTACAGAAGTTTGTTTACATTATTGCAAACAATGAATTTTCAAGGAATCCTCACTTCTGATCTTTTATTTAAAACTTAAACTGCAGTGGCAACTTCACAGTAAGATTACAAGTTTTAGGCTTTACATACACTTACCGCAAAGGTTAATGGGCCGTTCCATCTTGACACTGCAGCACACATCTGCTTGTGTGAGTTACTTGCAGGCTTATACCGCTGTTACCCTCAACTCTGAGGATGTTGTTGTTTGTGCTATTTCTTGGCAAGTTGCAATGAAAAAATCTTCACTTACCAAACCAGTCTTTTTGTCAGTTTAGCGTACTGGTACCAGTATTAAAGTTTAAACTTAAAGCCATAAGAAAATGAAGATCACTTTAAGTGTTAAACTGGCCATTGAAATGAAATAGTTGCGTAAAAAGAATAATGGACTGTTGCTGCAGATTTTCCAGTCAAAGATTCAGTGTTAGCAGACTGGCAGTTCTTGTTCATGAAGAAATTCCCTGGTTGAAGTTCTAATTAATTTTAGAACAGCTTAATCTCACACAATTAGTGCATTTTGATTGCCCTGAAATAACAGAGCTGACTCTTTTCATCAGCAATACAATATGTGCATCTACAGAAGTAACTAGCTGAAATTAATAGCAAGTACTGAAGCTTTTGGAGCCCTTTTAGTACCACATGTTCCTTCATTAGAGCACATACAGCAGAGCAGCCTCAGTTGTACAAGGAGCCTTTCAGTTGTTGGCCAGGATTCAGAATGCGAGGAAAGAAGACTCCCTGGCCCTTGTGGGGAAGGTGAGGAGAGAGGGGAGATGCTGTATTAACTTTATAGTGCACGAGTTGGAGCTGATCATTTTGGATGACCTGTTTCTTTCTTTGGTACAGGCTCTTATCCCTGTGCTGACTGACACCAACAGCACAATTCCGTTGTCCAACTGCAAGTTGCTGGTGGCATTTAAGAAGCATTAGTGTGCTCAGAACATCAGCGTGGCAGATGCAGAGCGAGAGCTGTGCTCTGAGCTGGCTGCTGGATACCACGTGGAATATTCAAGGGCATTTTAGTTTGTGCCCTAGATGGTATTCTCACTAGATGCCTATATGTAGGCATCAAATAAATCAGCAGAAATGATTGTGAAATGATTAGACGCGTTCTGCTGCGAATGAAGCATTTTTATAGTTTCTTCTTTTACCAACTTTGAGAAACCAGTATGTAGAAATAGGCAACATCTTTCAATATAGGGACACTTACTTTTATCTTGCAGTGAGGTTTGTAGTCTATCTTTGGGTTTAGAGTTGAATAAATATACTGTCTTAGAGATTAAATATTATATATTTTTACATTAAGCACGCTGAATTCAGTCATGCTTAAACATAACATTTTCATCTTAGAAAAATCAATTTGCTTCACCTATGTGTCTACCTTTGGTTCTAAATTTGTTGCTTAACTTCTTCCTCATAATCTTGGTCTGGAACGTGTTTACAACAGACAAAAAAGATTTAAAAAAAAAAAAAAGCCTTTATTGTATAACTCAAATAACAGCGAAGGAAGTGGCACATACTAGGATAGGTCTTACCTACAAATCCTGAACTGAGATCTCCGCATGCACTTAAGAACAGCTTTTAACCTGGACTAATGGAAATGATTTATTGTGTACTCTGAGGTATCTGAAATAAATTAGTAGTTTCTGGAAAAAAATATTAAGTTTCTGATGAGCAAATGGTTCTGTTGATAGCCTTTCTTCATGTTTTGGGACCTTTTCCAATGTAGTCTTCCCTCTGCCCCTATGTTTCCTCTTAGAAGAAACTTTTTGTTAATCTGAGGCTCTACATTTTTCTAGCTGTGGATTTTAAAAATGCCTTGTCTATCTTTACTAGGTTTTCTTGAAATAATAATTTACCTCATGTTGCCTGAAGCAATCAGGGGACTTTAGTAGTCTATAATTGACACTTACCCTCTTCTCCAATGAGGCACACCTCATCGGGCAGCTCTGAAGAACTGGAACACCTGCTGCTCTGGTGGCAATTTGAGCAACTCACATGGAAGTGGCTATCCGGGCAGATCTTGTAAATGGGGAAAAGGGGAAATAAAATAGCCTTGCTGTTTGGAGCGAATATAAGAGTTTGATTCTGTCAAGTAAAAGATGGTTTGCTTGCCGGTGCTCAAAAGCATGCTACCTGTCTGACTGTGTGGTACCATGCCAAGGAGCAAGTCTTTAGTCCGGGTTTTGCAGAGGGTAACTGCTAGGGCTCTACTAAAGTGCTGATGCTGTGTTTCTGAAATAAAACAAGGTGTTAATCCAATTAAGTACACTATTTGTAGTGCTGGTGGTAATGTTACTTGGAGAGTAAAATGTTGCTATCTTTATTCTTCCCAGAAGTTTAGAAGTTTACAGTTGGAAAGGATTTTTGATGCCCTGTGGCACTTTTGTTCTAGGCTGACGCCTCATTGGCTGGACCACTAAACTAATGATGAGATATCAAAAGTTGTGATTTACAGGATTCTTAGAAAATGATGGACATTGACTTTAGGTGTCACAGATTCAAGGTAGCTTTTCCCTCTATGAAGTAAAACTTGTAACTCAGTTGAAGTAATTCTGCAGCTGTGAACAGGAATGCTGGCTCAAATGCAGAGAAAGGGAAAGAAAGGTTAATTCAGGCTTTTTTTCTTTTAAGCATATGTAGCCTTCCAGTGAAGGCTTCTAAGTTGGAACCCTGCAAATTAACATCTGCTGTCTGTAAGCACCTAGTTCTTTTATTGACTTAAGGATTGTGATTGTGGTAGGAAAGCTGTGTGTCTTTACAGGCACTCTGACAAAGTGGTAAGAAGTAAAATGAGGTTGGAGTTTTGGGGGATATTGGGGGTGGTTTTTCCCCCAGTTCTGGTTGGAAATGAGAGATGGAATTCAGGATCTTGAACATATTTAACACTAGGATGATCCACCTTATAGCATTGACTACTGTTTTTACATTTGAACAGCAGCCTTGGGATGAAAGACTTCATGTTTAATTGCTACTTTTGAGTTGTCACATAACTGTATTGTTACTTCTTATCTTTATTTTGTCTGCCTTATTGGACTCTGTTTTGAAACTAAGTACAGGGTAAATTCTTTACCTAAGCTAAATGCATTTAAGTAAAAAAATTCTCATTACTGGTCATCTATTTTTTCAGTAGTACGGTATATCACAAATTCTTGAGAAACAGATTTCTAGCTCTTGTGCCATAATTGTGAATAGTTTACCAAAAACATCCTTCTGCAGGAATTACTTACTACCTTTATAAGTCAGGCATTGCTTAGGATCAAAAAAAAACCCAAACCATCTTCACTGTAACTACATTAAACAGGCTGGTGGTTTGTAACAAAGCTGTCGTGCTTATTTCAGAAGTTTGAAGCTGTAAAACTAGAAATAGTTCAAAAGCAAATTCTTTCATGACCTGTCTGCTAAGCTAGAAGTTTTTTCTTCTGAAACTGATAATATAATCTGAGTTATTTCAGATGCCTCCAAGAAGCTGTCTAGTGTTTTAATCTTGAAACTTGATACGTTGAAGACTGAAGTTGTTTTTATTAGATTTTTAACATCCTAGAAATCTTTCTAAGTGACAGTTTTTGGAAATACTCATCAATTTTTCCAGTATGCTCTCATTCTGAAATAGCTTATTCAGCCTCTTTGAAGGTGTGTTGTAACATATAATACCAAGAGATTCAAGTCCTCTGAGGATGACTGTTATATGCAATTTCATTGTACCTGACTGTCATATATGTATTTATCTGTTTAGGTTCAGACAAAGAAGGAAGAAACTTTGCCACCATCACTTAGTCAAAACATTCCAACTTTCTATTTTCCTCGAGGATGTCCTAAGGAAAAAGTAAACATAGATGCTGTGATTGCCAAAATTGAGAGAACTTTCTCTGAGTTTCCAAATGAGAGAGCAACGTTAGAAGACATGGGGAAGGTTGCAAAGGTGAGAACTTGCTGTCTGCCTGCTTTTAGTACTGTGCACCTGCAGAAAGGAAAGAAGTCCTGTGTGCTTTTCTTGCATTATGTGTTTGCATCTCCTACAAGCTAGTACCAGTAAGACATCCCATTCAGTGTTGTTAATAGCACAGTTCTGTGTGGAAATCTTTGTATTAACTATCTCTCAAGTGACCCTACATCTTTTTTTTACAAAAAGAAACAAACATTAAAACAAAACTTTAACTATTTTTTTTAGTTGCGTAAACAACCAAATACTGAAGGGCACATTGTGTGTTGTTCTGTGTTCTGTATTGACTGATGGACTTGAGGCAAAAGCACTGTTAATATGCATTTTGTTTTCAGGCGTCCACGCTGTTTTTTCTCATTTGGCAGTGTCATGAACCTCCATTGTAAAGACATTGAAAGACAGAATGGTTTAGTAACTTCAGATTATAGTCCTCTATTTATTATTGAAGAGCTAATTTAGAGTTATGGTAGAGTGACAAAATACTGAGCTTGGAAAGCAGTGGATACTTTTTAACATCTTTGTAACTGATGATAAGCTAGTTAACAAAATGGAAATTTAATTTATCTTGAGTCAACACTTGAAATACCACTGCAAGTCATGGTCTTGGTAATGAGTCTCAGGTTCTCATCCCTGTTCCTGTCACTTCACAATTAAAGTCTAGGGTCTAGAAAACAGAAGCAAAGACTTTTCACAAGAGCAGGACTGGGTGTTGAGAAACTCATTGTTTGCCTTACCAGAAGTGTTTATCTGCTAAGCTGAACGATAGGATTCCCGCCCTCCACAGCTTCTTTCCACATAGAAGTGGGCAGAGGCGGAAGAGACCCTTCCCTCCCAACGAGAAAGGTGGAAGGGTCCACTCATCTACAACTCCATGATGAAGGGCACCCTCCTGAAGCATGGGGAAAAGCCTCTCAGTCCGAGGGCAGTATTTATCAAACTCGCTGCTGCTGATTTTTTAAAGCACTGGTTAAACTATTGCATGAGAAGTAACTGTCGTTTTGCTCCCGTGACCTTGTACATCTTGCAGTATTCACAATCTTATTTGAGATCCACGTGAGATTCTCAGAGGTGCTGGCATGTCTGACTGCTCCAAGTCACAGTCAGTTTTAGGCGAGGGATAGCTACTTGGCTGTGACGACTGAGGAGGCCTGGAGCAGACACAGAAGCAGCGCTGTGGGTGTATGGGAGAGTCGCAGTTGTGAAGGTGTAACTGTTGCGTATCCTGAAGCAAGGTACTGCTGCTCAGGGCAGGCTGGCCTACCCCTGAAAGTTGGGTAGGAGATGTGCCATGCACATGCAAGGCTGAGTTGAGGCATCCTCTGAGCCAGACAAATGTAAACGTGTTCCAGTTTAGAAGCTGTGTAACTGTTTGTGCTGTCTTGAGCTCAGCTTAAAGTTGTCCAGCCCTTTAGTGGAGCTTATTAGCATGGACTATGTTCGGCTGCTTGGAGAGCGGACAGAGCAGGCATGTGACTGCATTCGTCTGTTAGGAATGCCTTAAGTTGCCCTCTGTTTTGCTTTCCTCTCTTGGATTTCAGCCTAAAGTAGTTGCTTAAAATTAATTATTTTGGAAGGTGCAGTTGGGTTTCAGAAACAGTTTAAAATATCTGTGCCTTAACGTTTTCTTTTTAACACTTGTTAAATTTAATTTTTGAAAGATTTATAAATGAGGGAGTAACCCTCAGATAAGCAACCAATGAACTGATTTGATGTATACTTTAATTCTAGGCTTGTGAATGCCCACTTTACTGGAAAGGTCCTTTGTTTTATTGTGCTGGAGGTGAACGAACAGGATACGTGTCAGTTCATAAATTTGTTGCAATGTGGCGGAAGTAAGTAGATTACTTTTTTAGAAGTACTGCATTTTTTTTTAATTGAAATGTGATATTTTTGCTCTGAATGAGATCCAGTCTGTAAAGGGGAATAGCACGCTTTCCCATAATCAACCATTGACAGCAAAGTTGTACCTGGGAAAATGTAAGTAAATCATCACTTTAACATAAACAAATCTATATTTACAGTGTTTATAGATTTTTTTTTTCCTTTTTTTTTTTTTTTTTTTTTTAAGTGTTTGGTAAATAACTGACTGTTTATGGGAAAAGCAAAAACCATGGCCCTGACTTGTAGATGCCAGTTCTGGACAAAATGCTTTTTCTTCTTTGTAGTTCTCCTTCCACTTCTAACTGAAAAATGTCCTTTCATGTAATCAATAACATGATGTACCCACCTCCTTTAACGCAAAGGTACAAGACAGTACTGCTTTGAGAAGTTCACTTGGAGTGTAGTTTGACATTTATAATTAGCTTTTAAGGTAAATGTTGTGGTTGCAGTTTCACAGGCCTTGTTCTAACCCGTACAAGGTAGCATGAGCAATTCTCTGTGTAGAGTAGTAAATGGAAATATTTACATTTCAGAATACTTCAGACCTGCTATGATGATGCTGCAAAGTTTGTTCATCTTCTAATGAACCCTGGATGCAACTACTTGGTGCAAGAAGACTTCATTCCTTTTTTACAAGTAAATTACAACTGAAACTAGTGTGGAAACATGACAGAATGATAAGCTGGCTAAGCCCTCACTTTTTTTTTTTTTTTTTTGAGCTAAATATACTTTTGCATGGTCTTCATTAAAGTTTCTTGATAATATTCATTGTAGCTCACTTTCTATGGTCCACTGGGATGCTAGTGAGCGACTTATTTCACAGTTAATCATTCTATATAAGGTGAGGTGTTTTTTGAGAGCTACAGTAAGATGCATGGATTTGAAACTGCTTGCAGGAATAGCACGTGTATCGGAGAATCCTTACAGTTTAGAAAAGCAGTTGAAGTTGTTTAAGTCAAGGAGGCCCTTTGGTGGGCAAAGGAAAAGTGGCATATGAATTCAAGACCTAATACAGTTTATCTCAAAGAGCAGCAAACAACATCTTTACTAATGAATGAATAAAACCTAAATTGGCTTTTACCGAATTGTAGTCAGCCACAGAATTCCAAGCTACAACAGTCGGCAGTGTTCAAAATCTTCATCCCGGCTAAAATACGGGAAAACTTTTGTTTATCTGACTCCTTTAAAAGATAGTTTTATTTTTGAAGTCAGTAGTGTTATTTACATGAAGCACATTCTAAGTGCAGTTATTATTAATGATTGTGGTAGTTAATTTGAACTGTTTCGGTTAAGGCAGCAGATGTGCTATTCTGTGCTAATTGTTTTATATGGTCACCAATGAATACTGTCTGGGATATTGTTCGTTTTTTTTGTAGGATGTGGTGAATAGTCATCCTGGCCTATCATTTTTAAAAGAAGCATCTGAATTTCATTCTCGGTACATTACCACAGTAAGTGAATTTATTTGGGAAAGCTACTTTTTGTTAACTAAGAAGGAAAATTAAAATTAAGACTAGTCAATATGCATAAGCATCTTTGTCCCTTGAGAAAAGTTGAGTGTGCTGTCAGTCTTCATTTCTAAATAACTAGAAATCTTGTGAAGAATGACTCAATTTCTTAAATATCATAGTTTTTTCTTAATATTTATAAGAAATTGCTGATCTTAATACTAATAAGAGAAACACTGAATTGTAATAACGTAGGATAAGTTAATGAACATTAAATGAAGAGCAGACTGTTATCTTAAACACTTGATTGTGGCAGCAGACTGTATTCATTAGAATCTTGACCTTACTCTGGATTTTGAGTGAAGGGTTTATATTAACGTGATTATATTCAGTATTAAGTAAAATAATGGTAATATTGAAGCTGCTTGCTGCTTTCCTCTCTGAGGATTTTTCTTTCTAGCATGTTTTATACATGAAAAGTTCAATCTCTCTCTTCCTAGGCTTATATGATTGAAGTATTCTTTCTGTACCCAAGGGAAAAATCAGTGACACTAAACTTCCTCAACTGTAGACTAGACAGCAGATTCCACTGAAGTCTCAGAAGATTAAAATTCTTCAAAATGACATTCAGTTCACTTTCTTTGTGCATGTGAAAAATAGCTTAATGAATATTCGCCAACCATGCAGAGTTGATCATCTTTTATCCAGCTTAGTTTGACCCAGACCAAAACTGTGGAAGCTTTTTTGGAAGTGTTTGGTTTTGGTTCCTCGTATCCTTTTTCTCCTTCTTATGGCCTATCAAGTGTGTCCAGCTGCATTAGGTTTTGAGTCTTGTTATAACGATTACGTGAACTCCCAGAACTTTCTTGTCAGATATGACTGAAGGAAATGTTCTGCCTGTGAGTATTTTTCTTTCTTAACGGATTCTGGGTCGTATCAAAGCCTGCTGTGCTTAAAACTGTGAAAGCTTGCTGCCTGTCCTGAAGGACCCTTGGACGGAAAAGGTCCTGCCACTTCCAGTTACTCCTCTTTGGAGGAACAGCTTATTTGACTAGGCCTGAGTCTAGCAATATTGAATAAATCGGTGCTGGCAGCACTTTACTAATAAAATTTAGTGTGGTCTTCAACAGAAGTACATGTTTTATCAAAAGTCTTAAAAGTAAACTAGTATTGTTATGAATATAGCAAGAATATTTGGAATACTACTCTGCAGATCAAGAAATGGCACAAGTATCTGCCCTTACTTGTCCTATTTTAAGATGGAGTAACCGTTGCTCAGTACAGTCTTCTAAAATTCTGTCCTGCAAGTTATTAGTAATAAGTATAGATGGTTTCTCTCTAAGATGAATTAAGGTATTTCATATCTGTATTCAAAGTAGCTTTACCTTTCTACATGAAGCTTAATTTAAAGGATTTTGTAAACATTGTTATTGAAGATTTAATGTCTGTTCTTGCTAACTTCTAGTTACAAGTTAAATGATCCATTTTTCTGCTGTATTTGTGTGTATATGTATACATGTATATATGAGTATGCATACATAATTACACACATCTCTTTAGTGAAGCAGGTGTCGTGTAAGTGTTCAGCCATGGAAGCAAACTGTTCTGTCTGCTAGGTTGTAGATTCGTTGGTTGGTAAGGTTAGGTACATATGTTCAAGATAAAGCTGAAATATGTTAAAAATGTTTGCCCAGACAAGGGAGATGCTACACTTATGTGTGAACTGTGAATTCTTGAAATTGTAATCTCTGTATTGCACCATTTCCTATCACTTCTGACAAACCACAGTGCAGCATAGTGAAGAAGGCAATTCTCTGATGGTTTGCTTATACTCTCTGCTTTGATTCACTTTAGAAAACCATTTTTTTTTAAGTCTGTTCCCAGTTGTCTTTAGCAAACATTCAATTTTGGGTTTATTTTTAGATCAGTTAAATGTATAACAGATGAGATAATGACATGCAGATGGATTAAGTTGCAAAGCTAAGGCAAAACCTTTTCAGAAAAAAATGCTTTGTAGTATAAGCCAGAAATGGGCCTTTCCTAAACTCACAATTAGAATTGAGCTAATTAAGTTTCAAAAGTAGGCTAGTCTATTCTTCTTTCTGGATCTATTGAACCAGCTGTTCTTGTTCAAAGTAAGACCTGCAGAGCTTGCTGCATGCTACAGTTCAAGCTTTATTTGAAAACTTTATGAATAAATTACTCTTCTGTTTGTCACTTAGAAAGGATTGGTTTGTTTAAACTATTGATTTACTGCAATTAAAGTCTGAAGTGATAAAAAATAATAGTCTTCAGTGTGGAAGAGGTTTTATTTGGGGGAAAAGGATTGCTAAAGAGATGGTTCTTTTAGCTAATAACTACTGTGTTGCAAATGAAATGCTATACATGCAGTATTTGGTCTTGTTAATTAGCAGGTATAATCAATCTCCAATTAAGCCGTTATAGTTTGTAATATGTGTAGCTTTTTTGTCTGCTTTTGTTAGTAGTTGAATGAGTGACTGGAAACGTGCGTCTGGTTGGCTTAAGTCAAACTGAGGTAAATACTGAATTCAGTTAAACAGGAAAAACATATTTTAAAGTCTTATGTTTGTAAACTAAAATGAAGCAAGTTATGCTGAATGGATGAGTTTACCAAAATAATGGACGTGTAAAACTGATTTAAACAAAAGTGTCAGATACTCAACTGAGTGGATTTGTTTCTGGTTCTGATACCGGTCATGGAACAAGAACTATTAGCCTTTCTTGCATAGATTTTTGTTGTTGTTGTTGTTCTTCAGTTAGAAAACATTTATGTACTCCTTTTAATACTATTAACAGGGTTGTGTCCCGTGTCGTCCCCCCCCCCAAGTAACTTTAAATAGAGTAAACTTAAATGGGGAAAAACATTTTCTTTCCACCTCCAGGAAGTATTTCTGTCCAATGTTGATTTGTTGTATTTGTGGACTTCAGAAGGAGCAACATCTTCCTATACTCTGATCCTTAAACAGTCCCAATTCTATTTCTGTAACTTCATTTATGAAGTAAAATACTCTAATATTAAACATAGGTCTGTAAATCTGAAGGAATGAGATATATTAATAGGTTTATTAGATGATATCCTGTAGATCTGGAAGACTGGGAGATAGCAAAATTGCCAATAGACATATTCTGGATAGCATACGAGTACTCTGCAGCTTTACTGTGTGATATATGGGTACTGTGGCATTGAAATAAGACTTATCAAGATGAGTTTAGATACAAAATTAGAAATGATTTGGTAATACGACATGTAAGAGAAGCATCAACCTGCTAAGTAACAAGAAGGATAAGAATAGGGGAAAGATGGTGTTGTGTAATGCATCTGAGCCAAGACTTATCTTTGGCAAATGTGTGGGAGGATGTTTACTCAGCATACCTAAGATCACCTTTCCATTTTCTGTTTCTTGCAGGTTATACAGAGAATATTTTATACAGTAAATAGATCCTGGTCTGGGAAAATAACGTGCAATGAGCTCAGGAAAAGCAACTTTTTGCAGGTACATAATAGCTAAAATTTTGCAAGACAGATATTTCTACAAGTTTAAAAACTGCATTAACTAAATGCTTAAGGGAGTAACATTCCTTTTCCAAAAACTAGTGAAGGCTCAATTGCATTAATTCTCATACACTAGAATATTTAAATGTTATCTTTATCTAGAGCTGTATAAATGCATATATGATTAGCAGAAGTCTGGCTGTTCTCCTCATTCTTCTATGGACACATTAGTTTTTCTGCCTTGTGTGTCCAGTCTTTGCCATCATGCTGCATAGTGTGCACTGTCTCTGAAGATAAAAATTGTTCCACTGAAATAGCATTAGATATTAATGTGGTTATGAGAACTCAGATCATTCAACAGATGTCGTACAAATTCTTTAATGTGTTCTATTTATCCTTCTGATAATAGAATGTGGCATTATTGGAAGAGGAAGCTGATATTAACCAGCTGACAGAGTACTTCTCATATGAACATTTTTATGTTATCTATTGCAAATTTTGGGAGCTGGATACGGACCATGACCTCTATATTGATCGGAAGGATTTAGCTCGACATAATGATCATGGTATGACAAATAAAGCACCTTTGTTTACATGTGACCTTTCAACAGAGAAAGTGGTTAACTGCCAAGGCCAATGTTGTTATATCTGAGTCTGTTGGTATAGTTGATCCTGCTGACTAGTGAAATAAAGCAGGGCAAGTCATCTGCGATGCTGCTTTGTGACTAGCAATACCAAATTTGAGGAAAGTCCTAAATTTTAATTCTGATCTTTGAAAAGAAGTAGAAGAGGAAATAAATTTGTAAGTGTGTAGGCTTGATCTAAAAAACTAATTTAAGTCTCAGTACATTATAAATGGCTCCAATTGGCGGTTTTGGGTTGTTATCTTTGGAAACAATCCATTTTACTTACATTATTCAAGTAGCATGGCTGTTATGGCAAGGTATGGAAAGGGTAGAAAAAGGTAAACATACATTGATGTACTTACTTCAAAGTTTTGCGAATTCTGCTGTACGTTTTCTTTTAATACTATTTGGCAGCTTTACATTTTCTGCATTCATAATATACAGTGACTGTGATTCTATAGTCTTACACGCTTGTACCTGCTCTAGAAATTCTTGTAGCTTGTATGGAACTGTTGGGCTTTTTGGATGCTTTGTGTCTGCTGTCATCTTAAAAAAAGTATTCCCTTCAGGACTGGAAAGCTTACTTAAGCACAAAGTGATTATGGAATATTATCCCACGTTGAAAAGAATAAACACAGTTCTGATTGCTTGCTCCTGAAAATTTGCCTGCTGAAGTCTAACTACACTTTAGGACAGTGAGGAATGAAAGCTGCTTTCATCTGAGAGTTGCTCTACTGAGTTAGTACGCTATAAAAAGGAAGGAGAACTGATACCATGCCACTTGCAATGTAGTTTTGCATCCTTTAAGCCATGGAATGTTGGTTAAAACTTAACAGCTGCTGCTTAATGAGAACTAGACTAAATAAGAGCATAAAATGGATATGATACCCAACATTAGTCTTAAACTTTTGTTTTTGCATGTCCAAAAGGAGACGATCTGGTTTCAGAAATCTCTTCCTTTAGTACTGTCACTAGTCTAAACCTAGGCTAGATCAAACACTTCATGTGGTAAGAAAAATATTAAAATACGTAGCTGTTGTTGAGAAGTTTGAACAACTTCAGTGTTTCAAAAGTAGGTAAGAAGCAGCACAGCACATATCTCTGAAACAAATTAACTATCCTGCAGTTCTGGGGATAAATATTAAGCAGGGACTAGCGTCCTTACTAGAATAATACAGTGATAGCATCACCGTAAGTACATAAACCAGATGGACGGTTCAAATGGTTAACCACCTGCTTTAATTATCAATTTTTCTATAATGCTGAAAAAAATTTCATAGATAGAATAATGAGATGTAATTCTTCTGTGAGAATAGTATCATGTGCTGCTTTGAGTACCACCGACAAATTCTTCAGCATAAATTGAATATCCTTTACAGAGGTAGTGCTCAGTTAAGACATGTCTCTAAAATCCCTGAAATAGTTTCAAAATTAGAAGCATGGATCAGACCCATGTCAGAAATAGACCCATGTCAGAATTGGTTAGGTATGCTCATTATGTATTAACATGCCAGTTCTATTTTGGCTCTTTTCCAAAACCAAGGTCATATAAACTGCAATGGCACTCAAAAACAAGGCTTACCTGTCAAAGAACTGGTAAATGCTATCTTATTAATCAGCCAATTTAATTACTTTTTACTATGCTACTATTTCTGCATCAAGTCTGAATTCAAAGCTGGTTGGTTCTAGCTTTGCTTTGGAGACTGTGTTAAGTGATCTTCTCCAAGAGAACTCAAAAAGGATTAACGAACGCTACACTTGATCTTTCTCTCAGATGTGTGTATGAGAGGTTTCCAATAAACTCTTGAACTAGACAATACAAAGCAAAAATAACTTGTATATAGCTGACGCTAATTTAAACCTTTCTTCACAGCAATATCAAATAGGATGATAGAGAGGATCTTCTCAGGAGCAGTAACGAGGTACTTATTTTACACACTGAACTAAATTGAATTTAATATTTATTTATTTGCTTGCTAATTTAAGTGTGACATTCCGAAAAAAAAATGCCTTCCCCTTAGAATGGAGCAATGAATTTCAACTTTTAGTACTGTAGTTTAAACTATAGTAGTACTGGAGTGCTCTTTACTCTCCTTTCTTTACCCGAATAAACACTTGCTGTAGGATATTGTATGGTTTAGCAGGAATGGGAATGAGGAAGGGAAGAAGTGTTTGCACTGTTATTTTTCCGTCTCTCAAACTTGCAAAATTTTCCAAAGGGAATTGGGCTTTTCAGTACGACTTCTAAAATCAATGCTTATTGCATCAACAAGTTTACAAAAATGCTTCCAGCTGAGTTAATTCACATTTTTTGACAGTCATTCTTCATTGTTCCCACTTAGATTGAATTACTCTTGTGCAGTTATGGCACTTAACTAATTTTTGAAACATTTTGCTAGCACAACTTCTGCAGCTGGAAAGAAGCCAATAAACAGAAATGACGTAACGAAGGCTGAAATGAGTGAAATGACACTTGGCAGGCGTATGTCCAGAGCTTACTCCATGCAAGCTTTATGGGCAAGACAAAACGTGCATCATATTTCTCTAGACATCTTGAGGATAAAATGGCAAAAAGGGATTTTTAGGAATGAAATGTAATGTCTAGGAAATACCTACCTGCCTTTTTACCAGAAAGGCTGACCATATGTCTTCAGAAAGTATTTGGATGCTGTGTTCTGTGGTGTAGGAGTAGAAACGAACAACTATGTTCTTGTCACAAACATTGACTTCCTGAATGTTCTTGTTTCATTTTTGTCTTCATGTTTCCATTCCAGCACTTTTAGCTAGTGGAGTTCTGTACAGCTTTAAGTTCTCATCACTTTCACCTGAACAGACATTCTAAAAAGCATGTGTACTTCTATATAATACATTTTTTTAAAAGTATTTGAGATGTCTCTCTGTTAACAATGAAGTAGTGGTATTGTTGCCCAGGAGGGAAAGCTGAAATCCTTCTGGACAGGGCGCTGCCTTCCTCTTCAAATACCCACTGCAGTAGAAACAGAAGAGAGCATACATGCTCCTGAAACTGAATAATCAGAGTAGTCTGTGACAAGTCACCTTAGGAACACTGCATCTTTTAGGAGATGAACAGTTAATAGCACCAAAGACAATAGTCCTTAGTTTTGGTGAGTAAAAGCTAGGTGTTTTGAAGTTAGGTGTTCTAACATAAATTTTCTATCTCTTCCGTCACTGGCCTTCAAGAGGTAGGAAAGCACAAAAAGATGGAAAAATTAGCTATGCTGATTTTGTCTGGTTTTTGATATCTGAAGAGGATAAGAAAACACCAACTAGGTAAGAATTAACTTATGTTTGAACAGAAATAAAGACTGACTTTATTGTTTTCCAGTCTTTGAAGAGGGACCGCTGATGCTTAGCTGGAACTGTAATGAAAGATGCTAGATGATAAAAACATGAGTGGAAAACTGGCCCAGTTTGCAGCATTCTTATTTGTCAGTCTCTTCTGTTGTTGCTGCTGTAAAAGTCTATTTTAGTGACTCAAGAGGCTAATTAAATGTTATTGTTCCATATGTTCTGTGTGGCCTATCTATAGACAGGGTCATAGATAAAGGAAATGGAAGTTATTTTTCTATGCCAGTGACTTTGGGAAACTATACAGCTAGCATTAGCTCTAGGATATTGATAAGAAGCCTGTTGTGTGACGTGTCACTAGCTTGTTCAATATGAAAAAAGAACTTGGGTTTTGATGTGTCATTCAATTATTTTGTTGGCTCCCTTAAGTTTTTATGTAAAGCCACGTGATTTAGTCCTCTTCTCCCCCACTCACCCACAACAAACAAGCGTGTTTTCAAATGCAGTTGTGAATGGCTTGGCAAACGCCAGAAACTCTTACCACCCTTACCACTGTAGGTGGTGTTTAATGACTTCCTATGGCATTATGGAATGTAGCCTTAGGTCTGGTTTTGTGTCTGTAAGTAGCGTAGCCTTTAAAACAGGCAATATAAATTCTTAAAATTATGTAACAAATTGATGTAAAGAGCTCTCTGCTATTAATTGCTGAATTTCAGCATTGAATACTGGTTTCGCTGCATGGATCTTGATGGGGATGGTGCTTTGTCTATGTATGAACTGGAGTATTTTTATGAAGAGCAGTGCCAAAAATTAGACAACATGGCCATAGAACCTTTACCATTTGAAGACTGTTTGTGCCAGATGCTGGATCTCGTGAAGCCACAATATGAAGGTAATAAAATTCTTTTCCATCTATAACTTCTGTTTCTCTGGATTAGGAGTTAGCACAACCTTAAAAGCACTCAGCTGATCACACAAAGAATATGCCTTTAGATTGTCTTTTCTCTAAAGTCTGTTACAGCTTATTAATTGAATGGTCTTCCAATGGCAGGCAGGTATTAATTTTCAAACTAAAATTTAATATGCTGTTTTAAAATTCCATGTAGGCTTTTATTTTGGGCTTGTAGCCACGTTTAGTCTTAAATGAGATCTTGTCACTAACCAGATGAGGTGATGCTCTCAAGAAAAGCACTTGTGTTCTGTTCGCTTGCCTCTTACCCGTTCCGGTACCCACTTAATTGAGATTTCCTCAGAGGGAACAGTTTTTAAGTAGTTTTGTCTCTGTAGATCAGGGTGGACTTTCTGTAGGTTAGAAGCCTAAGCTGCCCTAGGAAATTCATGTTAAGGGGCTTAAAAATAACTGAATACTAAACTTTGTAGTTTGGGGCTATTTTCTGCATTCATTTGACCCTTCATAGACCTGCTTGCTACCCTCCTGCATTTGACATATATGATCTTCAGCTGATGAGCCTTCAGTTTACATTTTACACCTGAAAAAAACTTACGAAGCAGGTATCATGCTCGCTTCATATTTGCCTTTTTGTGCTACTCGATACTAAACATGTTTTTGCATGCCTTGGTAAACGTATTACTGTGGTATCTTGCATGTTCGTGGCCTCTACCTCTGTGCTGTTTCTGATATTTTTCTCACAAGTTGGTAAAACTGTTGTAGCCATGATGGATTAGTCTTCAGGGGTTTGTTGAGCTCAACACAAATGAGGTCAAGCTGAGGTCAGGTTGGTCAATCTAAACTTCATGTCTCAACACTTGACCACAGTTAGCACTAATAATCTTTATCATGACTGTATTTTTAACGTGAATTTCAGTGTGTAAAAGGACTTGGCATACAGCCTGGTTGCTGTTATTGTACAGGTTCTGCATTGCAATAAAATCAGAACTTCCCCATTTGCTTTTGAAGTCTTTGATAGGAGTAGCAACTTCTGTTGCATATACTAATGTTTGTTATTTTTTATGGTAAAATTGCTGACCATCTTATTTAATGCTTTTGTTTAGCAACTGTAATGCTGTGCTAGTAGTTCACATTTAGACACTTGTAGATGAAGCACTGAGCTTTTCTTACTTGAATTTCAAGTGTCACTTTAGTTGAGTGTTGAAGAAGGTGGTTCTGTTTACTGTCTACACAATTATGTTTAGAGAATCAATTAATAGTAGTCGTGCTTATTGCCCACCTTTCTAGTATTAAGAATATTCAAATTACAAGATATTTAATTTTATTTTTAAAAGGCACTTGTCTTTTATTGAGGCATCATTTTTTGGCATGCTAAGGGAATTAAAATAACTCAACACTAGAACTTAAAGCTTCATATTCTTATTTAAACCAAGTTAAAATGGATTTGCTAGGTGAAAACATTTCTACAGGCAGATAAAAGAATTGTAAATGAAGGAGGAGTATTAAGTATGTTTTGGCTGGAAGCTCAATCCTACGTATCAGTGGAATGAAGCCTTAGACTGACATTGTATAATGCATGGAGGGTGGGGAGCACTTGGAATGAAGTGAAGCAAGTGCCAAGGAACATATTTATGTTACATGGTTGCCTACAGTAGCCCCCTGAACTTAGGGGTTCCCTTCCAGTCTTGTACATTATGCTTCTGAAAGGCATTTTCAATAATGTTCCTATTTTGCGTTTCAAATGAAACAAGACTGATGTAGCTGTCCTGTATCATGAAGATGATAAAAGGAGGCTGTGAAATGTAATCAAGATGGGAGCTAATTAGGGCAAGAGAAATGAAAGCCAATTGTGAAGGGTTGATTTTATTTTTTTATAAAATCTGGGTGAGGTTTAAAAAGCGGATTCAGTAAAAATTCTTCTGTTTTCCTAATACAAAAACTAACAGCATAAAATGACATTTCACGTGGTAGATTTGAAGCAGAAGAAGGTACTTTCATACAGTTATGGCCGAGCTGTGATACAGTTTGCTACAGGATGCTCTGTGTATCAAAAAGCAATTTTTTAATTTGTGGATACCTGAATTAATCATCTCAGTTTCATTCTTTTTTTTTTTTCTTGGTCTTTGAGAGACAGTGGTAGGCATCTACATGAGTGTTAGATGTCCAAGCTCCCATTGCAATAAATGGAAACTGGAGAACAAAGCAACGCACCAAATGTAGGTGCCTAACTTAAATTGGGAGCTTATATAACCAGGACACAAATCAGTTGCTTGGTTGTGGAGAGCTGCTGCCACTTGAGATGGGCCAGCACATGGAACATCTGTGTGGGTCTGACAGATACGACACAGGTGCTGCAAGGGATTTGTGTCGTTCTGGAGCAGCATCTATAAGCCAGGCAGGACATGTTAAGGCACTTCAGATGGCAACAGACAAATGCAGCAACCATTTCCAAACGGCGTTCTTGCTTTGCCTTCCGTCTGTCCTGGAGTTATGCTTTGGTGGAGGCTGGGACAGTATGCTGAGGAAATACTGTTCTAGGTCTGGCTTTTGTTGAACTCTTCCATAACACCTGCAGTTAGCCCCTCTTTGACTGACAACAGAAGGCCAGCCATATTTAAGGTGAATCAATAAAGTGGAGTTTTAAGGATAGTCCTCTGTCTTTCCTGGTATGTCTGGTATTTTCCAGTCTTTCTGCAGAAGCTTACTATTCAGCTTTGAAATACAGTAACATTTCTGAGCAACCCGACTGTCCCGTCCTGCTCAGCAGGAATAAAGGAAGGTGATCTTTTTAATTCTCTGGGCAATACTGAGAGTCAGAACAATGACCAAGAGGCTGGACTGAAAACAAAGCTTTACTTGGAATGGCAGTGGAATTACAAAAGATGGTAACTCTGGAACTTCATAATGTTACTTTTAGCGCAGTGCGGTTGGAAACGGATATTGACTTGGCAAAAGGTTTCAACAGCACACTGTCTGATTTCACCAAACCACAGAATATAGCAGGCTGACAAACTTACACCAACATTACCCTTATGTGCTGAGAAAGCCAGAGACAGAGCAAGAGAAGAAGTAACAGAAGATATCAGCACCCTTGGATCCAGCGGTGGTCTCTGCTGGTGGTCAGGGTCTTCCAGTGGTGGGCACGCACCTGGTGGTCAGGGTCTTCTGGTGGTGGGCGCACGCAGCAAGTGGCTGCCCCCCTTTCCTTTTATAGTCTTCGGGTGCCTGTCTCATAGCTTCCTGAAAGCTCTTGAAAATGAGTCAGTGGGCATGGGGGGGGGGAGGCTTG
>Ga0065711_1002913_pt1 | contig 34025 bp, 26 predicted proteins | sample Hoacrofraction12_FD_59098 | JGI IMG/M metagenome (GOLD analysis project Ga0065711, IMG submission 59098) | Hoatzin crop microbial communities from Cojedes, Venezuela - Epithelial fraction 12 v2 (version 2) | ecosystem: Host-associated > Birds > Digestive system > Esophagus > Crop | place...
CCACCACCAGCGAAAGGCCATGGTGTCCCCCAGCCCCGCCGCGCCGGCACCGCCCTCCGGCACGGCCGCGACCCGGAGGCGGAAGCCCGCCGCCCGCTGGCAGGGGTGCCGGGAGGACATCCGGCGGGGGGAGTGCCCCCTTCGGCTCGGCGCGGCTCATCTCACCTGCCGCCGCTCCCCGGGCCACCCAGCGCAGCTGAGGGCCGGCCGGGCGGGATAGGGCTTGGGCCGCCGCCGCCCTGCACCAGGGACCCGGCTCTGCCGGCCTGCCTGGCGGGCGTGTGGGCCGCGACCGGCTTTCCCCCGAAGTCTCTGTGGAGTGATCGGAGAGGAGGGCTTTTTCTGAGGGGGGGAGCCCTCGGTGAGGGCGTGGTGTGGGGGACATGCGGTGGCCCCCCTGGCTGGCCGTCTGGCTGGCGTGAGCCTGGCGGGCCGGGGCCGGGCTCCCCGCCACGCTGTGCTCCTCCCGCGGGCTGTGCCGGGCTCCGCTCGGCCCGAACGCCTCGCACCCGGAGCCGGGTCGCTGCCAGCGGGGCGCGGCTGACCTCTGCGCATGGCCGCTCTCCTCCGAGGGCCTCCGAGGTACGGCCCGCTCTGCTGCCCCAGAGCTCTCGCACACCCTGCTCTGCCTCCCTGGTGCTCTGCTCTGCTGTGGTGCTTTTGCTTGGTGGGTTGTAGCAGCTACTATAGCAATAACCAAGAGAAGACCTTATATACATGGTCAAATATTCACAACTCTTTAAAGCTAGATTAGCCATAAGGAGCTTTTTTTTTCTTTTAATATTGGCAATTTATCGTAATGGGGAGACGCAGAAGTCCCAATTATGTGTTAATGCAAAATTGATAGCCTGACACCTGATTTGAGGTACACAAGGCTGCATAGCTCTCAGGCATGCAGAATTGCCTGTAATAATAAAGATAATTTATATGATAATATTACAGAAATAATTTCCTCGGGTAATACAATTACTAGCGAGCATTAAGAAGTAATAATCAGTGATAGATCTTGTGGCAGCTGGCTGTAACAGGATTTGTCATTAGAGGTACTGAGAAACATGGCTAACAGCAAGTCTCCAGGGACACTAACTTAAGATTTTTACGAAACAGTGACTGTGAGGTAGTGGGATTTTGTAATTACCATGGAATCATAAGATTGTTGCAAGCAAAAGTCCATAAAGATGTTAAAACACAGTATTGGTCCAGTGTTTTAGAACAATATTTGTCCTGTGTTACCATGGATCAGGGCACGGAGTTTCTCTGAAGGATGAACAAAGCGCATCTTTTGAGTACGTGTGTTCTGCTACAGCAAGAATGCACCCTCTGGCCCTTCTGTTTGCCGCTGACGTTACTCTGAGGAGGCTTCAGGCTGGTTTCTTAGGTTACGTGGCGATCGTCACTGCGTAGGGACTGTGTAGTGCAGCTACTGGTGCACGGCGACTTTGTCTGTTGCACTACGTCGCTCAGCTGCGAGGGCGGCTGGACTTCCCTGTCTCACGCAAATGTCTTCTGGGGCTGCAAAACACCGAGTGCAATATAAAACTGCCCTGAGACTGTTCTGATCATGGTTGATTGAAACTATGCTTAATTGTGTTTAGATCTTAAAACTGGCATGCCCTACTGCTTTCTTTCGCTGCAGAATTAAATCCTTTTCAAAAATCCCAAACAGAATATAATGCCAGATTTATTTCGGCTTGCTTTTCATGCAGGTTTAATATACATTGTGGTAAAGAGTGCAGGTTTAATTGTTTTTGAAGGATTTTGATTGGATTTAAGAGGAAAGGTATTAAGAATGGTTAATTTAAAAAAAAAACCACATTTCTTGTGTATTTCTTGCTTATAGATCCCTTTCCAATTGATGTGATCCAAGAAAATTATGTCCGTAATGTGAGAAACTGCATTTTTTCAGTTGTCTATCCTACACCTTTTAAATCTAGAGTTCGTCTTGTAGCTGTTTCAGAGGTTGGCTATTATTTTTTTCTTCCTGTCTAATTAGTAGAGATTGTTAATACAGGCACTAAAGCATATTTTAATATTCATATGCTATTTATTGTGAAAGCATCCTATCAATATATGCTTTAAACAAATAGAACATGTAAAACATATTGTGAGATGTCTTTTAATAACAAAACCAGCAGAGAAAACACATTCATTACCCCTGAAAATTTGATTGCATTCAAATACCATCTGTATTATTTTTTTCTCCAGGAAGTTCTTGAAAATATTTTGGATCTTGATGTATCTGTCAAAGGAACATCTGATTTTCTTCAGTTCGTCAGTGGTGGGAAAGTGATATTTGGGTCTATTCCACTGGCCCATCGATATGGGGGTCATCAGGTAACTATAACACTGGTCTTCCAGTTGGAATTACGTAGGTATTTCCATGTGAATTGTGCCTTGGTAATACCTGTAAGCGTATCAGCATATACCTGTAAGTATGTGAACCCCTTATGAACAGTTTGATTTGCAGATCTGCTCTTCATAAGGGGCTGCAGATGGAAGAGAACTGTAATATTCTTTCTCAGTACCATGTCTGCTTTCTCCGCTTCTGTTTATGCCAGAAGCGAGTTCCCTTTTTACCTTCTGTTGGGTGCAGAGTCTGCTTAGCACCCCGGCAGCCTGACAAGCTCTGATTCATGATAAATGTTGTCAGCTCAGAGGAGTGAAGGACAGAGCCTCACTGAGTTCAGCAATACCACGATTACTAAGAGTTAAGTCTCACTGAAATGAGCAAGATTATTCATGGAAAAGAATGGTATAATTTGATTTGTAATTTGCAATTTAAAAAAAAATTACAAGCTGTCAGAGACTAGGCTGTAGCTGTACATCATAGCTGGAAGGTAGAGAAAAAAATGGGGATTACTGGCGTACTTTTTTTTCAGTGGTTTTCTGATTCATGTTGGTGTGAGTGTAGAAATACAGCTTTAGGGATAAATATCTTAATGACTACCTGAGTAAATGTGTCATTATATTGTGTAGATCACAGAGAACCTACGTGTAATTTGTACTGTTTAAAATATAACTGCTATAAATGATGGAAGAAAATAACTGATTTTCATTTTTGTCAGTTTGGTAGCTGGGCAGGTCAGCTGGGTGATGGAAGAGCCCACTTGATCGGAATATATACAAACAGGTATGACTTTTTTTAAGTAACTGATTCAACTGCGTATTCTATTTAGCTGATTCATGGATAGCTCGAGGTGTACTTTTAGAAATGCTAATGGTATTTTTGCAGGCATGGTGAGAGGTGGGAACTACAGTTAAAGGGGTCAGGAAAGACCCCATACTCCAGGTAAGTTGCAGTTAATCTATGCACACCAAACCTGGATGTTTTCTTTTTTAAATTTACTCTTATTTTATGAACGATTCCTTATGTCTCTGTTCTCCATAGGAATGGCGATGGAAGAGCTGTGCTTCGCTCTTCCGTGAGAGAATTTTTGTGTAGCGAGGCTATGCACTATCTTGGAATTCCTACAAGCAGAGCTGCTAGGTATTTTTCTTTTCCTTTTCACAGCATCCTAGTTGACAGGTAATTTTGTGACTGAATTTCACTGAGCATCAGTAAAGCAGGAAAGTTAGTTTCCAAGAGCATAGAACTTTCTTTTCATGTGTATGCGATCAGAACAAAATGTATCCCTCCAATTTTGTAGTTTTTTGGATAAAACTTTCCACAAATAATGACCTTCAGCAGTTAATCCATTCACTTTTGTCTTTGGTATGCTTTAAAGTACTGCTTTGTTTGAACACAATTTTGTTTACTGTCTGTGTCTTGTGGTGAACAGCTGTTGTTCACTTGTAAGACTGTCTTAACTGAATTACCATAATTTGAAATCTGGTTCATTTTGTAAAGAAAGTAAAAAGTGGAAGTCAGACTGAGTGATTATATCTGGCACTAACTCTCCTCTCCAGTTTTTATGATACTGCAATCAAGGGTTTCTTCTCTTAAAAAAAAATCAAACTGTTCTCTCCCTTGTTGCTCACCAAAAGACTTGCAAAACCAGCAGGACTAGATTCCTGCCTTGTAAATATTAATAATACCTTTAGTGTATGTGGATAATCAATAAGTCTATTGATACATTTTACATGGTTGATAAGTGAGTCTTTTATTACACTAGAGTTATAGATTTGGGTGAATTTTTCTGGAATCAGGCCAAGTAGGAGAATGTTGAAAGTGGCTGTTTCTGTATTGTCATAGTCACCTAGTTGCAATTTTCGAGATTGGTAGGAAAAATTGTCAGTCAGATGAATAGACATTAATATTGGAGGTAGTACTGAATGTAGGTAATTGTTCTCAATTCCTTTGTGCAAACACCTCGTGAGTAGAGAGGGAGATTTTGTAAAAAAAAAAACAACCCAAATCGGTTTGAACCAAAGAAGATGATTACATTCACTCATTTTGGTGATTTTCTCAGAATTAAGTAAACTGAATTTTTTGGATGATCGTGTTTAAATTGTCAAGTTCATTTTGTATTCCAAGTGGTCTCCTGTCTCTGCTCTGGCATTTGAGGCTTTAAAGAAAGTAAATGTCCTGCAGAAAAGGCCTGTACTCAGCTACCACATGGCTAGGTGTCTGTATTTGCAAAGTGTCTGCAAATCTCTCTAGCATTAGTTCTAACACATTTGCTCTGTTGAAGTGTAGTGTTTGTAAATGACATTTTTGATGGTTTATTCACTGACTTCACCTTGAGACCCTTTGCTGTTGGCTATTAACACAGAACTTTAAATCTGTCTGAATATCAGCGGGAAAGCATCTGGCAAGGTTATAGCCTTTCTTTGCTGTTGTCTCAACAAATTGTTCAGTGCAAAACCAATATGAAATTACTCCTTAACTGTGCACAGATTCTATTGAGTACACAGTGTACTTTAGTTCTCTGCTGGCAAACTGGTTAAATGCCTGGCTCTCTTAACTGCTGTGCAAGCTCTCCAGTCTGTTTGCAAGACTTCATTTGGAAAAACCCCAGCTGATACCCATATTCTTCCCAATGGGGAGCTGTTGCACTGAGGCTGGTGGGATGCACTTGCAGAGGTCACGTCAACTCTTGGCAGAAGCATGGGGAAAAGCCTTACAGCTTATCCCAGAACACCCAGTGGGTTGGTTTGCTCTATTAATTTTAAGTACTGTGTTGCCAATGGGGTGTTACAGTTTATGATTGTACTGCCAGATCAAAAACACTTCTTCATATGGCACTGTTTTAGTCACATACTGGGAGTACCAGTTAGCAGTGTTATGCATTAGGTCAAAAAAGTGAGCCAATGTGCGTGGTTTTCAACATGGCCCTTACTTGCATAGGGCTCGATGTTCATGCAAAACAGCAAGCAGAGCACTCGGGAGTGTAAAGTCCAGCCTCTAAGCAAGAGCCAGGGGTAGGGAGGGGTACAGTCCATCCATCCATCCATCCATCCATCCATCCATCCATCCATCTTTCTGTGAGCGCTGTTCCAGCTTCTCTGGTGTAAGAGCAATTTCAGTGCTCCATTTCCCGTGGCTGACTGCGCGCCTGGTTTCCCACTGCCTTTGCTTAAGTAATGGTACTTACCAACTACGTGGGCCATTTGAAAACTATTTTTATGGTGGGAACGTAGGTATCTTTATGTGGCTGCTCAGCTATCCAGCCAACTCTTAAGTGCTGCACGTCCATTAACTTGTATTAGTAGCTAACCAAATGTTGATGCCTCTATGCAATTTTTGTCAGTAGTAAGAGAAGTTCTGGTATTCTGCAGGAATTTTTCAGAGCCTGCTAAGAGTTACACAGTGAAAAGAAACAACCCTTCTGGCAGAGGTCTGTTCAAAACAGCAAAATTTAGTAGCATTATTATTCTGACTCCTCTCCCCTAGAGCTCTGATGCACACACTATTGTATTAGTTTCTGGGGTTCATTGCCTGTTTTTGAATATTTTTTGTTTTTCTAAAAGGATGGAGATTTTCTTCTATCTTGTTTATGTCAGCACTTTTTGTACTTAATCCTACAGACATACCAATCATATATGATTGTTTCCAAAAGAGTCTTTTTCTGAAGAAAATTCCTAATGTTGCTTGTATCAGTACAGCTCCAGTAATGGGAGCAGATTAATTTCTAATATTTTTTCCCTCCTTCTGGAGCAATTCACTGCCTGTTCTTTGCAGTTAACAGAGAACCTTCAGTTTGGATAGCTACTAGGTACCTCCAAAAATACCGAATATAATAATAATAACTTAGTTTCAAAGCCACAGTTACTTTTGCAAGCAACTGCACTGTGTAAGAATTCAGACAAATCATTGCTTTTCATTATTTTTTTGTACATATTTATGTGCAAACCCCACATTTTTTGTCCAACTAAATTCTTTCTAAAATTTAGATGCTGAAGTATGTACAACCAGAATCTAGTGTACTCTGAAAATTTAACGCTTTGGAGTTGTTTTAACTCTGATTGTCTTCGGTCACATTTGTGAATGGAATATTAGGTTTTACCTCTTGTCCTTTTCTGTGTACTTCCAAGGAACGTTTGGTTCTGTCTTCTGTGTGGTCTTCAGCTACCTAATAGATAGCAGCTATACGTAGCTGTGTTAAATTTTAAATGGCATGCCACCCAACTGTTTTGAATAGAAGAAAGTTTTCCAGTTATCAGCAAGCAAAGATAAAGAGGAATTATACAAAAAGAGCTAAATTTTCCTGCTGCTAGACTCTTGAACAAGAACTCTTCTGTGCCTGTTGAGGGGACAACACCTCTTTTAGAAGGTAGCACCAAGCATTACTTCTGCTGGATTGTCAGTGTAATTCCAGTTGCTTTGGAGAGAAAACTTCCTACGTGTTAACTTTCGGGGAATACGATGCCCTTGCGTAGTTTGTAAGGATTGATTCAATTTTATTTTTCCTGATACAACAGAAAATACAGTGAAATTACGTATTTGTTTTTGTACAATGAATGTAAGTTGTGAAATATTTTAGAGCAAGCAAAGTTGTTCCAAGCAGTTACAAATCTCAGTATTTGGATAAACATGAAAATTTATACAATGTGCAGAATTTTAAGGCAAATGAAAGGAAGAGATTGTTTTTTAAAATCCAAGTACAAGTAGCAGTGAAGAAGAAAGGGATAATTATAATGTATCATTGAAATTGTGCCCTTTTTTGTGTGCGTTGATACTATTTGAAAAGTTCCTGATTGCTAAGGATCCCAGATCTGTCCCGAAGTTCCCGAGACAACAGTTTTGGCTCACATAAAAGGCAACCTCCATCTGATGCAACAATTTGGTTTCTAATTTCTCTGTTCTTCTAATTTCCCTGCTGTCCTCAGGGAAATTGTGACTTATTTAATGCTATCGTCACAGTAATCAGTCACTGAGGCTCCAAATGAATGCAGTACTTTTTGGAGTGCAACCCTCTTCCTAAGAACAATGTGAGTAATGGAAATTGGACAACACTGTGCAAATAAAAAATAAATGCGTCTTGCTAATGAAGCTTGGTAAACCTTTGCTTACTGTTTGTCTGTGTCATTTGTAAATACAAAGCTATACCAGCAAGAAGATCTTTCTTTTTTCTGCAAGAAATAAAGTTACATAAAATATGACTTGCTCTTCAATGTAAATGGTTTTTCCTGAGATAACTTTTTAATGTTCATTTCTTGTTCATTACAGCTTAGTTGTAAGTGATGATGATGTGTGGAGAGACCAGTTTTACAATGGAAATATTAAGAAAGAAAGAGGTAATGAACACTTGAAAATAATAGGTTGCAACACTGTAACTTAATTCTCCGTTGCAAACAATAATTTTAACATGTCATATATGTGTAATAAAAAGTACTCAATAGACCTAATTTAGTTTATTAAGAGATAAAATTTTTCCTGAGAAAATCAGTCTCAAACATATCTTAGTTAAAGAAATGAAGCCTAATGAACAGGTCTGCTATGATTGTGGCATATGTGTTGTAGGGGTATAATTTTTATTTTCACATGCAATTACAAAAATGATATTCAAAACCAGGGAAATTTTCCATTGTTCTGCTAGCAATACTAGGACGGTGGGAACGCTGCTGTGGTTACACCTGCTCTGAAAAAGAGTGGAATGGCACAGCATGGGGGAAGATCTATTTGTGTTGGGTCTTTCTGTGTTGCTAGCATCTTTGGAGTAATTCTAGTATTAATGTAGTACTCAAATTTTGCCTATGTTTGCTAGTACAGTGTATTGAATTTAAGCAAATTAAGTTTTATCATTTAAATGTATCTGTAGTAAAGTAATATTATACATACTCATCTGTTACACATTGAGCATACTTATAAAAATACCAGTTTAACTGTGCATATATAAATTCTGCATCTGTAGAAACAACACATAACAGCTTTTGATATGGTATTATTTTATTTTGCTGTTGCTATGTTTACACATAAACACATGTGTCTATGTTTAAGGTGCAATTGTTCTGCGTCTTGCCAAATCATGGTTTCGTATAGGATCCTTGGAAATCTTAGCTCATTCTGGGGAACTGGACTTAGAAAGGTTTGAATTTAATCTTCATAGTAACTATATTAGTTGTCTTAACAATCAAATACATATTAGAATGCATATGTACAGTTGGAATTTAGACATAAATTATTTAGAGAGGAAGATTGCATAATTTAGAAAGATAACCTGCTGTTTTTCTCCCAGCGTACAAAAGATCTTACCTCATATGGGTAAAACACCCTAGATGTTTTTGAAGGCCTAGATCGTACAAGATGAGAAAGGTTTTACAGCTAAAATAGATGTGGTAACTAAGCACCAGGGAGGAGGAGTTTATTTTGGAAAGATCTGTAAATTTAGAGTATAAGCTCCTACATTTCTTATAGTTGTCTGTGCAGCTAAATTAGCAGAAATATGAAATAAGTCACTAGTGTAAGTATGTTGTATGAAGTATGCTTTCCAAAAATGTGCAGAAGTATACTAGGTAAGAAATTATTGCACGATTTTAGACCTCTTAGCAATATTTATTTGTGTGTGTTATTCCATTTCAAGCACTTAGTATGATAAATTTTTAGTTTTACTGTAAATATTTAAAAGTTGGTCATTTTTCCTCAGGAGCAATGTTGTGATTGATAATCACTTGCCATAGAAATTGTTCTGGGGTGCTTAAAAATGAGCAAAAACTCATAACGTTGTGGTAACTGATACTTCCAGTTAACTTCCTGTGTGACTACACTGTCTTTCTTTCTCGTTTTTGAAATGTCACAGCAGATTTTGAAAGACTGAATTAAGGAACTGATTTTGAGATGAAACTATTCTGGGGTTTTTTATTTTGCTTAAAGTATTTGTGACCTATTCCATTTAAGGAGCATGTAAAGATCCCTTGTACTCATGCAGAATAGACAACTCCTGCCTGCCTGTTTTGGAGGGGGCCTTGGAAGGAGCGGCCAAGAGCTGGCCAAGGCTAGTGTGACTGCCTGTGCTTCCTCCTCAGAGAAGGTCCTCCTGAAAGAGGATGTCCTGGAGCAACCAGCTAAAATTCAGAGGCAATAGGTTGGACACCCCTCTAAAGGTCAGGTTGCTAGGTACTCTGATAAAATCATCACAGCTTGAGGAGAGTTCAGTGACTTGCTCCAGCAATCTGATTAGAAGATAAAATCTAGATACTTGTGTGCGCAGCCACGCAACACTTGCCTGGGTCCAGCCCTTGCCCAGGTCCAGCCCTTGCCCAGGCTGCCTACCCCACGTGTAGACGGAGCTTACAGTTTGCTGCGCTGGTGGCCCTGGCTGGCACTGACCACATGAGGGTCCTGCAGGGAGCTCCTAAATGTACTAAATGCCAGCCGCTCTGCTTTAAAGCTTTAGATCTGCAAAGACATGCATCTGACAGGCGTAGCAATTTTTAATACATGTATCCCAATTTTCTGAGCCTGTCTTGTGGGACTACGCAGCACTGTTTTGGCAATGGTCAGTTACTATGGCAAGTAACCCTACTACTTCATAAGAATCCAGCCATAACATTTTCTTTGTGAGAATTCTGATGTAGAATTATTCCGTGTAATCATACACTTTTTTTGGATACGCAAACTTTATTTTTTTCCTAAAAAATTGATATTACTGCATGTGAAGCCAGATCCTAGTGTATTCTAGAAGTTTTAACTCATGGGAATACTTTTAACTCTACATGGCACTTGCCAGTCATATTTATGACTGGAAACTTAGGTTTTATCTCTAGGCATTTGGAAGGGCTTAATCCAAGACTCGTTAGAATAAATAGATGGAGTTTTCTAATAACTGTTTGCAGCAGGCTGTAGATTAGCATTTAGCTGTTTGAAAACAAGAATTTTGAATGATCAGTTCTAAAAGTACCAATTTCATTTAAAAAATTTTGCCTCATATTACAGAAGATTGCTAGACTTCATCATCCAAGAACATTTTCCATCAATAGCCATGAATGATTCAAATAGATATCTGGTAAGTCTTTTTTAAAAGTTATTTTTATTTTCCACAAGCACATGAACAAAAATTATGGAAAGCTTATCAACGTTTTAAGTTTTAAAAGATTTTAAAATTTGAAGTCTGCTTCCAGGTTTTATTAGCGAAAGTTTGTTAATTCTCTTCAGTAAAAAACTGCTTCTTGAATTTTTTTTTCTCAAGGTCATATATGAACATTCTTCACCACTTTTCATTACAGAAATGTTTATGAGGAAGCTTCCATTTCCTGGTTTTTTTTGTTCCCTTACTGCTCAGTTTTTAAGTGAACGGTGGTCATGAAGTGATGAATTATGCTTTTTCTAGGGTATATGTAGTATATATAGTATATACTAGTATATATACTAGTATATATAGTGTCTCTTTTTTTGACTACTTAATTTCTTTTAGGACATCTGTGTGTACTTATTTAACTATAGTCTTTGCTGCATAAGGTTATTGTGCAGTCACGTCATTTAGAATGTGAATGACACGTCCTGACAAAGATGTACATTTAGAATTAGAATGTATGACATATCTCTAAAATAAATCAAATATTTGTGTTATTTATTGTATTCAATGTTTTTGATTAAGAGGACTTGAAGTAAAAGATGTATTTGATTTTAGGAATTTTTCTCTACAGTCGTATCAGAGACCGCAAATCTGATTGCGCTGTGGATGTCTGTGGGGTTTGCACATGGTAAGCTGCAGTAGATGGCATTGGCCTTACAGGTGTGACTTTATAGTCATATACTTAAGGATGGCTTTTATTTTATTTATGGGGACAGGCTTTTTAGCAGGGCCTGTTGTGATAGGACAAGGGGTAATGGTTTTAAACTAAAAGAGGGTAGATTTAGACTAGATATAACGAAGAAATTTTTTATGATAAGGGTGGTGAAACACTGGCGCAGGTTGCCCAGAGAGGTGGTAGATGCCACGTCCCTGGAAACATTCAAGGTCGGGTTGGACGGGGCTCTGAGCAACCTGGTCTAGTTGAAGATGTTCCTCCTCATTGCAGGGGTGGTGGACTAGATAACCTTTACAGGTCCCTTCCAACCCAAGCCATTCTGTGATTCTATGATTTATCACTTTGTTCTTCAGTTATATAGCAGTATCTGTTATGCATTAATACACAAGTATTTTTGTAACACTTAGAAGCATGTTCTGATCTTTCAAAGCATGACTGTATCTGACAAAAGCAAGAATATGGGAGCAAGAATTTTGAGAGTTGTTGTGATAGTCTGATGTACAAAGACCATGTATTATTGTCATATAAAAGTTTAATTGCTCTGAATTTGGTTCATCCACATAAAAACCTGACCTTTTATAGTGTATAGGATAGAGTGCTGTCCACCTTTGTTTCAGATTTCTGTTATGAAAAATAGAATAGCCTTGTCTTGCTAATACAGCACCCAGTCAACTTGCAAAGAAGCAGCTAATGACCTATGCGCAGGATGCTGTTTCAATACCATGTAGCACTGAAAAGGAAAGGAAACAGTGCCACCTAGGTACAGAAACCAGATGCAAGATGATGTAGCAAACAGTTTCTCATTTTCATACTTAAAATGCATGCCCGGTCAAGAATAAGAGAGACAAGTTTATTTTCCAGAGTCTAATTTCTGAAAGGTAACTGCATCAAACTTCTCTAGATTCAGTGGATCTATTTCACAGCAGATTTTCAAGAGACTGCAGGGTTCAGATGGAATTTTAACTTTTGTTTCTCCTTGTTGTTTAATTGTAGGTGTGTGCAATACAGATAACTTCAGTTTATTATCCATAACAATAGATTATGGTCCATTTGGATTTATGGGCTCCTATGACCCAAGTGAGTGTAGCACCTGTTTTAAAATATAATTTTTTACTTAAAATAAATTCTTTATATTACTATATGTAGTTTTTCTGTGCATGAAAACTCCTAACATTATTAGCAGAAAAAATCCCAAGTGTGTGTATTGTTTGAAAGGTTTTAGGGAAAAAAATTGTATTGGGGCAGTTTTATGATACACTATACAGGTTGCATTTCAAGTGCTAAAAGTCTTGTTATTGAAGTATTACTATTAAACCCAGTTGAACGTCATCAGTTGAATAGATGCTACAACAGAAACCTAGAAAACTTAAAGTTGCGTATTGCTGTAAGCAGCCAAAAGCAAAAGTGGTATACAGTAACTTTGCATGCATTGTGCTCTAGCTTTATAGTCACAGCAGCTAATTATATGTTGGAAGAAAACAAATAAAATTTACCTAGTCATGGCAACCTTTCTTTGAAAGTATGACCTCAGTCAGTCTGGGATTGATAGCCATAGGTCCAGTATGTACACAAAGGCATATTATTATATTTTTGTTTGGAGGTTGCATCTGAGTAAGCTGCAGAATCGTCAGTGATTATCTTGCTATCTGTTTTCATGAGACTGCAGCCTCAAAGTAAGGAAGTGTCATGAGAATAAATGTCATTTTGTTTCTATTGTATTGAAAAAACAGGGCTTTTCTGGTTTTAGATCTTTCTCTATATGGTGGGTTGACCCCAGCCAGCAATTACCATCACACACTGTTCACACCCCTGCTGCAGGTTGGGGGAGAGAATTGGAAGAGCAAAGATGAGAAAAAGCTCATAGGTCAAGATAAAGACAGTTGAATAAGTGAAGGGGATAAAACATGGTGCAATCACTCAGTACCTCCCACCAGCAGACTGATGCCCAGTCAGTCCTCAAGCAACAACTGCTTTGCAAAAACTACCCCCAGTTTTTATTGCTGAGCATGACATTATGTGATATGGAATATTCCTTTGATCAGCTGGGGTCAGCTGTCCCAGCTGTGTCCCCTCCCAGCCCTTGCCCACCCCCAGCCTAACTTGCTGGGGTTGCAAAGTGAGAACAGAGAAGGCTTTGATGCTGTGCAAGCTCTGCTGAGCAGTAGCTGAAACATTGGTGTGTTATCAACAGTGGTTTTGTCACAAGTCTAAACCACGGGCAATATAGGCTGCTATGAAGAAAATTAACTCTGTCCCAGCCAGAGCCAGTACACCCTAGAACCAGATGAAATCAGCTTTAGAGTTAAAATTCAGATTTGAACCAATCCCCTGACCCTGACAGACGTGTCGCAGGTTTCCTTCTTAATGCTCCGTTGGTTATTAACGTCCTCTGAGGACTGGAGCAATGCTGTGTGTGTCAATCAGCTTATCTGCATTTGATCTGAGCAAAGGGTTCATCCTCCATCCATTCAGAGACTGGTGCTGTAGATATGCGTACGTTTTACTTCTGGATACCTGTAACCTGTACAGCAGATATTTATTATCTCCCAAATAATGGATTTGCATACTGGAACGTTAGCCTTAATTTTTATGTGAATACATAAAATTTGCTTGTACAACTGAAATAGATCTTGCTTAGGTGGTCTGTTTATTTAAATACATGTTTATAGGTGTTACTTGTAAAAAAGATATTAATAAATCCTGCATCTGGTTGTACGGTTGTTTGCTTAATATGTGTGCTAAATAGTAGCCCTATATGTAGTAAAAACATTGAATAAGACACTGGTTTTAGTACAAAAATTGACTTTTTCTGTTTAAACATCTGAATTTATTTTGTATCTTCAAGTAGGAGAATGTCACTTGTGATATATGGGAACTTGTCTGTGAAGGATGTATTCGTTAGATTTGCAAATAATAGATCTTGACTTAATTCACTGTAAATAGGTATCCTTGTGATCCGATTTTAAGTATTTAGTATCTTTGGGGGGTTTATTAGTTTGCTGTGTAAGTATAAAAATGAATGCACTTCACTATTTTAACATTGATTGTTTATCATCGTTGCTCGGTTGTGGAAAAGTTACGTTTTGTTTGAAACAGATTTTGTTCCAAACACATCTGATGACGAGAGGAGGTATAAAATAGGAAACCAGGCAAATGTTGGGCTGTTTAATCTGAGCAAGCTGTTACAAGCACTAAAACCGTTATTGGATCCCAGGCAGAAGCAGCTGTAAGTAATCCTTAAAACATCTTAACGCTGAAAAGAACTAGTGAGATGAGAGACCTTCTAATCACCATATGCATAGGAAAGAAAGGGATTAGCTTTTAAAATCTTTTTTTCTAAGTGGAAGTCGATTCTGAATTAATTACTGGCCAGAATAATGTGGAGGGAGGGGAGAAAGGTTTTCATTGGTCATAAATAAAAGCAAAATATGACTGGAAGGCAGTCCTAGGTGTTGTGTGGTCCATCCTCCGTCCCCTAAGGTAGGACCTTTGCCTGTAGTTTTCTGTTCTAAGTTTGTCCAGCTTGTTCTTTAAGATGTTTACTTATGAAGACCATACGTTCTCCTGAAGTAATGAGGTAGTATTTTAATAGCCTATTCTAATGATTCCCAATATGAATCTTCTTTTGCGTAGTTTAAACTCATGACTTCTTACTCAGTATGAAAAGGGAGAACGTTGTATTTTTCTTCTTTGCAGCAGCTATTTATGTATTTGAAGCCTGTTAAAATGTTTCCCCTCAGTCTTTTTCCCACTACAGATCCTAGTTGATTCAGGATATCAATGTCTATGAGATATCAGACAGAAGAAGTTTTCATTGTTTAGTGTACAGTAGGATTGTACCCACAGTAGTATTGTAGTTCCATAGAATTTGACATTTCTTTCTTTTTTTCAGAGCTTCCCAGATTCTGGGGGGATATGGTGAGCGCTATTACATCCGGTATGCAGTTCCAGAACTCAGACCTTGTAGCCACAATACTATAAATTATGTTATGTGACAATTTCCTTACTTTGTTACTATTTTCAGTTTCACAGAACTATTCAAAACAAAATTGGGTCTTCTTGGGGAGAATGAGGATGATAACTATTTGATTGCTTTCCTCCTAAAAGTAAGAATTTTGTTGGCAAACATCTGGACTGATACCCCATACTTTTAAAACTCTGATAGAAGTATCTTTTTTCACTAGCTTATGGAAGATACAAAGGCTGATTTTACAATGACATTTCGACAGCTCAGTGAAATTACTGAAGACCAGTTAAAGGAGCTCCATATTCCTGAGGTACTAATACAAGCACCCAATTTTAGGCATACTTAATATAAAATGAGTAAATCAGGTTGGACATAACCCTGATGTAACAGAGAATGTCTCAAGTCATGATTTGCCTGAGAAACATGTCACTGTAGCATTATTAAGGGACAGGGAGACTAATATATGTGTGTCATGCTAGCACCTCATGTTAAGCCTGTGTCTAGTAATGAAGGATACATTAAGGAAGAATGCTAATGAAAGATACGTTAACAAAGAGTGCTGAAGTAAAATTTTCAGCCTCTGGTACAGGTCCAATATGAGTAGTCGTAAATATTCATACACAGGTGGGAATGCGATTTTCTTCACATTTAAGAGGGGTCTGCTAGAAATAACTTTCCTTCCTTCCCTTCCCCCCCCCTTTTTTTTTTGTTTTTTTGTTAAGAATACTTTCTGATAGTATTTCATAAGACACAAATGAAGTTGGACAGGGCCCATGAGGAAGATTTCAACTTTGAGTTGATCAGACTGTTCCTAACATGGGTTTATCAGGTGACCTAAACGTCTGCTCTCACGCCCATCAGCTTGTCTCGGTATCTAATGACAAGTGAGATCTCATCCCATCATAAACTCTAGCCCGTAGTGGCCTCTGCCTTTCCTTGGGCACAAGATCCGTTCTAAATGTAGCTTAAAGCATAGGAATACATTTTGTCATCGCGTCCTGCTCAGGCTACTCTCCCACCTGGTGTTGCTGCTGAATCAGCCTAAACTTCTTCAGGACCAAGTATAATCATAAAAGAGATGAGAGTATTCAAATAAAAGAGATAACTTCTTACCTGGATATTGTGCAATCTTTAGAAGTGGAAACATGATTGAAATGTTTGGACTGGAATGAGATGCTAGGCAAATAATAATTGGATAAAAATGAAGAAGGGAAATTCTGAAAAGAAAGTTTGTAAGTACCTGATCTGGAAAGGAAAAAAGGAAGCCTTTTTGCAAGAGCTACAATGATTTTTTTTAATTTTTTTTTTTTAATACAGTGCCTTTTCCATGTGAGGAATATTGTTCACTTTGTCTGGGAAACTTGATTGCCTTTCCATAACTTCTGACTTATTTCTGTTTGTCTTTGAATCTAGTTTAATATGAGACCAGGTGGACTTACAAGGTTGGTTTAGGGAGCAGAATGACTGCGTGTAAAGCTTAGAATGAAAATGAGGAGTTACTGTTTATTTTTCCAGTTGTGTCCTAGATAATTAAATGATTTTGATCAAATTCTCTGTTTTTCCTTGGTTTCTTCTGTTAGGTAAGAGGTCTAACCTGACTTTCTCTATGAGCTTGAAGCCATTAGTAGCTATAAAGTTCAGATTTTCTAGGGGTAAGCAAAAAAAATACAAAGAGCTGTAGCTTTGGAATTAATCATTTGTACAGAGGGGGTGATAAGAGGATGGGTGTGTTTGTAAGAGAAGATATTTTTGATCATAGAATACAAGGGATCTTTCCATTTCTTAGTGGCCTACGTGTGATAGGAAGAACGGAAGCCACCCTCATGCAGTATGGAGCCACTCCCAGACTACTGGGGTGGTGGCATTTATGGAAACTCCATCTCCCCTACTTTGAAGGTGCAGGCTGAGGAAATAACAATTGTGGTGTAGTTGTGACCCTGCTACTACACCGAGGGTCATTTCCAGCCTTCACTTGGTAGCAGCTGACCTTCTTTTTCACATGACGAAATGATTTAGCTGACAAGTTCTGAGTCCCAAAGCTGATGTGGTAAAGCAGGTACAATTTTATGCTGGTAAAAAGTTACCATTTTTTTAAAGAATTTTTTAATATATTAAAGTAATTTCACCTGCTGTTTATTCACACAATAATACTTTGTCAGTAGCAAAATAAGTTCTTATATTGATTTGTAGATCACTTATGGTTTTTTTCAGCTGCAAGCCAAAATTGACCTAAAAATGCCAAAATCCTTTGGGAACAGTGCAGGAGTCCTTACATTTAGTATTAACTGGAAACATTCTGAAATTCCTCCTAAAGCAGCCTAACACTGCACATCTTTGAACAAATGCTTGACTCCCACACTCACCTATTCTCCACCTGCCCGACCCCCAGCTCTTAGTCACTTCTGTAATTTTAACTCATTTTTATACTCAAATGTCGTTTTCATTATATTTTTTAACTCCCATTCCTTTAAAAAAAACACAGACATGATAAAAACTTTGTTTTGTTCTTGCTTTTAATTCCCTTTACTTTTGCCCATTTTTTTTCTTGTATATCTGCTGTTTACCTCCTTTAATCTATGTCCATTTCTTTCTAATTGGTTCTTTCTCTGAAGCTCTTTTTTTGCCTGTGAGCTTTGGCTACTTCCTCCCAGGCGAGCAATGTGAAGCAGCTGTTAGCTCGGTGTAGTCAGCCAGAGAAGCCTAGTTTGTGGTTGTTGTCCAACACTGAAGGCAGTAACCCCAAGCTCTGGTTTCTCTCTATTTGCCTTTTCCAAGTTCTGTCTCCTCTCCCTTCTTCCTCTCCTAATGTCTCCATTCTTCTCTGTAGCCTTAAGCTTCCCTTTTCTCCACACTTCATCGTTCTTTGTCAATATATTTTCCTTATTCCACAATTTTGGGGAAAAAAAAAAAAAGTCTCTAGAAATAGATCTGGTCCATGTACAAAACTCAGAAGAGAGTAAAACCTGTAGTTATGTAGCCTAAAAAAATAAAATAGATTAGACAATAAGCCAAAGAAAAATAGGGGTGAAGTGCTGGAGGTGTTTAGATAGAATTTGCTTTAACAGAGGTGGATTAATATGGATGTATCACGCTAGAAAAAATAAATCATTTAAATACAGAGAAAAAGATATTAGTAGGAATTATGGGGAGAAAATTTCTTGAAGGGTCAACGTATGTTTCTGTCTTACATCCTTTTAATATTCGTTTGCTTACTTTGTGTTTTGCTTAACAGGAACAAAATTCTGATTACCCACCATTAACTGTTTCTTTCTCTTTAGGAGTTCTGGGCTCTCCAGGATCTGGGTAAACACAAGTTATTTTCAGAATGGGTTACTATGTACCGCTTGAGATTAAATCGGTAAGTCTGACGCAGTTTGAAGTATAAACATAACACCAAATCTGTATTTGCCAGAAGCAGGCAACTTTAATCTGCAACGATTTGCCATAATCTTTAGCGGGTCTGCTAAACTGGCCCAAACATGGTTTCACATGCCTTTTTTGTCTTTGTGGTTCTAGATTGTTCTAGATTCCATAGTAATTGCTATTTAATTCTGTTTAAACACATGGAGACATTAAAATGACATGGGAGGAGTGGTCTGTATTTGTTGTCTTTCATTGAGCAACCAATCAGATATCTTTGGTTAATATTTTTTGTTAAAATACCAGCTCTACAGATTCAATCCAAGAATCTGAAAGTCAGGCTTTGCAAATACATAGGAACAGATAGTATTTCATTATTGGTAATACATATATTTTTCACTATGTACTAATATGGCTTAGGAAGTTGATCAGTTGTGAATACACAGACTGTGTTTTTGAAACCGCTGGTGTTGCATAGATAGGGACATGCATGTGAGAACTTCCTGCTAATTATTTTGTCTTAAATCAATAAAGAATGTAACGTGTTTCTCTTAGTCATATATGGTATGCATGGCTGACAGTAGTGAAAAGAAGTATGTCAGCTGCCTGGAAATTTTAGTCAGTACAACTGGTAGGGAAAAAAATTAATACAAGATACAAAACTTAAAAGAAAGTGTGCAGTTTTTTCCAAGTCTAATAATGCTTAGAGGTTCACACCTGCTTCCACTGGACACAAAAGCAGAACACTTAATGATTTTAATGAAAATCAAATAAAATAGTTGTAGAAATAAGTAAGTATAACCCTCATTAGCTAAATCACTTTCTTTTTTCTTCTTTTGGTTTGTTTTTCATGTATAGTAACAAGGGTGATTCAGACACCAAGAGAAGAACAAGAATGACAAGTGAGTAAAACAATCAAAAGGAATTCATATGCTTGGAGATGGCAGCCATCTATTTACATAGGTTTCTTCAGCGTTAGTTATTTTTCCTTTTGAGAAGAACTAAAATGTTTTTCTGAAGAGGAGAAACTCTTATTACACTGCTGCAAATCTTGTAATACTATACGTTTGCTGTGGCTATCTCTGGTTTCATCTGGTGGTGTGATTAGAATCTAGTCATGTGTGTATGGCTAGACTTGTGAATATGTATGTACTTTTCATACAAGCTGGATGGTTCTTGCCTACAACAAGGCGCTCTTTCTCCTTAGCGATCCTCCCTTTTCCCTCCTTAAAAAAAATAAATCCTTAATTTAATTGTCCACATTTATGAAGAAATTGGTCTGGCCCAAACCCCTTCTGTTGTGAATACAGTCATAGTCGTATCAGCTGACTGAGGCCTAAGGGTGTGAGATCGTGGAAATGCAGCACAACTACTAGTCCAAGTTACTCTTCTTTAAATTCTGCTGGTTTTGAAGCACAGAGAACATGTCCGTTCGTATTTCGGGTGACTGAAATCACAAGTGATGAAGATGTCATGAAGAAGGCTTTTCCTACCAATGTGTTTTACAAATACATTAACAACAAAAAGAGGGCCAAGGAGAATCTCCATCCCTTATTGGATGCAGGGGGGAACACTGCCACCAAGGATGAGGAAAAGGCTGAGGTACTTAATGCCTTCTTTGCCTCAGTCTTTAATAGTCAGACCAGCTATTCCCAGGGTATTCAGCCCCCTGAGCTGGAAGACAGGGATGGAGAGCAGAATAAACCTCCCATTATCCAGGAGGAAACAGTTAATGACCTGCTATGCCACCTAGACGCTTACAGGTCTGTGGGGCCGGATGAGATCCACCCATCTGGAGTGGATCTCCCAGTCTGGAGAAGAGGAGGCTGAGGGGAGACCTTATTGCTCTCTACAACTACCTGAAAGGAGGTTGTAGTGAGGTGGGGGTTAGTCTCTTCTCCCAAGTAACTAACGATAGGATGAGACGAAATGGCCTCAAGTTGCATCAGGGGAGATTTAGATTGGATATTAGGAAAAATTTCTTTACTGAAAGAGTGGTCAGACATTGGAATAGGCTGTCCAGTGAGGTGGTGTAGTCACCATCCCTGGAGGTGTTCATGTAGATGTGGCACTTCAGGACATGGTTTAGCAGGCATGGTGGTGGTGTTGGGTTGATGGTTGGACTTGATGATCTTAGAGGTCTTTTCCAACCTCAGTGTTTCTATGATCCTATGATTCTACCAGCATCCAAAAAGGCTGCTCTGACCTGTGTCACACCGTATGTGAATATAGACACTGAAGCAATCCAGCTCAGCTGTCCAGCTATGGTCTATTCCATACCAATCCTCATTTAACTACTTGTTTATTTTTGTTTCCCTTATTTGTTGTTTATCTTGTATTTCTTTTTTTTCTTTTTTTTTAACCCTCTTTTTAACAATTTGCATCTAGGGGCTCAGGAGACACCAGGCCTCCAGCTTGTTCTATGCTTTGGTGCCTGTGGACTTAATTATTTTTTTTGCCTTTTGATTTCCTTTAAGAATTTAAGAATTACTGGCCTATGGGAACATGGTTGTCTGTATCTTGTCGTGTCTCAAGTGGGGCTTCGCCTTAATGTCTTGAAATTGTGGACGTGCTCTGTCTGCTTGCCAAGTTGTAACTCTTCATTGCAAAGTAGGGTGCTCCCTGAAAGGGCCCCTGGGATTTGATTTCCTTGTGACAGATGCCCTTCCTCTTCTGCTACATCTGCTTTTCCTGAGTGCATGCAGGATCTTTTCCTTGATCTGTACTTCCTTCCTCTAGCAGCCTGTGAATGTGTCTATTTGCATTGCTCGGAAGAACATTGTTCTTCTCCCGTGATGAACCCTTGATAACATCAGGAAAGGTCCTGGTAGGTATCCTGTACTGGCTAAATGGACTACGATTTGTCTGAGTGTCCAATCCTTTCTTCAGGTTTCTGAAAGGCACCCACTTTATTGTTGTGCACTTGGAGAAAAAACTCCTTACTTGTGAAAGGACTGTCATGAAAGGAAAGTACTTTAATTCTCCAAGTTACTCTAAATACAAAGTGGTGGAGGTACTGCATTTAGCTGTCTATCACAGCAGAAACAGCAGATATGAAATTCTGAGAATTACCAAGGAAGAGATTTTTTTGGACCTGCAGTGAGCTGTGGTAGATTTGTGAAATTTGCCTATAAAAGACAACGAGCAACTCAAAATCTCTGGACAAAAGGGAGTGAAGGAAATGGAGGATCTGATCAAATTCTTATGGAGGTATTATATGCTGCAGTGTTATGCTGCTTTGCAGGGTGTTTTATTTTCATTTCTAGCAGAAATGGCTGTACTCTTTTGTTAGATATTGATTAGCCACTTTCTTCAAAAGCTTGAATTGATTTTGTAGGAAAAAGGCAGGAGATAACACTGAGTTTCAGTAATAAGGTAGTAAAAACTATGTAGGGCACAAATTATCATCACAGGGACCTTCACATTTGCATCTACATTTTCTAACCAAGGCTCCATCCATTTTTAAGAACCCTTCTTACGATTTTACATGCATTTTTCAAAAGTTAACATGAAAATAGTTACCAAGAAGAAAGATTTGGGTTATTATTTGTAGTTTGGTAGGGTTAAGAAGTTTCAGCTGTGGGACTCTGAGGCTCTTAGCTCAACTACTGTTTCAAGGTTTTGAGCTCCTCTGTTTTACTCAGCTAAAATTTAATGCTGAAAACTGTCTAAACACACTTCTGATTTTTCTGGTTTTTGAATCTGCTTTTAGAGAAGGTCATGATATTCTGAGGTTTTATTCCAAATCAGAAAGGATCTCAGTGTGGGGATGATCTCCTGCAAACCAGCACTGTGGTTTCCTACACCTGTCTCAGCGGATCGTACAGTCCAGGAGACTGACAAAACAGGGAAAAGGTTTTGCTTCCAGGACTACACTTGTGCCAGTGGTCTCAGTTTTGGTCGCAGTCCAAAACTTGATATATGCAAAGATTCGTGGTTTAGTTTTCTACCATATAACCGATCATCACACTATATTCATACAGCAGAGCTAGCAGATATTACTAACAGACTACTGATGTTAATTTGTTAGTTTTCTTTACAATTTTATTTTCCTTTCTAAATAAACAAAATTTGTTAAATTTTTGCTAGCTTCTCCTTTTTAAATAAACAAACTTTGTTAAATTTTTGCTAGCTTCTCCGTATTAGTGACTGAAGATTTTTTGCAGAGTTTTTTGGTTGTAGTTGTTCTCTTTTACATTTAAACAGATCTCTTAGATGACCCTTGTGATCTCTTAATTTTTTTTTTCGAAGTATTTGCTTGTAATAGCTGTCCCTTGTCAGTACAACTTGCGGCATAAATCTGGCTCAGCTGAGTCAGCTGTGCATTTTTACCTAGCATTTCATGTTAAAGACACAACTGTCAGGGCTCTCTAGATTTTTATACGGGTTGGTAAGTCCCACTAAATTTCTTATTGCTGTCCTCAGTATTGACTGACCTTGAATATTTGCCATTATCACCTGAATATTAATCACCTTTCCCTCATCATTAGTAAGTCTAATAAAATATCTTGTGTTCCAAAGTACATTAGATTGAAGTATTTCAAGTTGATCACTTATTCATTATCTTTATTTTTTTTCTCTCTTCATTTAGTTTTTAGTCCTTAGTAGCACTTTATCTTGTACTGTCTAAACAGAGTTCCTTAGGAGTTGATCAAAAACTTTTGACAATTCAAATCACTGTGCAAATCTATCATTGTATTTCTTTATCAAAGAAACATGTAAAAAAAAATTGTAGACCAGATCATAAAATGCTATAAGGGCACAAAATTTCTTCTGCTTTGTCCTTTTCTTACCTGGTTTGTCTTATTCTCTCATAATTACCTTGTCACTTGTGTTAGTTGCAGATATTTTTAACGCCACTGTGAAACTTGTCAATATGTCATTCTTAAGAATATATTTCTGGGACAAATATTCTCCTGCTAATATGAGTCATGGTTTTAATGTGAATTATCATTTTTTGTATGAGTCATATGTTAACTTTTCCACCTTTTAAATATTCTTTTTATATTGTTATCATGCTTTACCATTGAAAACCCATTTACTGGATTAAATCAAATACTTGGCCAGGACAAACTGCTTACTTTGTGAAGTGGGAAAATGCTGTTTTTTCAGCAGTTAGGGCAAGGGGGTGTTATGATTATGCAGAGGCTATCAGGGTTCCAAATAGCCAGTTGTGTTTATTGGCTTCTCTTTGATCCATGGAAGTACCTACGGAACAGCAGTAATGTGAAAGAGAAGAATGTCTGTATCTGGGTGGATTGCTTCTCAGGCCTCGGTCTTGTGGAAGTCAGCGCCTGGACACTGGGCTGCAAGTCGTTCCATTACCTGGGCAGCTTCTACAGAGGAGGAGGTGGCAGTGCCACCGGAGATGCTTCTGGCTTCAGCCCATGGTCTCATTTTGTAAGAGGCCTTCACCTTCTCTCTTCTGGCAGGAACGGGAGTAGTCAGAGTTCAGCACTTACAGCAGCGAGTGATTTTTTTTGTCCTTTACTTTTCTAAATAACATAAAGACCCTTTGTGTAATGCTGCTGTGTGTCAGATCTTGTGGCTTAAAATGGCTATCATTCAGTTCCAAACATAAAGAATTTAATTGTATTGTGATACATAAAATAATCATGCAAGTGTTGTTTCAATGATTACATAGCTTCAGTAAATTCTAGTTTATTAGCTGGTTAAATGGGGCTTTTTAGAAGCAGTGCTTATTACAGAGAAGTCTGTTCACTGTGCTAGGCATTAATTTTGTATGGGGAGCTATTAAATATGAATAAAGTCCTGCGATATTGTCTAACCACAGAGCCTTAGGAGGAGCCAGTCATTGCTTTTCTCAAAACCGTCACTTGTCTTGGTAGTCAGCTACGATAAACGAGTTATGTTTGCAAGCCAAAGAAGCAGTACAAGGACATGCAAGAATAGTGAATTGGGAAATGGAAATAAATTAAGTTTAATCCTTTTATCCAAAATACTGTTTCTGATCATCCCCCTCCTAGTATAATTTATTATTTGTAAATTAAAGACATCATAACTAATTGTTTTGAGGAATTGAGTAAAGGGAAATTTGGGATGGTGATTTTGATGAATACTCTGCTTTCTGTGATACCCTCTTTCAAATACGCTCTAAGGGTACTTATAAGAATATTTTATAAAGCTACATGGATTTTTGTGAAAGAAATATATTATATAAAACTAATGTTTGTTCATATAAAACCTACTGGGACATCAATGGAAAGGAAAAGAAGAGATGAAGTTTGTGTATGTCCATAAATCACAGACTTGTGGTTTCAAGTCCATGGGTGAAATGCCTCTGGTATGACTAATTAATTTCTTCCTGTAATAATCAGCTTCTGAATTTGGGAAAATATCCAGACCAATGTCAAATTAAGACTTACAATGCAAGCTTGAAATGTTTGTTACAATTAATCTGTAACATTGTTTTGATCATTAATTAAAGGGAAAACTTTCTGAAGTAGGATCCTAGGCTTTAATTACAGAGCAAAAATAAGAGTTGTGTTGACATTATCTGCTAAAAAATTGGTAACAAAAGCCATGTGTGCTTATGAGAATTGTCCTTGGCATACAGTTTGACAGAACTCCTTTTATGAGTTGTTAGTTGCCGTCCTGTAAGATACACCCTGGTTTACTCCTTCAGCAGCTTCATTTTCAATGTCCCTACCATCTCCCTACCATTAATTAGACGCAATCGGCCTGGAACATGTCAGAAGCAGAGCAGCTGTCAGGAGTGTGTCCAAAAAGATACAGCAGACAGCTGTGCAAAAAACTGGTGAACTTCTCGCCAGCCCCACTGGGAAATTAAAAGGAAAGACAAAAAAGTAGTTTCTAAAAAATACAGCTGAAAAGCAACATGAAAGGCTTTTACAGCTAAACTTTTGATATACGATATAGAGGAAGGAATATCTATATACATATACGTTAATGAATGTCTTAATAATTCCTTTTTAAATTAAGTAATATAATATTCATTTTTATGATCTCCAGGAAGATATTGACAACACTGAAATATGCTTCCAAACAATGTAGCAGGAACCTAGGCCATGGTAAAGTCATTATACTTGAAAAATCTGCTGGTGTTCATAACAGGAAATCCTTTGCGTACCAGTGTGAAGTTCTGTACAACTCTATGGCACTTTGGCATTACTGATTGTGCAAGTTTAAAAAATCCTTTTAGGAGCTTGCAAAAATAGATTGATTGATTCATTTTCCTTTTCATGCCTTTTTTTTTTTGTCTGCAAATTAAACCTTCTTGAAGATCTCAATGACATGTTTCAATGACTGTATTTTCCTTTTGCTGAATATGTCTAAATTTAACGTAATTTACTTTTGGTTTCAGCTGTTAATCCTAGATACATACTTAGGAATTGGATGGCAGAATCAGCTGTGCAAAAAGCTAATTTGAATGATTTCTCAGAGGTAAAATCATGTCTGTCTTTCTTGACATATTTATTAACAATTGGCATAATTGTTAATGAAACAGCTGTTACATTTACTTTGAACCTGTACTACACTTTGACCAACATTGTACTATATAATACCAATTACTATTGAAAATACTAACAAAATTATTAATACTATTAATTATAACATAAACAGTAGCGACTATATTAATAGTAGTACTAATGAATGAGTAAGCAACTCATGTAGTAGTTTCTGGAGCCAGGAGGGTACATAATATGAAGTGGCAGAAACTTCTTGTTTGCGGGAAAACATTTTGTGTAAAAACTTACCCAGTTTAATTGCTTCCAGGTTCGTATCCTACAGCAGATTTTACAACATCCCTTCCAGAGACAGCAGGCTGCAGAGAAAGCAGGCTACTCCCTTCGCCCCCCAGCTTGGGCCAAGGATCTTAAAGTAAGCTGTTCATCCTGAGAGAAACTTGAACAAGCAAGAAAAACGAGCGGGGTTGAAGCTCAGGCCTTCAAATAGGATTAATGGATCAAGGCACAGGAACTTCTTTCCCTAATACTTTGTGGACTGGAATCTGCTACTCTGCTAGGCAAGACAAGGTCTTGACCAACTTCATGTAAAGAAATGGACCACTATGTAAGGTTGCATCAGCAAATTACATTGGCATTTATAACTCTGCCCTTCCTATTCAGCTGTGCATTAATTTCAGTCCCAATATTTAACTTCTGCCAAACTATCACACTTAACCTCTCGGAATTCATGGCTGATCATGTGGGTCTCAATGAGTTTTAATGGCTGGTCAATTTAAAATCCATCTAAGCTAGTTTTAGTCATACAGTATTTTGATGGATGTCTCAAATATAACTGCATTCTGAAGACATAAATGTTCTTAAGTCTTTTGCAGAGTTGGAACAGAGGATCATCTTACACTTAGACCGTGCCACCTTTTCTCTTTTTGACCTTGTTTTGTCCCATTAAACAAATATTTAAAGGCAGTTCAATTAAATAGTGAGCAAAGATGGCTGTCTTGGGAGTGACTTGCCCGAAAATAAATTTTGGTGTCTTTGCCGATGTCAGGTGGCTATCAAGCCTGGCCCACTGCTCTTTAAAAGTGTATCTTTTGATAGTGGTAGAAAGATTGTTGGACAAGGTCCTGTGCAGCCTTCTGTAGGTGACCCTGCTTCGGCAGGAAGGTTGGACTAGATGACCCACAGAGGTCCCTTCCAACCCCGAACATTCTGTGATTCTGTGTGGTGCACGGATATAATTCCTCAGGAAATTTTCACTGGTTGGACATGGAAAAGGACGTTCCTGGAAGTATCTCACTGCGTATGTAGCCAGGTCAATATACCTTTTGTATCCAGCCACTTGATGTTGTAAGGGACTAACAAAAATCTGGCAGGGAAAGCATTTAAAATCCAGCTGAAGTCCTTTGAGTAACAGAGAGAGACTAGTCTTTGAGTCCTGGGTCTTGTTATTTATCCTTCTCTGATATGCCAATTCCACATCACAAAGCTTAGTGTACAATTAAGCCAAAATTAATACATAAGCAATCAGGTCCAATGTTATGCTAGAAAATTTACAGCAAAAATCACTTATGTGGTGGCTTTGTTACTTCTTGACGTTACCTCGTCTCTTCCCAAATCCCAAATGGATTGTTTTAGAATCTCCAAATTTCTTGGCTGCCACTTGATTCTAAAATAGAGGCTATTAAGTGCTATAATTAGCATTTCATAAATCTATTTCTAGAAATACAATTAGTGTGTAAAAAAAATTATATTAGAACTCTTTCAGTGACTAAGAAGTATTTGAATGCCTTTACTTCTTAACTATAATCAACACAGTTATTCAGGATGGTTTCCTCTCAGATGTACAGCTGTTCAAATATAAATACAGTTGTTCATATGTAAATAGTAGTGTCATAATGTGAGGAACAATATAGATATTTAATACAGTTTTCTGAAAGTCCAGTCTGAAGTTTAAGCAACTTACACCAGTTCAGCCTGGGTTAATGTTCCTTGTGCAGGTGGTAAGTGCTCTTCTGCACCAATTGGGATCAGCGTTTGAACTGGCAGCACCTCCAGGTAAGAGGAGTGGGCTGCTGGGGGGGTCTGTGAAAGCCCTTCAGCAGTGGGCTGCATTCCCAACCTACTGAAACGTCAGCGTTGGTGTCTCTTCTCGGATAATTGCAAGCGAAATAGCAGGTTGTGATGAACATCAACATTACCCTCTGCAGCGGAATGAGGTACAGCGCGAAGAAGTGATGATCTGAAGATGAACGTATTTGTGCCCACAGGGTAAATACAGAAGCACTGCAACTTGGGCCCTGGTCTTCAATTAGGTGAAAGCACAGAACTCTAATTAATGTTGACCCAAACATCCACTAAGTTTCTTTTGTGTGGGGGCCAAACACAGCTGCCTGTGCATCTTCACCTCATGGAATAATTGCATAAATACAAAGCACTTCTATACTTCTTTTTTCTTAAAAGTGTTTTATAAATGCTAAATCCTATCAGTAACAGTAGCAAGTGGACCTCTGCTTCACCCATAGTTACAGGTGAAGAAAGCCTCCAGAATCATGGTATAAAAACAGAACATCCCAAATGGGAGCTGTTTGACGAGCAGTGATATGTACTGCCCACTGTGCTCATCATGAGGCTTTTCTCAGGTTCTTGAAAAATATCTAAAAGAATGAAGCAAGCCCTGAAAACTGGTTTCACATATTCCTCTGGCTGCAGAGAGCAGGTCAGCTACTTCTCCAGGAGTTCATTCATGACTCAGTCATGTCCTCTTCCCTTGATTTCTGTGAAAGCAAATGTCCATTATTTTTCCCCCCTAGTTTTACCATGCAGTTTACATCACCTGTTTTTAGTAACTATTCTGATTTCATAATACTCAGTACTGACTGTTAATGATGCTCAAACTGCCCTAGAATATCCTGCAAGACCACAAGAACTCATAAGTCTTAACAATATGGAAATCTCTTCTGTTCTGCCTTCCTCCCTCACACAGAATACGCACGTTTCCCAGTTACTGTGAACTGCCAGTGATAACCCGTAAGTAATACTGCTGTCCTGTAGTTTTGCCACATGGTCCAGTGAAGTTTCTTCCACTCTCAAAGTGCCTGACAAAGAGCGAGTGAAAAACACATGAAGAATAGTGATCACAACGCTATCTTTTAACTATCTTCTGTAAAAGTAGAGAAACGAGCCCACATCATGCTCAGCATTTTGTGCCACCTCCCTTTCCACTTCTAGATTTTAATCACTAAGGTTTATTATGAGTATGTAAGCATTAATACCGTTTCATTGTATATTTCCTAAAATCCTCAGTTTCTACCTGCAATTCCAGAGCTGCCTCGTCCTTCACATTGCATAAACACAGCAGTGCTGCATGAGCAGATGGAGAATAAAAATACCGTGGCTGGCAATCCAACAGGGGTTTATTTGTACTGTTGGCCTCTTTCTGCAGCAGAGGACAGTTAGGAGGCTCTGCAGTGTTGATCCCCCACACGTGGACTTTTCCACATGGCTCTATAACCTTCTAATCCCAAGGGCTGATGGAAAAGTGATCACTTGCAGTAGGTCCTTCTTCCGTATCAGTGAAGTAAGAGCCCAGAGAAGACAGCAGCTCCTAAGGCTTCTTCCACTTGAGGTATGGAGAAAGGTTAAAAATAATATGCTGCAATTTCAGATCTTTTTGGACTAAAATACTGTAGGCTCTAGTAATATACATACTACTGCAATCCACAGGAATATGACAATTTCCTATGGCGATAGGTTAGATAGAGGTGGAAGGATGAATTTCTGATTTCTACAAATGCTTTGATTTACAGTCTTGGAAAGGAAGACCTTTTTATATTTTACAGCATCTTTTTTGTACCAGATAAAGCCAGATAATTGTGTATCATTAAGATGGTAGCTCAGCTCTTTGAATGGAGAGTTTAAATACTTACATTTCAGACATTCAGTGCAACCATGTACATACACAAAGTAGTTGATAGAGGTCTAATCATCACAGCATTTTAATTGATTTCTGGCATTTTCTGTAGGCTTTGATTCTTTTTGTTTCGAAGAAAGCTCAACTTCTGTGTAAGATTTTGTGTGTGAGTTGCAGATGTAAAATGTACAAATTGAGTTCATTGTGCTGTAACAAAAGAGAAGGGAGGAAATAGGGCAGCGTTCTGGTGAGAAGAGTGAATGCTAGGAAAGCCGGGTAGAAGTCTTAGTGCTTTGTGAATTCAGAGAAACTAGCTTATAGTGCAATATTTTTCTAAGGACATGTTCTGCTTCATTTTGATGCTGGGTGTATAATTCATAAAAGAAAATTCATTTGATTTAAAAATAGTTGGACAGCAGACAGCTGTTGTCACCTAAGTGTGCCGAAAATATGCACCCCTAATACCTTGTCAAAAAATGACACCCAGCTCTTTAGCATTCAGTGATTCTGCATAATGCCCACCTCACTTACGTATGGAAAGCAATTGGGAAACATTAATTTTTTTTTTAAACCCCTAGTTCTAACCCTCCTACTCTTAGCTAGTTAGTATTTTTCCTCCTGCACTTGGAACTAAAGCTTGCACTAAGCTTATGAGCCTTGCACTGGTCTTGAGAGGGTTTCTCAGTTTGGCTATTTGGAGATGATGGGATACCTTTTGAATGTTCTAGCATTTCAACTCAAAACTTCCAGGTAACCTGTGTGTCAGTGGTGAACATAGTTCTCTTGGTGAGAGCTTTTTGCTCAGTTCAGTGAAAGCAAGGGAACTAGAAGACCAGTAAACATTGCCTGGGCTCTGTCTGTATCAGTAGGTAAGAGGGCCAGGAACCAGTCCTTGGACCATGAACTGGTACCGTAGCTGGCCAGAGCCGCACCACCAGGGCTCTCTGTAGGGGGAGTGAAACCTCCTTTCGACTCCTCCACGTTGTCTTCTGGGAATGGTGCCTGGGCTGGGCAGTTCCGTGAGTGGCGCCGGGGGCTGCGCTTAGGCCTGCTTCGGCATTGGGGGTGAGCACCAGGCCAGCGCCCAAGCCTGCATACTCTCCTCTTTTATTTAGCAGTAGAGACACAGGGGTACAAGCAATTAGTGTGTAAAAAAAATTATATTTGTATTGTATTTAGCAGTAGAGACACAGGGGTACAAGCTGTAGCATCTTGCTAGCCACGCTAGCTCCTCAACCACAGGCCGCAGAGCAAACAAATGATTACCAGCAGTCATAAGACATCCCCATATCCCTGATATGAGCTTTACTTACTCCTCCAGTGCTCACACTGTGGACAAACCAAACAAAGGAAGGAGAAAGCAGAGAGTGGCTGTCCCATGGCTACACCTGAGTAAGTCTGGGGATGGGCACGATTACTGCAGGAAAAACATCCCTTAGCTTCAGCTTGTCTAACTGAAAACAGATGAAACTGCGGCATGTCACACAGACTTTTTTTAGTGACTCATCTGGCACTTGCCTGGCTGAAGCATCCCTGTTCTGAAACACCTTCTGTGCATCCCCAAGTTCCTCTTGTGTCCATCACCACCCTCCACGCCGGCTCCTTCCAAGAGCCTGTTCTTCACTCCTGCTTGGCCCAGGTACTGCCGGCTCCTCCAGTGCTGGGACGGGCACGTTTTGCCTTGTGTTGCTCCAACACGTCAGGGGTCTGGCTCCCGGATACCGAGTGCTTTATCGTAGCAAAGTCCTGTGGAGGACTACACTCATGCAGCCACCGAAGTGTGCCAACAGGGGACCATCTGAACAAAAGCGAGAGGGGCCAGCCAGCACTGCTGTCCGTACTTGGATAAAAGGCTTTTCTGCCGTGAACTTGTGGAAAATGTGGAAGATAAGGGTCTGCAACTCTCAGGTGAAGTGGGGCTGTCACGGCCAGCGATCGCCTCAGTGTTGCACTAACACACTTTTGGTATTGACAAACCAACCTTAAGCCAAAAATAAGACTAGAGATGATTCAAAACTTTCCGAGGCCATGGCACTGCCACCAGCTTGTCATTCCCCTGCCTCCCCCCACCACTTCTGGAGCCAGGACTCCATGTTGACAAACTGCAGCGCTCTCGCCCCCTGCTCTGACAGCTGCTGTTGTGCATTTATTTATTTATTTAGACCGCACACTTTGCTTTTTATGCTTTTTGTATTGCAAAATACAGAAATATATTATTTATGCTATCTTAGAAGACCGTGTGCATGTGAAGAGGCAAAGACAGGAAGAAATAAAAATAAAGACTAAAAGGTACAGGCAAAAACTCTTTAAAATATTTGAAATGGTACCAGTAAAATGCCTGTTCATTAACTATGACACTGTGGAGATATAAAATAGAAGCTATTTTTATTTGAGATTTAATAATGAATGCTGCCTAAATGAACAATGGGAATTAAAATGGGAGAACAAAAGAAAAAAAAATGTAGGAGGAGACATTCGTATCAGGTACAAGATAATTGCAAAGTCTTTCAGAAGACAGACTATTTCTAGGTACAGTTTGAAGACAAATGTTAACCATCAGGAAAAAAAAAACAACCTTGCTTACCAAGGGAAGCATACAAGATTTCTAAATAAAAATTTGTCTAAAATTAACCAAATAAATGAGATTTAAAGGCAGCAACTGTGCGTGCTGACAAGTATGAGTGGAGTTGCATACGGAAGCAGGACTCTATAACGACTGAGGTGACACTGTCTGGAAATGGCCCTGGTCCTGCCATGCATCTCAGAATAATCTAGCTGAGGTTTTACTTTTTAAGACAGACGGTTTTTGAAAAATAATTGTCTTACCCACCACAATTGGGGTTTTTCTGAGAAAGAACCTTTAAGAGGAATTCTGTGAAAAGTGATCTTCCCACTTCTCAAGATTCACACGAGAACATTGCTGTATTTTTTCCTCCAGCTCCAATTCTAGTAGAGAGGCAGCCACAGAAGATGCATTTCACTCGCTGGCTGGCTCTGCGAGTGCTGCTCCACCGTCCCTGGCTGTCCTGATGGAGTGAAGCAAGACTCTGCAGCCAATTCTTACCTTGGCCTCATGCTGGAATGGTAGTTAATGGTGGTGGGAACAAGCAGGTTATAGTGACAAAGTGGGGGACAGAGGGCACTGCACCTTACTACTTGCGACCCCCAAGGAGGAACTCTGAAGGAGAATTCCTCCTGGAGAGGCCTGATCCAGCACGACCTTCCACGCAAAACCAGCCTTGTGCCTCACAAAACCAGCTACAGCTAAGAAGTCCACGTGGTCCCACAGTTCAGGAGCTGCTGCCCCTTTTCTTCTCAAGAGCTTTCATTAGGTCGGACATGAAATCTGCTTGCCTGCCTCCACCCCCAAGTGGAGGTGGCCCAGCTGATCGTGGCTCTCCAGCTTGTCCTGTGTTTTCTACCCTTTTTGAAGGAAGTGGCACAGGTTTCTTTGTTGGAGGTGGTGGCTTACTGGAGACAGGTGGAGGTGGAGGTGGAGGGGGTAATGGCAGGTCTCCATTACCGCTGCTGGAGGCTGGTGGTGGTGGAGGCACAAAATCAGGAGGAGATTCACAGAAATCAGACGGTGGGGAAAAATCAATCTTCAGTGTAGGTGGTGGTGCTGGAAAGCTGTCTGGATCTGTTAGGAAAACGCCGCTGTCTCGTTTGACTTTGGAGGGTAGAATTGGTGAAACAGAAACAGCAGATGACCGCCTTTCAGGTGGAGGAGGAGGCTGCAGTGAGTTCCTCTTAGCCTGGTATTTCTGTGGCCTCATCGCTGACTGCGCCAGGCCCGGCGCACTAATGTTATTTGACTTAGCCTTTAAGAAGCAGAAGGAATAAAAGGACAAGGCACAGTCAGTGCACGTGTAAACTAATACCGCTGCCTAAGAACAGTGAAAAGATGTGAAAACGTGTGAGAAGAGCGCAGTAGACAGACAGCAAAATGAAGCTGAGTACATTTTGACTGAAGAGTGCAAATAGTATTTTGTTTTCTTTCTGGAGCTGCCCACAGAGTTTTAACAGTGGAAACCTCCCTGTTGACAGTATTCATAGTGCTTCTTTGAGTGCTGTCCTCAGAACACGAGCTGGCGGGGCTCATTGAGAGGGCTTTAAACTAGGTTCGAAGGGGGAAGGGGATATTGCCCAGCTCACTAGGGATGAGCCTAGGCTTGGAGTGCCAAGGCCAGGGGTGAGATTGACAGCCCAG
>Ga0065711_1030025_pt1 | contig 34025 bp, 20 predicted proteins | sample Hoacrofraction12_FD_59098 | JGI IMG/M metagenome (GOLD analysis project Ga0065711, IMG submission 59098) | Hoatzin crop microbial communities from Cojedes, Venezuela - Epithelial fraction 12 v2 (version 2) | ecosystem: Host-associated > Birds > Digestive system > Esophagus > Crop | place...
TCTTGTCTTCTCTGCCCCCCCCACCCCCGCCATCCCCGCCAGACCTCCGATTCCCAGTTCACCGAAAGTAAAGTTTAAAAGGTTGCACGACATATGACTGCATTTGCATCTTAATCTCATCTCCTGGGATCGAATCCAAACTTCCCCGATATTGGATCGGGACACTGCCATAGGCATGTTCTGGATATAAGAAGTTTGGATTCCTGCAAAGACAAGCACAGGGTCGAGGTCAAAGGGACCTTGAAAAGCTCGCCAAGGCGTGTCAGGCTGACAGAGCCATGATTCTCAGTCCCTCTTCTAAAATCCAATCCCGAGTGACAGATTTACTGGGAGAGGCCCAGGTGAGAAGTTCATCTGATATGTAGCAACAGTGAACTTCAGCGACTGAGCAGAGCATTACCCTGAGGCAAAGGCATGAACTCCCCTTTGGAAACATCCCCAGTTCAGCAGGAGTTGCACATCCCGCTGCAGGAACAGGTACCTGGACTTTGTGGCACCTCCACTGCAGGATCAGGCACGTCTGGGCAAAGGCAGGATAAAGGGCACAAGCAGGCAGGTGTGGGAAGAAGGTGTTGTGGGCAGCAAAGAGAGAAGCAAATCTCTACGAAGAAGTAAGAACCTTAGGAAAAGCGTAAAGAGATGCAGCAACAAATGAACAGGACCTCCCAGGGGTCAGCTACTGCGTAGTATTTTCCCACTATCCCACGAACACTAGCAGACATATGACAGTACAAAGGTTTGTGGTTTTCTTCACACCCAGCTGAGGGAAGAAACCTGCTGAGTCCAAAACTGTTGTAATCAGATGAGAAAGGCTTCTTGACATGCAGTGGGCTCAAGCAGACTTGGAAGAAGAGCAGCCTGTCTTACCAGAACGAAAGATGTGTAGAGGAAGGAAAAATATGCACTCTCTTAATTTTTACAAAATTTGGTTTTCATTACCCAAATGAAATGATACTAATTGAATTTTGAATATGAAATAAATGGATTTTGTTTTCAAAAATCAAGAAAGCAAACATGCAAACCACTCCCTCCCTAATCCCACCTGACTGCTTTGCCTTCATTGTGGTACTGAGGTATGTGCTTGCTGAACCAGAATATGGATATAAGACCTTTTTTCGAACAGCATCAGAGTTACCTGACACTGTTTTAATAGATCAGGAGCTGGTTGCTCCTTTTCTGGGAAGTGCTGTCTCAAGTCTGCAACATGCATTTCACAGCAGGGGAACATCTCACGAGGAATTCACTATGGGATGCCTATGAGAACTGTGAGAAACTAGTTTCAAAGGCAGTTTGCTTCTGTGATTTTGGTTTTTTTTTAAGTCTGTGTTTTTACTTTCCAGTTTGGAAAACCAGTTCTACAGGTTTAAGTTAATCAAGCAGTTTAAATGGAGGTGGACAGCAAGCCCTTTAGAAACTGATGGCCAGTTTCTACGGAGGTGTGAACTCTTGCTCCTCTATCTGCAGAGATGCCAGGGCAGGGAAAAGGGGATCTCCACATCAAAGAAAGGCATGGAGGAAAGAAAAGCCTTTGGCAGAACCTAGGAGCAGGTGAGAGCAATGGGACTGTCCTCAGGGAAGCAGGTAGGGCATTGCAGGTGCAAAGAAAACAACCACACTGGGAGCTTGCAGGGCAGGAGGTGTGGGGAAAACCACCTCCTCCTGGGCTGTTGAGATGTCAAGGATGGCTGTGAATAGGACTGAGACCCAAATACATGAACATTCATAGCTGAACGGGTTGGAAAACCCTTTCTGACTGCGTAACTCTAGGAACCTCAGGACACCATCAGTACTTGCGCAACACAAGTAATGGATACTCCTAAGCATCACATAGGCCTGTCTTTAAGACAGCGCTCTGACTCAGAGGCTTTCTGAAGCCCTATCTGGATGCCAGTTGCCACCATTGCTGCTCATGCAAGAGCAAGACTTGGATATTTGGCCCCAGACTACAGGACTGGACACCTTTCTGCTCAAGCCTGCATCTAGGAAAAAGACACAGCATCAGGGCAGCCCATGGACATCACAAATGTAAGGTACAACATTGTCTGCTTAAATACTTCCAGATTCCCCTTAGCAAGAGAGACATCTCTGTAAAGCGTTATTGAGCTTTTATGTTCTCATTTAATATTCTCAGATACTAACAAATCCTGCAGTGATTTAGTCCTCCTTGTAAAATGAGGTGATTAAGATCTTTTCTATCACAGAGTGCTTAGTTTTTCTTTCATGCTACAGTCTTTATTCCCTATGCGGTAATGTGGTAGCATGTTATAGTACCACTCGACTTGTCAGGAATACTTTTTTATTTTTGCTTTATGAAAGAATTCCTATCTTCTAAACACTTGCTTTAATCCTCCTGGAACAATCTCTGTTCCAATTATTAAAAGTAACCTTTTAGACTCATGCGATGAAAAATGAAATTATTTGAAATGCTAGATTGTTGGTTGGAGCAGACTTCAGTCTTGCTATGGTTTTTCATTCCTTGAGCAGTGATGCTGAAATCAACATTTCAGCTGCTATGGTGCAGGGCCATTCCACCAGTCTGTGCCTGTGAACCCCAGCAGAAAGGCAAGTGTAGTTATCTCTGTTCCATTATTACAGCTATTATATGCAGTGTTGCTTCCATGAACTTTAAAAAAAATTTTGCTGTGTGTGCTTTGGTTTTGTTTTGGTTTGCTTTTCTGTTAGTGTCATCTTCCACAGGCCTTTTTTTATTGAGAATCTCAGCTTTCATGTTTTTTTTTCATTTTATTTAATTTCTGAATTTTATAATTACGTAGAAGTACTTGGTATGACAAATTGTAAAAATCTGCCAAGCAAAAAGTCAACAAACATTGCTTGTAAACACTAAGTGTGGTCATAATTTTTAGAAAAATCTTATTTGGGGAGTAATTTCACATGGAATTTTGGGGTTGTGACAGTGTTGAGTGGATTTACATTCCTTCCCTTACCCTGCTGTCTCCCATGCTTGAGCGAACCTCAGTGTAACAAGCACAATGAGTGCATGAGGATGGGGAACATCTGATGCCCAACATCAATGATGACAGCTAAGGACCTTGCTGTGATCAAATAGCAAGCTGAATGGTAAGAATATTAAGAACAGAAAGCAAACCAAAACACTGCTGTGCAGCTGTACAAATGTATGGCATTCTACATCTTGAATACAAAATACAGGTTGTATCACAGTATTTCCAAGGTGATGAAAAAAACCTGAGATATGATGAAGAAAATGAGAATAGGAGACAGGTTCTGGAAGAGGACAGGTTGAGAATTCTGAACTTGACAAAGAGACACCTGTGCAAAGTGGATAAGGGATATTAATAATTATTTTTTAATTGCACAAGAGCTAAGGGGACCCAATAAAATGATCAAGCAGCAGGTTTAAAATCAATTATTCTCAAGTACTCTCTTGAGAGGCAGTCTACTTCCACCTTCATCAGCCCAACCTCTCAGCCGTCCAAGGGGCAGGCTGTCTGTCTGCTAGAAGTGCTACTTCACCCAGCAGTCAGCCGGGCAGTTTCTGCCCCTCTGTACCCCCTTCCCTCTACACGCTGAAATTCACTGTTGGAGAAAAGCTATCAGTTTGAAGAAACACTACAGGCATGGCTAGAAACTCCCTTTCAAGCAATGCATTTGTTAATCTTTATCTTGCCGTGTAGCTGTGCCTAAAGGCCACAACTGGAGCACATCACTGAACGAGGTAGGCCTTTCTTCATGAAACTGTCTGTAGCCTCAAAGCCATCACATAACCTGAAGATAAGAAGTGGCCAGGCAGGCGAGAGGGAGAGGATAAGCTGCACCGAGAAGTGGTGTGCACACAATAGATTTGTGAAATGTGACAGGTTTGACAGAAATATTTCTATATCTATCCATCTAACTACCAATATATCCATCTATTTATCTATCGATCTATCTATCTACACACACCTATATATACCACTGCTCAAATGATTTTCTTTGAACTTGAAGATATTTTTGTAAATTCCATCAGTTTAACGGACTAAGCCTTCCCTTTCTGGCAACCAGCTGACTTCTTGAGCTGACTAAATAAAACAACTTGAACTTCTTCCTCATCCTGATAAAACGTCTGGATACAGAAATCTCTATATTCTGAGGGCACAGACAGCTTGTCAATTTTTTAGATAATTAGGCTATTAATAAATTAGACACACTTCTTCCTCATCTAATAATAATCATGACAACTTCCCACAGAATATTGCTCTATTTTTTTCCTTTCACTCCACTATGTTCAAGTTCATTTCTGGCCTTTCACCTTGTTACAATTCTTTCTCTTCAAAGATGGATGCTTCTTGCTATAAAGCAGTCTGGCATCCCCAAGGGTGATAGTCCTAGAAATGGAAATCTGGCTCCTGTTTCTCATTCACAGCCTCGGTGAAAAGCTCCTGCCTTCTTGCACTGCTTGACTGTGCAATCTGGAGAAAGGACCTTGAAGCTTCAGTGCTCAGCAGGACTCAATAGTCCCGAGCAAAGCTGAAGCAGTTCCCTTCCCACTTCAGATACATTTCATATTCTCTAAATCCATCTGCAGTCTTCAGACTGTCTTAGCAGCACTGGATCAAAATTTTCAAATAACTTCACTTGAAAAACATAGAAATACAAAGTGCTGCATGTTGCTTGTCTTCAAGCAGAACATGCAGAAGTTTCATTCCTAAGCAACGTTTCAGACTGAAAAGTAATGTCATGGCATCTGAAAGGAGAGTTATCAACACCTGAAAATGACATGTTTCATTTTGCTTCAGATCAAGGAAAACAACCCCATGGTTTGTCCCCAGTTTATTTATTTATCAAAGAGAAAAAGTTTTTAAAAAAAAAATCACAAATTTTCTCCAATATTTTTTTCTTCGTTTTGAATTTCGACTTTCTCATCCAACAATGCATAAAAACTAAATATCTGTTGAGCTCTTCAGACGAGTGTTCTCAAATCCGCAGTTGCCAGTCTCAGGGTTTTATGGTGATTCCTACCCAGTTTACTAAATACTATAAAACTTCACCTTCTTGAAACATGCAGTCAGGCAAGAATCTGAGCTTGTTCCTTCAAAAGTCTTTTTCAAGCTCTCACAGTCTTTTGGAAGGACTAAGAGCATGGCCTAAGTGCATGGTATTGGTTTAATATCTAAAGGCAGACTAAAACATCCCCAATAGATTGTACTTCCAACATCAGCTTTGAAACAGGGGTTGGGCCAGAGTGACTCTAGAGATCGTTCCCAACTTAATATTTGCTTTGATTCTCTGATATCCTCACTTCAGAGGACAGTCTGAGGGTATTTTAGAACCAGTCTCAGAGGACTTCAAGAGCTCATTGTTGATATTGCAGCTTCCACAGATTTCAGTGAGAACTGTGGATGCTTGGACCCTATGCTTTGTGTCAAATGTCCATCTGCAAAACACTGCTTCTCTCCCTCAAAGGGCCTCTCTGATCTTTGAGAGTAAGGACCTGTCTGTGTAACACACACTTTGAGCGAGGTTTGGGAAAAGCATAATTATAACAACTAGCAGGGAGTACTGATTAGCTGACAGAATGGGTTTTCTGTTCAAGGTGGACATCCTGATGTCTTTTTTTCTTTCTTTTTTTTTTCATAAAGGACATCCTGAAATCTTCTCAAACACGAAGAGGACTGAAAACCAACAAAGTGAAGCTTTTGTAAATGTCTGGTGAACCCTGGGGCGTGATCAGTAGTTAGCCTTTTGTCTTCGTCAAGGCTGAGCTTAGGCTGTGAGCAATCCATTGACACAGCTAAAAATAAGAAAGAAATACACCTTTAAAAATCCCCACAACCTAGGTCAAGAGTTAAGGACACCAAATAAAATCAAGCTTAGGGAATAAATCTTAAGGAACTAAAGAAATACAACTGTTTGCACGTCCTCTAAAACCCACAAATCCTAATGTGTATCCTTCCCATGGTCACTGACTAGGTGAAGACCTTTGAATCTGTATTTTTATATGTGGTTACCTGAAACAGAATAGATGTGTGATTGCCACGGCTATGACCACATGGCTGACACCTACTTCTGATGTGGGCAGCTGAGGATTTATGCCGTTGTACAGCCCCATCTGCCACACCATGGGAGTTTACTTGCCTTTTAATTTCTCTCCTCTCCACTGGTCCGTATGGTACAAAACTCATTTCAGGCAGTACTTAGTTTTGATTTAGCAACAAACAACAGGTGAGCCTGACAAAGAGCTGAACATACAGAAGTGCTCCGTGACTCCTGACAACCTGATTCCAGCCTCTCCCTCCTCCACACACAAGGACTGTTACGCAGCTCTCAACCCAGTAGATGACCTCTAAAAGCCTACCTCCACAACAGATACTTAAGGGGAGGGCAGACAGAGAATGATGCTTTTCATGTTACACTTAATCTGCAGTTTAGCTGATTCACTATTACGGTGTTTAATTGTTCTCAGTGGAATCTGTCTAATTGCTTTTCTTTTTACCCATATGAGTAATAATAATCATATTAATATAATTATACCAAGATATTTAAAAGAACGGAAAATGAAAAAGCTATTTCCCATGCAAGCAGGTGAAAGAAAGTGACTAGTAGGATGAGAAAGAATGCTTTCCTATATGAAACAGAAGAGGAATAATAGCAGCTGGCACAGGTAGGCTGACACGGCTACTGCCTTCTGTACATCATTGGTAAGCGTGGGTGATGGTAGGTGAAATAGTGACCAGCTGCATCGTTTTTCCAGCATAAACGGCAATAAAGGATTTGCAAAGTCTTATGCTGATAGTATACACATTTCAATATAGCCACATGCATATTCATGAGCGAAAACCGCTCTGCTTCTTAATAGCAGCTTATAGCCAAATGTCAACATTCTTATCCAGAAAAATCTCTCATTTAGCTGGGTGCGAGATCTGCCCAAACTCAGGCATTCAGGCACTGATTTTAAGTGCATGCCACAGAAAATGGTTTCCTGTTCCTCTTCACCTCCAGCGCTAGATTAGCACTTCGAAATACCAAAAATCAACAGTAGCAACTGTATTTTTAATACCTCGGGGAGCTGCAAATAATGTGGCCCAGAACAATAAAAGCTATTCCTCCAGTAAAATCTTCTGCTGTACCACACAGCTCCTCCGATGGCTTGGTGCCTGGTAGCCATACAACACACTGAGCTTGCTCTTTGCTGGATCCACTGCCCAGGGCAGGGCTTCTAGGGGGTGGCAAATGGGAAAGTTGTAGAAGACTGGAGTTTGCACTCCCCCGAGTCCCAGCTTGCTGATTTGCAAACTACTTGGTGATACTTCTGCCTGGAAAAGGAAATCTGAGTTACTGGAAATGCAGGATTTTGCAGCAGTTCTGAAGCAGCATTTCCAAAGCGAGCAGCCCTTCTCAGCTCACTACTTTTCTTTGTCAGGCAGGGAGAAAGCGAGCCCTTCTTAATCACCCTGGAGTCAATGAGGGGCACTGCCACCCTGTCACTCGATGATTAATTACTGCATCTGCAGCCAGGGCTGCCAGCAAGAAAGTGGACATCATCCATGACGCATACACAGCCATGTATTTAAAGGGAAATCTGTACAGCCACCACAGCTAGCACAGACTCAGGAGTGGAAGGGGGGGCCTTGCCCCAGTAAATCCACATCTGCCATCCAGCAGCTGCAAGACCAACAAAGCTCCTTCAGAAGAAAACAGGAGAAAACCCTTAAGCCACGGCAGGAAACTGTGTTATTATTCATCTTCTTCCTAGTGCAAATATCCCATGTCTTCCCACCCAAATGTTCCCAAAATGATTTTTTCCATGGGTACATCTCAGGTCACTGGTTCTGGAAATTCATGAAACAAACACAATGGGAACCTTATTGTTTCACTGGACTCTAAGAGATGAGGCTTTGGGAAGACCTTTAAATACCACACCAGCTCGGAATTCTGATTTTATGCAATTTTACTTTATTTTCCCTAGCTGTAGGCACCGGAAGAGCTTGCGGGGTGATTAGTTGTGAAAATATGACACGTATATGTCCTCACAAACACACACAGCCCTATTGCAAAGAGGTGCATGGGAGATTTGCGGTAAGGGGCAAGTAGTTAGTATTTCATTCTACTGAGCTACTGCCAAACTGCTTCTGCTTAAAAAAAAAAAAAAAAGAAGATTTGGAATTAAACAAAGAACGTTTTGAAGTATTACTTCCTTATGACTATATCCTCTCCCAGACTGGCACACACCGGAGGGTGACACATCAGCTACATTGACTCCCCTGGGCCTGTCCCCTTGGAGCACAGATGACACAAGTGGGTGGCGTTCAGTTTTCGTTGCTCCTTTGTCCCAGAGCTGGAGGCATCTTTTTGATTTAATGGCACATTGTATTCCTTGACAAGACAGAGTTAATGCCCTGAGCGGGATTCTATTCACACAGTAGCAGTGGATTAGAGATTTGATTTTCCTTTTTAACAAATCGGTACAGCAGATGGTATTGGGAAAAGAAAATGCATGCGCTACAGCAATGCAGCAGAGTTCCCCAGATCCCTGCCACAGAGGGGACAGCACTAAAGGGCAGACATATGCAGGCCAAGAAATTATGAATACTGCCTCCAATTTTTGATTTCCCCTTCCAGAGCAGAGAGACCCCATGTGCCCCCCAGCTGCCAGTGCTCTCATAGTATCTGAGACAAGCTCAGTGGCATTCTAGCTTTAAAGCCTGATGGGTTCCTACTGCTGTTGCTGTCTACCATTTCCAAAAATGAAGTTACCACATTGCTAGCGTGTAATGGCTGCATTTTTCTGACCAGAGTTTTCTGACACAGCAAAGTTACAGTCACAACCTGTACCTATACTTAAGCTGTTAGTACAGCTGTGTGAACAAATACTATACCTACCGCTGTAACTGATCTTGCCCACTACATTGAGGTAAGGGCTAAACACCTAACATGACCTCAGCTGAGGCTGAGGCTGCTTGCCTAAAGGCATGCGCCTGGCATTCGTAACTGCAAGCAGACCTCTGCAGCACCCCCTCTCCTGAGAGCCCCAGGGGGACCAAGGATCGAAGACCGGAGGGATGCACACTGCTCATTTCCATGCTAGGAGGATATCCATTTGGACATTTAATGAAGGAAAGTTGGGATGACATTGTCATCAGCCAATCAGAATAGTCACAAGCAATGCGCAAGTGAATTAACTTAGGGAAACTCTCCATATCTCCAGTGTATAGCTTGATAAGAGACAGTATGTGGAAACAGATCCTCTTCCTTTCTCAATTAAGCCACGATTTCCTACTCACTCAAAAAATTTAAAGGAAACTGCCAGCTGTCCCTGGATAAAATAGCATAACCTATTGACAATATTTTCTCTTCTTGGCCTTGACATCCACTCACCATTATGGGCTATTTGATAACTAAAGGGAAGGGAGATGCTGCAGTTTTCTGTATAGTTGTATCTTCTTTTTGTCCGGATCAGTCTTATGCTGGTTTCTTACAGCTAAGTAGCATCAGGAGGGCATTATCAGCAGCAGTGCCCCTATCAGACAAAGCCATAAACCCACCCAGAGGTCACTGCATACATTATTTCTTTTCACCAAGGAAAATATATCTCACTGCAGTTCTTTTTTTATTAATGCGTTTTGAAGCCTTTTTGAGCAGTATGCTGGACACTTAGTCAAGTGTCCTTTGCACTGACTGCTGCTGTAAGTTACTTCTTTGGAACAAAATTTGTCTCCTTCAGAGAAATAATTGGAAGAGGGAGACAGAAGGTGACCTCAACATTGCAAATTCCCCTGTATTTCGTGCAACAGGATGGGTGTTGTCACTCCAAGGATTTGGACAGAGGGCAAGGTTCTCCTCCTCATTTATGGTAGTATCTAAGGGACAACAGAAAACTGAATTTAATCTGTGAAATTTTGCAAGGTAAAATAAACAGGTCCATTTCCGTCAGAACAGTGAACCTGGAATGCTGTAGCAGACCTGGGTGGTGCTGCTCCCTCCAGTCTTGGACCACCCCTCCAAGCACAAGACAAGGCATAACCCTGAGTCAGTTCTTGCTCTACCCCTGCTGGCAGTGAGCAGCTGTCAGCTTCTTCCTGCAGCGCTGCCCTTCTCCCTAAGCTTTGCCTTAGCTGCAGTGATGCATGCATAGGTGGGGACTCTGCTCCTTATCCACTCCATACCTTGCTTTCTCCTTGCCCATCCAGCTTGGAGGCAGAGGAAGTAGCAGTTCTGCAGACAAATGTCCTTTCCCATGAACAAGTGAAACAACGGACCCCACAATTTACCCAGCAAAGGGAGGGAGACTGCTTTATGCTCTTTTATTTCATTACCAGACCAGTCAGGAGGATGTGTTACACCCTGAATTTTTGTAGACACAAGAAGAAAATTCATAGCAGCATTCACAGTCTTTGTCTCTCACTCCCGCCTCTCTCTTTTTCTATTACTTTTCTGCTGTAGACTGAGTTTTGTTCCAGACAAGTAACCTATGGCAGCAGCCTCAGCCAAGAGAGCACTCGGTTGGAGTGTATTGCACAGACAATAAGAGAACTGGGGGGGCAGGGGGAGATGCGCAGAAAATTACAGCAACAAGTAAAAGAGACCTCCAGAGATACAATCCAAATATTTCAGCTCAGTTTCAGCACCTATCTCAGAAGACTCTGTTAAAGCAACAGCTTTTGTGCTGTGCCTTGTCACCTGAAAAATAAATAAGGGAGCAGGCAGCAAAGTGCTCAGACCAGTTTAGCTGAATGAGACAGTGACTTTTTTATGGATACAGAATTTCAGATTAACAAGTAGATGCTTCTGACATGTTTTAGGAGTGGCTCCAGGGACTTTCTGGACACACAGATCTTCAGAGCTGTGTGTGTTTAAGTGCAGCCCCATCGGGTCGTACACAGAGAGATGCATTTCGCATCAGCCAGAGGGGGAAAAAACGAGAGGCCGGAAAAAATGAGAGGCCGTTTCTGCACTTGCTTTGTGCGTTGGGCTGTCCTTGCTGTTGTCTGTAGCTCTCCCGAGCTGGATTGAAAGTTCTTATTCAAAACAATATAATCACTGTGATTGATGGCCATTTCTAGTATTCACACAAATGCTTTCTTAATTCATTATATCCAACAGGTAATGCTGGAGGAAATAGCTACGACAGGTCTTAATGTAACAAGCGTTTAAGTATGTGTGTGAATATTATATTGATTTATGCTGAGAAAAAATCATCGTTTGGGAATGTGTCTTTACCAAGTACGGGAATTCTTTGACCTTTATCTTTTTTTTTTTTTTGTCTGTCTGCACTTCTGATGGATTTTTACATGGCCAAAAATAAACCAGAGGATGGGTCTCCTTAATTTCAAACTGGAAGAGACTAAGGTTGTTGTAGTATCTTGTGAATGGAAATCTCAGGCTGAGTTTCCTAAGCAGTTCTCCTTCCACTTCATTTCTCGGTATTAAAGGGAAAATTGAGAATTGTTTTCACTGTGGGAAAATACACATACTGGTTGCATTGTAACATAAAATATAAACTTGCATGAAAATGCCAAATTTTTTTGCCCATCAGCTGTGTTCTGGTGAGAAGCAATGAAGTACATACCGGAGATGACAAGACTACACCACTCCTTCTCATCCTCTTGCTGTAAATAGCCTCCAATTATTATTATCTCCGATCTTCAGCCCGGCTCTCTAATGAAAAGGTTTTACTTTAGCAAATTCAGAGCGGCCTTGGCAGAGTGTTTGTTATGAAAAGCTTCATGAGCAAAGAAAAGATTCAGGAAAGGACTTGCTTGGGTGAGAACTGTTTTATGAAATTCTCATGCCAGTCAGCGTAATGTATAGCCAATGCAAACATATAGACACTGTTGATGATACTTCTGCTCGGTAAGCACTAGAGTCACTGGTGAGGGGTAAAGCAGCTGCAGCTCTCCTCGTCCTTCTGCCCCAGGGATCTGCAGCTGTCTTCAAGGAGATGAAGACAGTGGCTGGTGCTTTCACACAGAAAGGCATCTGCTAATCGGAACAGGGAAGGCAGCTCAGAGGACGCGATAATCACAGCCCATCACTAAAGCAGATAACAACCCTTCTCAGTCATCTCCCTGACAGTGTATCTTTTTCTGCCTCATTGGAGGCCAGGGTGGGGAATCGGGATATTTATTTGTACACCCAACCTGGGTTCTTTTTTCAAACCGGATTCCAGATGGCCAACAATTTTGATTCAGGTGAACAGCTCATTTAGCAGTATCGGGCTGACGATTCAATGATTTCAAGAGCAAACAGCAACTCAGAAGCAAAATAGCATAGGGGGGGCAAACCATAAAATATTGACATAGAGATGGATGTGAACCTCAGTCTTGCCTCAGAAAAAGGCTCATGAATTTTAAAGGTCTTCAGACCTACCTAGGGGAAACCTTTGCTCACCGCACAACTGCATGTACATATGAATTAAAAAAGAACTGGAACAGGATTTCTAGAATATTTTAGGACAATGAAATATTATTTTCAAAATACATCCATCATGCAAAATGTCAAATCCAATTTGCAGAGAAAATCAAGCAGGAGCCAAAGAGGAAAAGAAGGTCTGAAGGTGAAGGAGCAAGTACCACTGAGGAGTGACAGAATGTCAGAGAGCAGGGCTCCTCCATGCCCCTGGTTGTTTATTTATTTTTATAGCTGGTAACTGTATTTTGCAACAATGATTTATTTTTTTTAAAGCTTAAATTTACAGAGAAATAAACGACCCTGAAGTTGTTTGTTGGAAACCTCCCTCCTCTTCAAGTTGGATATTTCACTACTGATACTGTGCCCTTGGTGGAGCAGAGAGAGGCGTGTGAGGAACACCTGAGCTTGGAGAGGCTTCTTCTTTTGGTAGCTACTGTTCCTGCACTGAATGATTTGCAGATTCAGGGTCTTTGTTTGTTTCTTGGGGTTCAAGGCACAAATCTTCTCACTTGGCTTTGTTATTCAGCAAGCAATTTAGACAGATCTTTGTTCATGGGAGCAGGATTTCCTGAGGACATCTGTCCAGACACCTATGTCCCACCCCAGCAGAACTCACTAGGCAAAAGGAAGAAACCCGCTGCTGTAGAGCCACGAAGACCTCTCCTGGTTTCCACGGCTGCATATTTAATCACTGAATAGCTGCACTTTCGGTCAGAATCTTTCCCCACTATAGATTTATACCAGTAAATATGTAGATTTTTCCCTCTGATGTTGTTACTCTTAATTAAAACCTATATGGGAGCAGAATGTAACCCAGTATGATCATTTCCAGGAAGGGTAAGTATTAGCTAAGTTCCTAACTCTTGGATGAACTCTTCTTCTTGCATTACTCTGTTATGAAATGGGGCCTCTGAAAAGGTTTATTAGCCTAGATTTAGACCCATCTGGTTTCATAGTAATGGGTCCCTCTTCACGTCAGCTGTCTGCTCAGAGGGCAAAGGCAATTAGAAATCAGTGGAAAAGAAACACTACTGTATTTACATTCTTAATAGTGTTGGCTTGATGCCCTGAGTTCCAATGAAATGTGCTTTGAGGGTGGCTATGAAAAAGGCAAGACTGATCGACAAAAGCGTGAAGACTTTTGTAGGTCTCAGGTTTGCCCTCACCCTGGCGTGGCAGTGATCAAAGCTCATCACCTGGCTGGCAGTGCCGGCTGCTGCAGTCAGGTCTCCGTTAAAGATTTCCTTCTGGGTCCCTCTGTGAGACACAGCTGTGGGTCTGTATGGGGAAGCCTGAGTCATCCCAGGGGCAAGAGAAGCAGCAATTTGGCACCAATCCTAGAGACACTGGTAAATGGAGGCACTACTATAAAGTCCTTCCCTGACACAAAAGTAGATATTTTTATATTTACTGCAAGATTATCTGCTCACTGGCTGTGAAAAAAAGGAAAAAAACCCCTTGTGTCAGTGCATTCTCATGGATTAGTTCAAGATCTTGGTTTTATAGTCTCAAACAGTTTAGTATGGCTCCTGGTTTCAGTGCAGCTTTTCACTCATTTCCGACAAGTATTTCTAGTACAAATAATGCCAGGGCCGTGGGAGTTGCATTTATCTGGTACAGAGTGAATCAGTTCAATCAGTCATTTCCATAACATGGAGGTAGAACATGTCTGAAAAGAAAAAAACGATAGCAATGTCCCAGTAAAGAATACTAATCCCATAATTAAACCAAACAAATAAATCCCTAGGACAAAGAAATATTCAAAGGTCGATCGACTGTTATTTGTGCCTAGGAAATTTTCTCTCTTATTCGGATAAAAACAAAAAGCATGCAGTTTGTAAATATCTGTTACTTTTCAGACAAAAAAGAAAATCTGGGATTTTTTTGTCATTTTGTCCTTTCATCATTATTTTGGTTTTGACATAAATAAAAAACATAATACATCAAAAATTACTGTGAATGCAGGCATCCTAAAAGATCAATAAACAGTTCAGTGGATCTGAGACAGAGCAGTCTTGCAGCCTTTCAAAATGGCATCCTAATGTTCCATATTAATTAAATACAGATTTTCAAAAGACAGTTAACAGAGCAAGTACAACCCAGCAGGTTGGGAATGTTGATTTCTCTTCCTTAATTGTGTTGTGAAGCCACCTCCACAGATAATAGAATAACAAATTAGCATGGAGGACAAAAGAACACAGAAATGATATAAGTGAATAACAAAAAATGAGATAGGGAATAAGAAAGTGATGAGGACTAAGCTGTGCTGACTTCTCCTCCCCTTCATCATCCGCTTGCTCAGACCTGGCCCAGAAGCCCTCCAGGGTCCCAGTGACGTCTAGCAGCCACTCGCCCTGTGTCACCACATTGTCCCTCAGCCTGCATTGCCCACAAATGCTCTCCTTTAGCTGTTTATTACAAAGCAAAACATCTGCTCCTTGTCCACCCACCCTTTGCCGTTTTCTCCCAGCTAAGGCATGGAACACACGTTCTCGAGTTCCTTGGCTTAAATTTAATTTTTGAGGCAATCAGCTTCAACAGAGCTGCTGATTGCAGCAGGACAGGGATTAGTAACTTTGTGAACACCTGAAATAGCAATTCTCCACCTTCACAGCACTAGTCCGCACATGCTGTATTCACTGCAGCCGTTGTTGGGGAATAAAGGACTGCTATTTTATCTTAGGGAACATCTTAATAAATAGCCTTTTCCAGAGTTTTTTTCCCCACAAACTTTGAATTTTCTCCAGAAGTTCCTACAGAAATCAGCATTCAAAACCTGTCAGAGATCTTTGAGGTTTTTTTTTAATCATCAATCAAGCAGGAGAATGGCAACGGGATGCACTGTGTCATGGTTGTTATTGTAATGGGAGGGTTCAAAGATGTGCTAAAACTACATAAAAGTTTTCAAATTCATTTTGTATAAGTCCTTTAAAAGAAGCTCACTGTTCAGCTAAAATATTCCTAGTTGGACACACTTCAGGCACAGCCTTTGCCACAGGATTTCCATTTCAGGCTTGCTGAAAGCACCTTGAGGGATAACTTCACAACTTTCTTCCATGGGCCACTTGAAACGGGAAGTGCATAAAAATGAAAAGCAGTGGGAAAGGAATCAAACTTCTTCAGCATTTATCACAGTTTATATCATTTCAAGGCATGGTAAAATGTTTAGGAGATTTCTCATTTTACTGGAATACTTTTAACCCTCTCGACACTGAGAATAGGCAATCATTGCCTGGACGTTTCTGAAAAAACTAAAAAATGGCACCCAAAGTTCCTCAAAAAAATTTATTTTGATTAGACCTGAAAATTGCATCCCTCCTTTCATTGTAGCACTCTGCAGATTTATGCTGACGTAACATCAATTTTTCTTCAGGCTGTGGTTGAGAGTAAAACTGAACATCTATTCAGCTTCTGTGATGTCCAAGTTACATTTGAAAGGCAGAAACGTGTAAAGAAAGGAAACCAAGCAGGAACAAGGCATTGCTGCCTTTTGCTTTAGAGAAGAGGGCTACCAAAGCCTGGCCAGTTGCAAGAGCTGATCTGTCCTCACAGCCAGTGTCCCCTGAGGTACAGTCAGAGACTTTACTGGCTGATCTAACCCAAGCATAGCTTTTTGCATGCTTTTCTCTAAAACATATCATTCTGCCATGATATAAAAGTTTGGTCTAAATGGTCTTTCACAATCTTAATCAGAGGTTGTGCTGGACCCTCTGAGACACCTAGGAGCTGGATACCCACATTATCCTCATTAGCCTACATCCTTAGTCCCAATTGCGTGTGACGAGGGCTCATAACTGAGGCTCAGTTCCATGCTAATTGTAAGCACGTGGCCAGCCTGGAGCACGCACACTGTGAACCTCTGGCAGGCTGCAAACTGTGATGGCTTTGCTGGGGACACTGGAGTGCCACAGCTCTCCCGTCTGCTCACACTCCTTTCCCTTTCTCTGGTTGGCATTTCCACTCTTCGCTGTGGCTTGTGTTTTCTGCCTCCCCCAAGTCCGCTGCACTTGCTGGTGAAGCCAGCGTGGTGTGCAGGTGCTGCCGGTCCTGCCGGGTCCACACACAGCAGCTGGCAAATCCTCTCAAACTGCTCTGCTGCAAATTTCGAGTCTACCTGCCCTTCTGCCTTTTCCAGCCACCTGGTCTTTGAGGAGGGTTTTTTTGTTGTTTGTGTGGTTTGCTTTTTTTCTTGGCAGGAAATCTGCTATCCAGAACAGTGCTGGGCAAACCTGACTCTCCAGTGATGGTACAGCTGTGTTACAGGTCATAAAGAGAGGAACAAACCATCAGATATGCTGGACAGGCAAGTCCCATGACACTCACAGGCTGTGACTCAGGCTATGAAGACAGAAGACACAGGGAACATTAACTGTTGGCTGGGTAGGCTGGACAGCCGTTACATTACTGCATTGGTAGCCTCCCCAAAGAAACACTGCACACAACCAACCCATCAATTCATATTTAAGCAGTAAATAAAGAAGACAAATGAGCAAAAGGAGGAATATATGCAAACAGTTTTCCACTCCTACGGCAGTATTCTATTGCTCTCAGGTTCAGCAGGTGCTGGCAGGTACTGTCCTCTCTCCTTTCCCATAAGCCTGTGGAGCATGTAAAAGCAAAGACCCCTTTGAAAGGGTTTCTCAGAAGTGCTGAGCATTTTAAAATGCTCCATTGATAATATGTTGAGAGTTTTGGTCTAACAGCACTAGATCAGATACAAGCGACAATGACTGCATTGAGTTATGCTGTGCAAGAAGCTGGTAAGGACATTGTAGCCCCATTCCTCGGGCAAATAGAGCATCCTTCTTGAAAAACCATGCCTGGCAAAACTCAGCCAGGACATAGTGGAGTGTACCAGTGGGCAACCTGGTGAGAAGGCTTCAAAGATCAGCAAACTGCCAGGGAGGAGCAGACTTTCGTTGCTGAGGGTCTGTGGGCTATTCATGCACATGCCCATGTGCTCTTCACCCTTTGAGGTTCCTTGTCAGTATTTCTCCATTCCTGAGACAATGGGAAAGTTCTCATGTATAGGACATGGCACTGTTTTGTCAGCCTAGGTACAACACGTCAAATACTCTGGAGAATTCAAAGGCATGTCTCGCTAGACACCTTTCTGACACTTCCATATTGACCACCAAGCAGGAACGAGAAATATGAATGCCCTTTTTTTTTTTTAATTCCATGACTGGAAAAAAGAAATAACACAAATGTAAAGTCCAAAAATGAATGAATTTGACTAAGTCTGAGCAGATCTTGGATGTAAAGTCACCAGTCTCAGTTCATGCTTATGATTAAAGTGCCAAGCAATGAACTGAAATAGTGCATCCAGGGTTGGAATCTCCTCCTAACCTAAGACTTGAGGAGTAATTTTGTTTGTCTGATCATCTTCCTCCACATCATCCTGAAGAGCTGATTGCTGAACTATATCCCCCCAGCACATGAGAACCAGCAGAGAGCCCTGTGAGACCTTTTATGCAAAGCTCATGTGGGTAGAACAGTTTGAAAATGAGACTTCCTCCAAGTAAAAACATCCATAATTTCCTCCCAAATGCCTCCTCCTGAACCAAGGAATAAAAATTGCAAAGTCAACAGAGGCATCTATGCTCCCCAAGGCGATGCACGAGAGCTGACCTAGCAAAAGCTTGTCTTTATTTTGCTGCTACAGACTTTTTGTTTTGCTTTGTTTTTGTTTTGTTTCTAATGGTACCAATCTAGCTGTCCAAACTGTCTCTGTTCCCACAGAATAATAATCAACTACCTAGTTCAACCACTTTATGTCATGAATATTGAAAAGAATATCTGAATAACATAGCTCATAGGTTATCCATTCCAACCTCGTGAAAGAATATAGAAAAGTTAAGACATCATAAAAAAATATTTTTAAAAGGGAGAAATGATGACAGAATTTGATGACACACAAACATATTAGTAATGGGAATACTAATTTACAAATGTTAGTGTTCTTCTCTGGGACACGGATTAATCTCTTAACTTTTCCTGGGACCAACGTAGTGTATACAACAAACTTAGAGCAGTATGAGTTACATCACTTATTCTTCTTTGCTTAGCTGCTTTAACAAGAACCTTTTACCTTTTCATTCTGTACAATATTAGTGAAGTCTTAAATTAGCTTCTGTCTACCTGACAGAAAGCCGTTTATTCCCCTGTAGGTGTGACTTCTACATTCAGGACAAATTGTGTGTTCAGTTTTGTGCAGAACCCTTCACATACCGGGGACCACAAAAGGTACGTTACTGGAAGGAGAAGTAGTTGTCCTGACTGACAGTAGATCACCTGTGAGCCAGGGCAGCACGGGGTAGCCTCAGCTACATCTACAAAGGGCTGCAGAAATCTTGTGTTGCATATGGCCTAGAGATGCCTTCTGTTAACCATTCTGTGCAAAGCAAACTATGATCCAAAATTCTTCATGGGTAAGTTGCACTGTATTACACCACCAGTTTAGCTGTCAGCTTAGCTTCCGGGAGTCAGGGCTTCCTAAATGGTATTTAGAGGGTGTCAAGTGAACAGCAACAGGGGAACAAGGGTGACAAGGTTTGATATGAACTCCTGTGACACTTGGATTGAAGAGATGAGACAATAGCATCCGGAATACTATTTCTCAAAGCTGAAGCAAGCTATACGTGGTGTGCATTTGCTGGTTGACTAACGCTGCTAGCAGTAAAGAGTGAAAGGGGGAAGAGGAACAAAGAGAGAGGGGAACAGTGCTAGCCAAGGTGGGGAGATGCGACAGGGGCCTGAGAAGAGACAAGTTACAATGTGAGTTTCAGATATAGCTTTAGGGGTTTTTTGAGAGCTGCTGAAGAAACCTAAACAGGCTTTTAAAAGTAAGAGCAAGCATTTATTAAACTGCAAACTGGAACCATTAGCTTACATTTATATAGAAAAATAATCAAAAGAAGACAAAAATGAAACAAATGGGTTCATTAACCCATGTCGCCCTCCCACCACGCTCCCACAAAGCAGGTCAGGTCTCTGCAGCATGCTGTCTCAGGTCTCTGCAGCTGGCTCGCAGTCCAGCAACTCAGCGCTTTCTGGAGGCACATATTTTGTTCTTTATTCCTTTCTCAAGAAGCCATCCTGCTCTTGCATGCTCTGTATCTTCCAAGGGGCACAAATATCTCTCTGACTTGGTTAGTATCCCCTAACCTGGTTACTACTCCCTAACCTGGAGGGCAGTAGACACAGTGAGGCAATGGGGGTGGTTATCTGCACCAAATACACTCAGACAATAAATACACCAGAAGATTTTCTTCCTGTAAGGTGTGAGATGGTGAGAAGAAAGGAGCAGATTAGCAGCAGAAAAGCTCGGTTAAATTGAGAATCAGACCCTGATTTTTTTCTTTAATAATGCAAAAAACCCACTTTTCCCATCCGTTGGACTTGTGTATCTCTCCAGTAAGGATCCTACCTACTTTGCACCTTCCGGCTTTCTTTACTTTAAGTCCTTGTGTTGTTGTGTTTGCTGTTGCCAGCATGAAACTATGACCCTGGAAGTGGAGCTGCTGCTCTCTCCTTGCTGCAGTCAACGCGCAGGGCAGGCTACGTGCCACAAAGCCTGTCAACCCTTCATTTAACATGATGGAGAGGCTTGCCAAGGAGAAACACTTCTTTATTCATCACCATGTTGCTAACAGCCTGCACAGAGACCCAAAATGGCTGCTTGGTGAAAGATAAGGTCTTGCTGGTGTTTAACCTTCCCTCCTGGGCTGCAGAAGAAGGAAAATGTGATTAAGAGCCACTGCATTGCTGTGTGCTGGGTACTGAGCTCTGGCCTGAAAGATGTCCGCAGAGCTGAGATATCAGAAGTTATCGTGGCTTTGGTGTCCTTTGTAACCACATTAAAAAAATGGGTATTGTGTTTTCCAGGTGTGTCGTATTTTCTGTCTGCACTGCTGGCCTGCCCAGCTTGCTGGGCCCAAGATAACTTTGCCCACTGGGTCATTAAAGAGATTAAGAGACCTGTCCTAATGTGACAGGGCAGGACAGCAAGCTGAGAAGATACTGCATCCCACCTGGCAGGGCAGGCTATTTCCCAGGTGGGCAGATAGCATCTGCAAAGCACTGCCATGGGGAGGAAGTGAGCCTGGACACCAAATGTTAAGTGAAGTGCTTGTTATCCTTCAACCTAACACAGGTGGTGAAAGGAATGTGGGAGGTAAGGGGGATGCTGGGGAAGGTTTATAAGGCTCTGGGAGAGGAGAGAGTAGAGCAGTGTCTGCCCCAGCTCTTCTGAACCTCTTGGCTGTGAGTGTTTGACCTGCTGCAAGCCCCTACAGCAAGCTGAACCCCACCTCAAGAGGGATGAGGTCAACCCTGCTTAAAACTGCAAGGTAGGACACAAGGGGGTTATTACTGAGAGTCAGACTGATGGTGTGTGTTATCCTGAGGTGGTACAAGCTTAAACAAGCCCTCCACTCATCAGCTCTCTGTAAAGGGATAATTAGGAGTGTTTGTGAAACACCTCTGTGGTTGTGTGGAAAGGACTGGGCAGCTGGGCTGACTCCTGGGAGCTGCTGAGATGTGGAGGTAGCAACAATGCTGCTTTGGTGTCTGGTGGGTTAACTGGGGGTGGTAAAGGCCATCTGAGGAGATAGAGAGTTTAAACCTGGTGCTGAGCTGCTGTATGGCTGGAGTGGTGTCAGTGATTTGCACCTGGTGTTGGTAATTAGCAGTGCTGGGAGGCAGGTGGGTTTGCAGGGACCTCCTGCTCTGGTAGCAGTGAGTTTCTCTCCCCTTTTACTGTAAGAAATGACTTCTCAAAGGTACCTGACCTCTTGGAGAGGGTGGGTGATGTGGCAGAGGAGCTGACTGGAGATGTTTTCAAGGAGTGGTTTTTACCTTATAAATACTGCTTTTGACAAAACCAAAGCATTATGTTGCCCCAGGGTGGCACAGGGTGTTCTCAATGTTTTGTTTCTACTGTTCAGTTTTGGTCATCTGCACTGGTTGTTTTATTCCATATGGCTTGAGCTCTAGCAGTGGCATGGCATGAGCCATCCTGTTTTTTTCCCAATACTGCTGGAAAAAAATGGCTTAATTGTCTCTTACATCAAACCAACCTTGAATCCCTGTTGTCCAAAATCTGAACTGAAGCTCCTTCAGTAGCTACCAGGGAAGCTGCAGGAGACTTGTTTTAACCTGGTTTCTGCAGGTCCCTGAAGAAAGGCAGGTGACAAGGCTAGTTCTCCCTAGACAGGGCTTCCCCTCGAGGTAGCCTGCAGCTCACAGCCAAAGAGGTGAAATAACCCTGTGACGTACTCTGTTAGAGTTTTTCTCAGAAAGCAGCTGTGATTTCATGCAATGATGGCAGTAGTGTCAGCTTATAAGAGCGATCCCCCATCCTCTGCTTCACCAGCTCCACTGGTCAGCTGCCCATTCCCCCATTCCCTTCCCTGTAATGGTTTTTGTTCCTCGGCTGAGCTGTGGTACTGCAACTGGTGCTGGAGGGGCAGGGGGAGGCTTTGGGACGTGAACAGGCATTGGCATCAGGACTGCAGAAAATTGTTACCTTAGTATTGCTGCTTTGGATGATGTATCATCAGACCGCAGCCTTCAGCCACACCCATGCAAGACCTCTGGTTCCTCCTACTGCTTGAATGAAAGGTGAAGTGATCTGGAAAGGCTGATGCTGGGGAGTGGACACGCATTTGAGTGTGCTGTTTCATAGACTGGGAAGTTACCCCTCTTCCATTAGTTGACACTGGCAGGTCTTTGTCTCCTAACTGCTGTTTACATCTTTCAGTTTTAGAGAAGCCAATAATTTAGTATGAGTTGGCAATAATTGTAGAGCACTGTAATGAGTCTCTCAAACTACAATGTAACTAGTCAGCTAATAGCCCCTGAAATCCCTTTCTGTGTAATGCTGTAGATACCTTGGAGAGATGAAATAGATATTCTTTGTTCTTTATTAAAGTTTTATGGTACGAGCTTTGTTATTTGGCTCAAAGCCTGTTTTTTGTCATTCTGGGGAAGAATTTTCAAAACTGAAACTAAGTTTTTAAAGCTATTTGTGCGTCTTAAAAAGCACATTTTTCACATTAACTTGCAGCCCTGGAAAATGAGTCCATTGTTCTCTGCTGTTGGTGAACAGGGGAGGAGAGTGGCCAAGAAGGGTTGAAGTGCCCTAGCTGCAGTTCCTCCAGGGACATCATGCCTGGGTCATGCTTTCACTTAAGGCTTCAGTGTTGTCATACTGCAGTAATGTATAGGTAAATTCTCCTGGTGTAGTCTGGGAGTGCATGCTGTCTCAGAGCACAGGCTGAACAAGCTCAAAACAATGTTGTGTTAGGGTGATGCTGATTCTTGTTAGTAGGGCTCTCTGAGTACCATCTGGGTGCCATGGTGATGTTGCTATATGATTTTGATTTGTGCTATGCCCACTCCTGAGCTGGTAGAGAACCTAGGCCTGGCTGTAATCTACCTGTGTCTTATGGAAGAAGTTTAGGACTCTCACTGCTCTTTATTATAGTTGATTAAAATAAGAAATCACATTCTCAATTTGCAGTTCTGTCACAAAAGTTTTGACCACTCTGTTATGGCTCTACTCACTGCAAAACTCTCATCAAGATGATGTCAACTAAGCTGGCAAAAAATCAGCAGAAAGACTCAGATGAAAAGTTGTTTCATTAGTGGAGACAAGCTCAGAAATGAGAAGCTGGAGAAGAGTATCCAACTTGGAGCAGAGATTGCCTCCCAGAGCTCTGGGTGGGTGGGATCTTGCCACTGAGGCTCCTATGATGCAGAGTTTTTTCCAGGTGATGCCACAGAGTGGCTTCCTTGACAGGTGGCAATGAATTGACAGCTTAAGAGCTTTTTGCAGAAAAGAGACATGTAGAAATATTCTGTGACTAATGAAGATAGAATTGATGTCACTGGATTCAGTAGTGGATTCTCCAGATGAACCTGTTACTTTAAGTTTGTATAGAGAAACTGCCTGAGGACTGTTCTGGGCTACACGCTGTGCCTGAAATGTGGGGTTTTAGTAGGTGAGACTGGAGGAAGTCATATGCCTTACTTAAGGAACGAATAGTTGGAATGATTGCTGGGGCATCTTGTCATATCTGCATGTTCAATGTGTTGTCACAAGTTGATGCTTTATTGATTTTTCTTCCTGAGCATTCCTCATTTTGGACCTTGATTCCCTACTTTGAAAGATGGGGCATGTCACTTTATCCAGGGTACTCAGAAAATAATCTAACATTCTCTGGGATCCTCAGCCAGGGTTCAGTTATACGGTACTGTTCATTTTAAGAGTCCCTCTGGCTATCTGAACTTGGCCCTGATTGCTGTCAACAGCAATTGGCAAAGGAGTTTTATCTACAGCTATAATTTGTTTCCTGTCACTAGAGCATTAGCAGACAGAGGGTTTCTCAGCTCCTGCTTTGCATAAATGCTTTCTCAGAACTCCTGGAAGCATTTTTCCACCTCTCAACGTTATTTAGGCAAAATGTCTTTGCATACCCCTCTGGAAATGAGAGCTTTCATCTCTGCTAGGTCTCACTCAGGGTATGGTGGTAGGTAGGTGTAATAAAAGGCTGAGAGCTTCCCAAAGGAAACTTCTTGTGTTGCATGATGGATAGTAAATAGCAGGAAATCTGTTCAAAACTTATCAGCTGAGAACTATTTACAATGACTTTGCAGTTTTGATCTCTACCAAGATTTCTTTTGTTTCCATACTACTTCCATCTTGCTTGCTCTGGAATGCTGCCCCAGCAAAAAGAGGATTGCTGAAGAGTATTTCCAAGCCCCTCAAACTGTAATAAAAGACACTGGAGATCACCAGTGTTATGCTTTAAGTTACCTTAAGTTACCATAATATGTACTTTGAAACTTTAGTACTTTAACTGCATACAAAAATAAAAGAGCAAAACTGCTGATTTTAGTAGGAAAAGGAGCTGAAATACTCCTGCAATCAGTTCTGTAACACAGCTACCTCTGGGCAGAAGGCAGGAACAGCATAAGGTTCACTGGATGTAGTTAGACAACATGGAATACTTTTCTTGTGTACCTTATTCTGAAAGGTGTGTCTGAAACTGCATCAGGACTTCTATGCTACACCTAGAGTATGTCTTCTATCTTAGTGCAATGACTGAACAGCAACAACAAAATAAGCAAAGCAGATAGCAGTACAGAAATATCCTTGGTTTATTCAGATGAGCCCAGAAGAACGAGTATCCTGATGATTGGATGGTATGTGCTATTAAGCATATAGGTTAGTCACCACTCTGCAAATTGTGTCTACGCAGTGTATGCAAACCTCTAAATGTAGACTGCTGTTGTTGCAGTTACTTGTATTGAAAGTATCCTGTTATAAATGGTTTAGTAGCATCCATTAGTAGGACTGAAATTGATGGCATATTCTGTTGATGACTGATTTAAAAGAAACTGCACTTAAAGTAGCCTCAAAGAAATTCCTGGTTCTTTCTCAGTAATTTTTCCCTCCCAGAGAGAAATCTTTAGATCCATTTGTGTGTTATGTCCAGATGTCCTGGGTTCTGCCAGAACAGGGTAAATATTCACTAGAAGCCAGGAGGGGACACAGCGGGGCTGGCTGACCCCAACTGGCCAGACAAAGGGGGTACTGGGTGCCATGCGATACCATGCTCGGTTCTGAGCCGGGGGGCTGCTGGGGGGGGAGGTGAATAGAAGCTCAGGAGTGTGCTGGGTGGCAGGCAGTGAGAGAGTTGCTCTGTGTCTTGCATTGGTTTTTTGTATATTCTTCTTGTCAGTATTGATTGTGTTACTGTTCATTTTCTTTGCTGTTCTGTCAAACCGCCCTTCTCCTGACCTGTGACTTTTGCCTTTTTCTTCTCATTCTCCTGCCCACCCCAGCAGGAGGATGGGTGATAGAGTGATTGTGTGGCCCTCTGGGGCCAGACCATGACACCAGACTAGTAGCATCTTTTGCAACTTCAAAATACAGGCCTAAATTTGTCTGTCACCTGTGCATTTTCTGAATGGCAAGGTTCTGAAATGTGAATATTATCAAAATAAAGAAAATTCTGCAGCTAATAATGGAAAAAGTGTTCTGAAGTGAAGGATTTTGAGCAAAAATAGCAGGTGGATGTTACTATGTACACAAGGTGTTTGTAAGTTCATCTCTAACACTGGGTGAGTGACTTACTCCAAGTAATTTCAGAGTTCTTGGATGTGATTTTTGTACCAAACATATGAATGTTAGTCCTCCTGTAGGAATGGATTTTGTGGATGAAACTGAAATAGAAAGAAACTTAAGAGCAGGATTTTTTTAGGTAGGGGTTTCACTATTTTGATCAGCCCTTCTGCTCTGTTTGGGCTAGTTAAGCCCTATATGAAACAAGCATGAAATTTAACCATGGCAGGAGCTGGTCACCTACAAGGACTAAAGGCAATACGGAGCTATTTTTTTTTGCTGGTCAAAACACTCGAGGCATGGTATCAACTTGCATGGTTCTCTACTAGCACATCAGTGCTTAGCTGGGAATCCCTACTGTGAGCTCAGGTGTGACAAATGCTTGAACAGTGCTGTGAATGAGAAAAAGGAAAATCTCATTTAAGAAAAAAGAAGGGGGTTTGTCTTATTCTGGATTCATTCCTAATCTGGGCAACAGCATGATAATTCAGTAGTAGTGACACAACTGGAGCGGTTGGCATGCTGGAAATCCGTTGTCAGGAGTGAGCAATGGGTAATAAGGGAGAGTGATTTAAATCACTGTTTGTCCCAGACTGAGGCTTTACTTTTTAATGGAGGAACCTACAAATTTGGCCTCTAAAAACAGTTGCCTGTGAAATATGGATGTTACTTTGGCAGAATGTATCACTGCAGGGTTAATGTGAACTTGTTGCAAACAAGCTGCTTTCTGGGTTCTTGTTAGCTAGTTAATGGAAAAATCTGCTCTGTTACAGGTAGCCATGATACAACATCTGTGGTGTTGCATGGGTGTAGCTGGGTGAGAGGGGGAGACTTGCCTCTTCTCTATGCAAATTGCAAACTTCATGTGTAGAATAATGTTGAGCCTGTGCCTCTGCATGGCTGTTTCCCTCATCTGGAACATCAAAGTGTCTTGTTCCTTTTTGTGATGATGTTCCTCTGCTAATTCTGCCAAGCTTTACATTCTGAAAAGAATAAGAAACATTAGGAATTATTTGTCATTCAATAGGACTAATAACTGAAGAGAATGATTTGTTATTCACATACTTATTTAAAATACTGAGCAATTTGATAAGCTAATTCCTACAGGGAATAAAGAGCCGGAAACTTGAGCTTTTTGGAACTGAATTTTATTTCTGAAAGTGATTTCTCTACTGAGAGGTAGAGCTCAAGTACAGACTGCTGCTCAACTGTTTTGGCTTTCTCAGTTTGTCACAATGCAATATTGTAATAGTAACATATGTTGTAAAGATCAAGTCAGACCTCAGTTCTATGTATGTTACTATTGTTTCCAAATAATGCCTCTGAATCCATAGGCTTCATTGGGTTTGATCAAAAGGAATTAGACTACAAATATATGGATGCTATATAATACTTAAACTTTCTAGAATTCTATCCCATCTCCCTTTTGGAGCATTGCTTTGCTGCAGAGGTTGCTTTGAGTCAGTCTTCAGCCTGGGAGAAGACAACTTCTCCTTTGGGCGCAGAGGATGGTGGGGAGGCTCTGGTGGATTATCCTGGTTTGGGCACCTCCTAAAATCCCTCCGAGTGATACATTTTTCCCTTCTGAATGGGAGAGGAACCTGAAAAGGATCCTCTAGAAATGTCAATTAAAAGCACCACTACACTTGTGCAAGGGTGTTTTGGGGCTTGCAGGAAAAGTCCTGAAGATACCACTTGAGTTAGAACTTTAGTTGACTTTGTACTGAAATGATAATTTGTCTTTTGTACTAGGTTAAAAACCCAAACTTTTCTATACCACTATGCTCAGATACTGAGCATGTTGGGGATGGTTCTGCTTAAAATGTTTTATAGTTGTGTACTTCAATTTATTAGTGAAATAAAACAATTGGACTTCCCTGGGACTAAGGCAATATTGCGGTAGGAGTGTTGCAGGTACATGTTCACCAGGCAGGGCATACCTACTTCCCTTGAAAAGTGGTGGTACCCATCATGGGTGCTGATGAGCTGTAGAAGTGGGTAGCTTTGTGGCTGCCTTTTGCTCTCCTTTGCCCCCTTATGCATAGGTACAAAGCTAATTTCCACTGCAATTAAACTGAAGGAATCGGATGCCTCTAGATCTGTGTGTATCTTCAGGAGATACAAGCTTTCATTACAGACTTTAACATTTAATTTTGCATTGACATTTAAGGTTGATATTGGCATTGAAGCTTCCAGTGAATTCATAGGTGCAAGTTTATATTTAGACTGCACTTACAGAGAAGCCCTAAGGCTGCCCTCAAGTCCAAACTCACCATCTCCACAGTCAAAGAAACTGCAACGATGTCCCTCGGCATAGCTAGAGGCCTCTCAAAGCATGCAGGACCCCAAGGACCCAAAACATTCAGTGCCTTTTTATACTGCTGACAGTCTCCCTTCGGCTGCTCCAGCCTCAGTATAAACAGATGAGCTAATCTGGAAGTATCATGCTCTTGAGGAAGAATGTCATCCCTTAAGTATCATGTGTTTGCTTTACCCTTAGGCTCTGCCCATACCAGCAATATTCCCATTGTATTTCTGTCCCTTCTGTTGTCGAAGTGCTGGTCAAACAAGAAATGAGTTTGCGTGGCAGCAGTTCAGTTGGGGAGATTTTCTGTTTAACTGGAGCCTCTGGGGAGTAGTTTATATGGAAGGAACTTGTCTGGCATGGAGCGTGTATGGCACTGACTATGTGGTGCTTTGGAGGGTAAACCGAGCTTTGTGTCGGATGGCTGCACCAAGTGCTGCCAAGTTGCTGTGTCGTGAGCAGCCACTGGAGGACTTCACTTTGCTGCCATCCAGCTCATTAGCTTTCAGTAGCTTACACATGTTTATTTATATAAAATAAACCTCTGAAAACAGGACAATATGTCAAAGTCAAATTACTTGGTGTGACTTTCCTCTTTCAGCAAGGAAAGATGGGGCTACTGTACTCATTCATCTCCTTGTTCACTGCAAAGTAACACAATTAGCAGTGAGAAAAGGCTGCCAATCCAGTGAATAATCTTGGAGATCTCTGAGCAGTTAAGCATGTTAATTAAATTGGCATTGCAGCAGGAGTTTGAGTTAGCAGGCTGCTAGCAATCTTTTGGAGAAGTGTTTCTTTCCCTACATGGTGCTCGAAGACTTCCCAGGTCTATACTGATTTGGCCAGATTCTTTGCTGCCTTCCAATGGCTCTTCATTTCAGAGGACCTGTTCTTCACAACTTTCTAAGCAGAAACAGGCGTGCATTACTTTGTATTTTTTTCCTGTTTATATCCTGTGGTACTGTATGGGATTTTCTCTATAATGTACCACTTCTAAAATCTGTTCTTTCTAATATATTTTCCCCTGTTTTGGTAACTATGGGATTCAATAAGTACAACTCAAACCTGGCAGACCTTTTGACACTGATCTTATCTGAGACCCACCATCTAGGTTTCTTATATCTGCAATTATATCAACAGAAATGGTGCCATACAATGCTGAAGAGTTTCTGTGTTGCCATCACAACTCTAGATATTTAACTCTATTTTTTACCTCCTGAATGAGGTCAGATGCCCTTTGAGATCTTGCTTTAAAAATATTGGTACTTGTGTTGTGTGATTGCAGGAACTTGCATCACTTTTGCCTTGAACAAACCAGAACATCTTTTCTGAATGTAAGGCTGTGTTCTGGCTTACAGATGATAAAGACATGTAACCATGATTCAGCAGTATAAATCAGAAATGGCTCTGTGGAGGTCAAAGTGCAATAACAAAGAAATTCCAGTGCAAGAGGAAAGGGGAAGAAAAGCAGTGAACTTTAAAAATATTCTCTATGGGCATTACAATGTAAGATTTTCTGTGAATGTTGACTTCAGTGGGTATTCATTGCAGTAATTAACTGGTGGTTCCTTGTCTGACAGTTCACAGTAGGCCAGCATCAAGGTAGTGTGACTTAGACTTCCTTTGGAAAGTAGAGTTTCTGGGCTTGCCAGGCCTTCAGCAGCCTGCCCCTGTTTCCCTGCCTTGCTATTACCACCTTTGCACGCAGATTGATCATGTCCCCACTAGTGACTACTAGTGAGTGTCTGATTACTGGGAGTGAAGAAGAGCTTGGCCTAATCGCTGCACCCTAGGACATTATGGCAAAACTCTTTGGAGATGCAACCTCTTACTGGGCAATTAAGACAATGCCTTGTCTACAGGTGTCTGACATGTCAGAAGAATGCTGAGTGTTATACAGGGGAGCAGAGCTGGGCACATGCTGCCTACAATTCCCATGTAGGGGTCGGTCCCACCCCTTCAGCATCCAAGGGCACCCCTTCTCCTGTCCTATTTTGAATACCTTGCTTTGAAGGCTGCTGAACTAGTTCAGAGAAGGGAAATCATTGTGCCTCTTTCCTCTAAATGGATCTGTAGGAGGTTGGATGTGCTGAACTAGTACATTTCTAAGGACAAAAACTCCTAATGTTTTTGAAGATTTTCTTCCCCTGTTACCATGTTGCCAAGCAACATTTTTACAGTATCAGCAGCTGGGGAAACTGAACTCTGAGTGTCTGAAAATGGATTAAACGAGAAGAAAGAAGGTACCTGTATTGTCTTTTGGCAATATGTTGTCACTGCTGAGAAGGTGTACCCCTCACTCCATCAGCAGACTCCCAAATTATTAAACTAGGACTTGGATTTATTCATCTTCATCCATCTTTAAAGTTATTAACACTTGAGAGCAATGTTAGATGAAAATGAAAGTCTTTGCTCTCTAGCTAATAGATTCTTAAATAATAGGGCTGGGACAGATCTGAGAGGCCCTCCAGCACTTTTTCCCATGAAAGGTCAGTTGCTGTTATCCTATCACTTGCAGCAGCATAGTGGGGTGACACGAGTCAAAGCCTCTACTTGCAAATCTTGAGTGTGTGTGAGCCTGTACTCAAAAGCCCTCTTTAGCCCTGCAGCAGATAATAACTGTTTACTCATGCTGTGGAATTAAAGGAGGCTAAAAACGATGCAATGCATGACTCTCCTATGCCACTGGCAGCAGAACCTGATCTGACTTAATTCTGATGGCCTGAGGTGTGTGGCAGACTCCTGACACTGCTTTGGTGTTTCTAGGGAAGCCTTTTTGTCTTGTATCATTTGTGTGGATAGGACACTGGGGACCCCAACGTACTGATGCTGTTCAAACACACAGCAACAGACTTCTTGCTCTGCAGAGTTTAGTCAACACTATTTCCAGACTCTTTTAAAAAAGTGCATATATTACCATAATATCCAGAGGTTGACAAAGTTCAGTCCCATTGGGCTAGCAGTGTGCCATTATATAGTAAAAGATGGTTTCTGCTCCAAGGAATTTATATTCAAAGGTGTTTTGCAGTCAGCTCTGATTTCTCAGCTTCTGCTTAACTTTAACACTAGAATATTTTCTAATCAAGGTCTAAAATCCATACTGAGACTTCACCTCAGATGACCTTCTAACCCTTCAAAAACTAATGAGGATGGAAGAGAAGCTGAGCTCTGGAGCTTCATATTTTGTTGTAGTCTCAGTGATCTGTTTGCTCTGTGCAGGGCAAAGGGAATTCTCTCCCTCTTTGAGCAGATAAATTGAAAGTAATAGACTTTGAAAAGGCACTTGGATCAACATAGATGATGGGTTGTCTTAGTCTTCTGATTAATAGGATGCAGTAGACAGTCAAATAACCTTTAGCAGTTAGAAAGTAAGAAGAAAAACATTCTCTGAATGAAACTTCTTGAAGGGCAGAAAACCCTGCTTCTAAAAGTCATTACTGCAAAGGCTTTTTGTTATAGCTGAAGATTTCTAAATCTCAAAGCCATAGAAGAAAGCTGCTTAAGACACTGCCTAGGGTGCTCTAGTTAAACTTGTTTGGACAGTATTGTTTATGCATTAAATATTTCCAGGACTTAAAGCCACTTCCCAGTCACTAAAACACAGGTAACTTTTTCAGCTGGTCATCAAAAAAATTCACAATTTTCTCTAGGAGCAGCATTGTGTATAACAAAGTGTAGGAACAACTACTTTCTTAGGAGTTGCTTAAAGACAAATATACAGAAAAGGTTTCCTTACAGTGCTCTAGTGTCAAAAGCTGAGGCTGCTGTATATGCAGCTAACAGGGTCTGTTGCTGTTTGAGTAGACAGATATGTTCAGCTTACTGTAAAGCACATTAACCCTCTGTATTAGCAAGTGGTGTGCAACCAAGCTCTGGAATAGACTTTGCTTCTGGCAAGCTTGCAAGGAGAACTTCTTTCTCTTCTGATTGATTACTTATCCCTCTGGCAATGTTGCCTCTTCCAGCTCCATATTTCTTCCTTTCTCTTTCTTTAAGTTCCAATTGCATCCAAAAATGAAAAAAGTTCATCAAAATGACTAAAGATAACCTAACAGAGCACTTTCACCTTGGGGAAGGAGAAAAAGATAAACTATTTGTTTCCCCTTTTGTTTTTGCAAAGACTTCAGAACCAGAAGTCTGACCTCCTCCACAACACTGAACAGAGCCTTTATTCCTTTCTTCTTAACTTTCTCTGAACTATTAAAATATCCCTATTGCTGTATGGAAAAAAAAGGGGGGGGAGGGGTTATTAATAGGCTCTGTAGAACAGATTCTGTCCCTTTAACTGTGAAATGCTCAGAGTACAAATTCAGTTTAAAACTTCCTGGAGGGGGGTAGGCAAGAATTCCCTTAAATGTCACTTTGTCCTTGTCAGTGGCTGTTGCTAAAACAGCCTGAATCAGAAACCTTTGCCTTACAGATGTCAGAGCAGCTCACCTTGCCTGACTTGGGGAAAAAGATCATGGAACTTTAGTGACAGGGCAGGATCATGACATATGCAGTATCCCTCTGTTTCTGAAGATTACATGCACTGGTAATACATCTTTCCAGCCAAACTTTTTTCCTTCACCCACAATTTTTGCATCTTTCAAATGCTCTCTCTCTATTCTGTCTTTCAGTCAGTGCTAGTTGCCTTGGGAGTCCCTGTGCCAGCTGACAAAGGAGGAGCAGGCTATCCCACCTCATAGTAAATAGAGCTTGTGTCTGACTTCACAGGGTTTGAACACAGCCCTGGACAAACTGTTTTACGAAAACATGTTTTAGCATTAAATGCTGCAGAGCTGTGAAGTTAGCATTGCTGATTCAGAACCCAGCCTTGTGTCTGTTCTAAATCATGAATATAATACATACATGCTTTGAGTTTCTGTGAGGAGCATTGCTATTTGCCTCTTACTCCAAATGATTATTGTTAATTAAATATTTGCTGATTTTTTTCAAACACAATGGAAATTAATCTTCAGCAAATACATCCAGTATGGTAACTGAGGACTTTATCCAAAGCCCATTAACATCAGTGGAAGGATTTCTGCTGGATTTGGCAGGTGCGAAGTAATACTGGGAAGGACAAGATATTGTGAAAAGGGCTCCCATCTCAGATCTGACCTTCTGCAATAATTACTTCATGGAGTAGAATTCAGTATAGGGTGTAAGTTTTCTTCAGACCTGCACTGAAGACTTCATTACCCATTTCTTTTGGACATGTAATAGCTGTACTATCTACAGTGACTATGTCTCTAAACTTGGAAAGTAAAAAACTATATTCAGAAACATGGCTGTGAGCTCTGCAGAAACAGATTCAAAATATCTCATGATATAACAGTGGTGTTACATCTTTCAGACCCATGCAACCTGGTGAAAACCGGGCCAAGGTCTCATGCGTTCTCTGGTGACTCAACAGCTTTAGGATATGAAGCTTCTGTTCTACATTTGACCTAGACTACAACAAGGAAAACACTTCCCACTTATCCAGCTGGGCTTGAGTTGAAAGTCAAAATGTCTGTGCTAGGCCTTGGGAAACATGAATAAGGCATGAATGCCAGGCAGATACCAGTATGTGAGGTCATGACTGAGCACAGGCATAACACTCCAGCTGAGCAGGGTAGTTCCCTAGCCCTCTTGGCTAGGCTTAATGCAGCAGACTTTTTTGGTGTAGAAACAGTTAGGATATTACAGGCAAGTGCAGTGTATTGGTAGAGTAAAATCATCCCAGACCTCTTCGGGTGGAGGCAGCTATATCTCTGTGTATGCCAAACTGTTTATGGTACATAAAGGCTGGTGTGGCACTACATCAGTAAGCACTTCTGTAGCTGCTCGGGAATCAAACACGAGGTGAGAGGCAAAGTTATGCCATGGATTAGAAACTGGGATCAATACTAGGATCAGTGGGGGATTTTAGTGGTGAGATCTCTAACCTACTTATCAACAGCCTGTAAAGGGGCTGAGAGAAAAGTGGCAACATCTGTGGAGCATATAAAGAAACACTGCAAACAAAATCAGCTTTCCAAGAGGGTAGCAAATGCTATGCCAGACTAGCTGAGCTTTCTACTAAACATACCAACATACCAGACAGCAGTGACAGGGCGAGGGGTAATGGTTTTAAACTACAACAGGGTAGGTTTAGGCTAGATATAAGGAAGAAATTCTTTACAATGAGGGTTGTGAAACACTGGAATGGGTTGCCCAGAGAGGTAGTGGAGGCCCCATCCCTGGAAACATTCAAGA
>Ga0065711_1030026_pt1 | contig 34023 bp, 15 predicted proteins | sample Hoacrofraction12_FD_59098 | JGI IMG/M metagenome (GOLD analysis project Ga0065711, IMG submission 59098) | Hoatzin crop microbial communities from Cojedes, Venezuela - Epithelial fraction 12 v2 (version 2) | ecosystem: Host-associated > Birds > Digestive system > Esophagus > Crop | place...
GAGGCCTCATCTGGAGTACTGTGTCCAGTTCTGGGCTCCCCACTTCAAGAAAGATGAAGAGCTACTGGAGAGAGTCCAGCGGAGGGCTACGAGGATGGTGAGGGGACTGGAACATCTCTCCTACGAGGAAAGGCTGAGGTAGCTGGGCTTGTTCAGCCTGACAAGGCTGAGAGGGGACCTAATAAATGCTTACAAATATCTGAAGGGTGGGTGTCAGGAGGATGGGGCCAAACTCTTCAGTGGTGCCCAGCAACAGGACAAGGGGCAACGGGCACAAATTGAAGCATAGGAAGTTCTGTCTGAACATGAGGAAGAACTTCTTCCCTCTGAGGGTAACGGAGCCCTGGAACAGGCTGCCCAGGGAGGCTGTGGAGTCTCCTTCTCTGGAGATATTCAAGACCCGCCTGGACAACGTCCTGTGCAGCCTGCTGTAGGTGACCCTGCTTTGGCAGGGGGGTTGGACTAGATGACCCACAGAGGTCCCTTCCAATCCCGAACATTCTGTGATTCTGGGACTGAATGACAACAGTTCTGAATTTAAATAACAGCAACAGATCAATATGAAATCCATATATGCATTCCTGTCAGCCTTGCCACTCCCCGCTGTTACAAATGTCAGAGCTCATAACTGGCATTCAAAGCCATTTCAAGCAACTCCAGAAGAAAAGTGTTTTGAAGATACCCAAAGAATAGTCATACTTCAGCTGAGAGTACTTTACTTCTAGTTTTAATGCACCCGTTACCTAAAATACTTCACGCAGGTGGCAGCTGAAACATTCCAGAAACTCTAATGTTTACAGTATAATCATTTACCTTTTTCCTTTAATTTGGAGGAAAATTAATTACTACTATTTGTAGTGAATATTAACAAGCAACATCAACTACTTCTGATGATAGGATACACCTACAATGTTCTCTTCCACACTGCAAGTACAGCAATGAAGAAAGATCAGTATCTTCATTGCTAACAAAGGCTACCCGATCACGGCATACGAAATTATGTCCAGTCTCTGAGACAGAAAGTTAACATAGAAAGTGCAAGTAAAACTATAGGCATATTATTCTTCATTTTACAATTTGAGAAGTTTACTAATTTTACATACAGCAAAGCCTGTACAAGTACATAAAATACATTGTTATATTAAACACTTAACAGTATTTCAGCTTTCTGAGGAAAAAAAAATCTGTATTTCAATCAATAATAAACATAATGTTGTAAATTAATTTAGAAATATTGCTTACAATAAAATTCAGATATATCTGAATCTTCTATTTTTACTTCATCTAGTAAGAGCTGTTTAAATAACAACAGTTGTTTTCATAAAAAGCACAGAATACTGCTGTATGCAGTATGTATTCACTACAGTAGGAGAGAATTAATTTTATTCTGGGTAACTCTGCTATAAAAAGATATGATTACATTTCAATTAATTTTGAAAGATTTTAATCATCATTCTCACATTTGTACCCTTTCATTAAAATGATATCATTACAATACAAGCTGTCCTACTGAATCATTTATCAGGAAACGGAATACTTGAACTAGCATCAGAGTATTTTGTAGTCTACAATGGGTGGGAACACGTATCACACAAACAAATTTAGAACTATTTAAGCAGACAATTACATTTGCTATCAGCTATAGACTTCATGAGAGTTCAGAAACCATTTTTACTCTATGCTGTAAGACAAGCAAAACATGAAAGAAACTGCAAAATTTAGTTACAGCTTTTTTAATGATTCTCGGATAGCTATGGATAGAATTAAAATCAGTAGTGGAAATACAAATCAGACAGTCATACTAGTCCTTTTACTTGAATGATTTTTTTTTCTTACACAAAGTGTCACTGTGATTTTTGGAAGTATAAGAACGTTGAACCAGTCCAACTATGAACTACAATACATTTATTTTGTATAGCAGAAAAATCTGTTTTGTATTTACGCTCCTGAATCTAAAAATCTGGACTGTCTGCATATGGATTACCAAAGTAAATTCTTAACTTCACTTATACTTGAAAGCATTTTCATCCCTATTTTAATGAAGAAACTGTAAACTTAATGCAGGTTTAATCCTAAACTTAAGCAACACAGATCCCTGAAACTGGTTTACAAGTTATGCACAAGACCTTTATTACCTCCAAGAACATAAAGAAATACTTCAGTTAAACACCAACCCAATATACTGAAGACAAATATATACATAAATGCTTATAATCTTTTTGACATAAATAGTCCCAGTGACAGACCCAAAGTTTGCTGGACTCCCAGCTCCTCCAAGTCCAGTGGGGACAGAGGAAGCCTTTGTGCCAAAGCAGTCTCTCCAAGAAGAGCCCGCCAAGCAGGGATGATCTGAGGTAACCTACTTTCAGTCTTGTGAGGACCTTGCAAGTCCCCAGTCCACAGCACAGCCTTACCTTGCCTGGAAGCCAGAGGAAGAAATGCGAGTCCTGCTGACAGCTTGCAAGCTCCAAACCCACAGCTCAGTGAAGCTTCTACCAGGTCTGGCAAGCAACGAAGTCACCAACTGCTGTATAGGGCTAGTATTGACTGACAAAGGACATATATAGTTTCATCCTAAGAACAAGAATATTTTTATCATTTTTAACTTTTTATCTACAATATCCTGAACTTCAGTCTATTTGTCAGTGACCATGTGCAGTGAACACAGGACAAGTCCCACTAAGGATCAGCATGAAAAAACAAATATTTGGCAGAAAACAGAAAGCACAGAATTAAATCTATGAGAGCTGTGATTTCCATAACATCAATTTTGTGGTTCAGCATTCTCTATATAGATAATTTTAAGCTAAACCAAGAAAACTACTGATTTGATTATGCATAACCTTTATTTTGGTTTAAAGGGGCAGGAGGACAAAATAGAATGAAAAAAAGCTTGTAGGTCAGGATAAAGACAGGAAGATTACTTTAGCTATTATCATTATGGGCAAAGCAGACTAGCTTGGGTAAAGTTAACTTTAATTTATTGCCAATTAAATAGTTTCAGGGAGTGAGGAATAAATAGAGAAACATTATGACACCACGTTTCTCCTCCACTTTTCCAAGGCCCAACTTCACTCCTTCATTCCAGACAACTCCTCCTCCCACCCCAAAGTGGCACGAGGAGATGGGAGTTACAGTCAGTACACGTTGGTTCCTCTCCTACACGCCTCCCTTCTCACACTTCCTCTACCCCATCATGGGTTCCTCACAGGCTGCAGTCCTTCAGAATATCTGCTCCAGCATGGGCTTTCCACAGGCCACAATTCCTGTCAAGGAAAATCTGCTCCAGCGTGGAGTTCTGCATTGGATTGGCTGCAGTCCTTGTGGAATATCTATCTCCTCCAGCACGGATTCTCCACAGGCTGCAGGGAAAAACCTGCTCTGATGTCTGGACCACCACCTCCTCTTTCTCGGTTGTTTCTCCCTCTTTTTGTTCCCTCCTCCTCCATCTATCTGACATTTTCTGGCTTTTCGTAAGTGCATTTTCACAGAGGTATCAACTTGGCTGGTGGGCTCAGCTCTGTCTGGTGATGGGTCCATGGCAGAGCTAGCTGGAACTGGCTGCGTCTGGCAGGAGGCAGTCCCTGACCTCTTCCCACAGCGGCCACACCTGCAGCCTCCGCACCCCACTACTAAAACCTTCGCACACATACCCAATACAAGTATCAATTAATGGAAATACAAAGACATAAGAAGTTCTTCCTCAGGAGTTTACCTACTGGACAAAAATCAACTGACTCAACCTGAGTAAGACAGCAGCAAATACTTCAAAAATAATGGATAAGGGTAAATAAAGGTGGTAAAACATATACAGCTATCTTTACATAGTTATGCTTTCTTATAACTATACTAATCTAAATTTGACTTGTAGTCAGACTAGTTCTGAAAAATATTCTGAGTGCTGAAAATGCACCAATTCTTCATAACAAACAATCATTTGCTTTACTTAAAGTGTGTTTAAATCCCACTGTATCATTATCCTGGAAGTTGTCTGTTTGTACTCAGTCTAATTCATTATTTGAAACCCATATTTTTCATTAACTCCATTGACACACAGTAATATTGATAGAAGGGATTGTAAGAAATGTGAAACTACAACAAAGAAGCTTTAATATTTTCTAGGTTTTAGTAGTCTTTATTATTGCAGTTTGTATTCCTGCATATGTAGACATCTAATGATGTAACTGTTCTTTGAATCAATATCACCTATCTTCTAAGAAAAAAAAAAATTAGTTGTAACACATTTACAGTGTGGGTGCATTAATGTTATCTCAAAAAACTTTCAGAATCAGAAAATTCAAGAGTTATTTTATTTTGAAGAATGCCAACTACATTAGATGTGTCTACCTTGTTCAGTCATTGCTGTTTTGCTTTAGTATCTTACAGCTTGATAACTGTTTTACTTGTTAAATATATATTACAATACACTCTACATGAAAATGCAAAGCATGGCCAAGTAAAGTCGATGAAAAAGAAAGAAGTTCTTCAAGATGTGTTATTCACTTGTACTCCTGTCTGACGGCATATCCAATATGCAAGACAGATGCTCAGAATTCCCTGAGCCAGAGCTGTCAGGGAAGGTTTTCAATCCACAAGCCTTTGCAAGATAACCATTTCTTGTGAAAGTATGTACAGTGAACCTTCACCTCTTTCCTCATATTCTGATTTTAGGAATGTAATAGATAATATCAGTGATGCAAAACTCAGTAAAGTACAAGTATGGTCTAGGAGTCTACAATCATTTAGAACACTTCTTAGTGAAACTAACTGTCTTAAGTATTTTACTGTTGTCACATAGTTTAGAAACTTGCTCCCAGAGAACTTACTCATGACTACCAATCTTAGAATTCTCAATGCTTAAAAAGCCAGCCCCTGGGCCAAGATGCTGATGGATGCCTCAGATGTGAATATTTACCAGTGGGGATAGTTTAACATGCAGTACTCCCACGTACAAATCTGAGGGTCCTCAGGGTTCCCCAGTGAATAATTTAGTAATTTAGATGTAATCCCTTGTCTCATCTCCTGTGCTCACAAATCATTCATTCATTTTACTTTAGACAGCCACTGATAAAAAAAAATCAGCAACAAATGGAATACTGGAATAGAGCTAGTCAAGCAATTAGTAGAGTTACATCTATTTAACCAGCTTGTTTTAAAGAGCTAACATTCATTTATTTTTAAACTTATTAATGTGTCAAAAAGTATCTTACAATTTCTTTAAAATGATAACACACACTTTTACTTCACTTACACGCAATAAAACCCAACAAAAACAAAACAACCACAAACCAAAAACCATTGAAAAATACTATAGCTTTTTTGATATTTCCCCAAAAACATTATTTCAGTTGTGGGTAGAACCTAAGAATGGAAAATTTCAGCCAAGTACCGACTTATTCTGAAAGTCTAAAAAAAATTTTTGAATTATAGAAAACTGCAGTCGTTGTACAATTCCAAGTTTATTTACAGTCAGAATATACTTTTTTTTAAAAGCTAAGCTAAAAAATATTGAAATTGAAACACTGAAGTAATTTTAGAAAGCTAATGGATCACATTAGACATAAATGACAATTTTCAGGATGACATTTCACTTTATCGGTGTAAACAGATTCACATTATCAAGGTCAAGTGGTCCATATAAAATTCCAACAGGAAGCTGTGTAGTCAATGAGATCGTATTTCTTGAAACGCTTGTAACAGGAAATACAGAACAATAGTTTTACAAGAACTAGAGGAAAAGGAAAGCGTTAAAGGCAAAGATGGAATGATCACATTCAGAGCTATAAAAGTCCATATCAAGATATGAAAATATCTCACCAGCCTTTGAGATTTTAATATGTTATTTTTAAGGTACGGAAGTCTTTATTGTGGCAACTAAAGCACCAAATATTATATCTGCAGACTTTACAAGATGCAGTCATTTAAAAAAGCACACTTCAAGATATAAATTATTACAAATTTCACACTATTTTGGAAAATTTGTTTTCCCTAACCTGTAAATATTGCCTTCCATGAAAATTATGTTCCACACTATGATGATGATCTTTTAAGCCTGTTATTTCTATGTGTTTGTACATCATGTACAATATTTTGTTGTCCTATAACTTTAAAATATTTTCTCTCTCCAGAACAATAGTTCCCAAAATGTATTACACTGACAGAACTAGAATTTGGAATTCTGTATCTTTTTTACTCTAAGAAGTGCCAGATGTCGGTTTTGGTATTAATGGCTTTTACAATCCTCTCCGAGTCTTTAATATTTTCTATACTAAGATATGTAAATCAGCTCAAGACAATGTCAGTGCCACTTAAAGCTGAAAACTTATAAAAGAAAATGCAGACAAAAGCAAACTACCTTAAACTTACTTCAAAAACTCTGCTGGAGTTCTGTTGACTGGAGACGTGTTTTTAAAGCTCTAAAGTACTATCAAATTAGTTGTCGTTAAGTATTAGCAAATATACTAAAACAAAATCCTGATCCAAAAATCACTTAAGCTGTGTGAACTACTACATATATATATATATATATATGTATACACACATACTCCAGATCCATTTCTCACTGGATAAGATGACATTCACTATGCATAGGATAAAGTGAAACTGCACAGCAATGGTGCGCGTTTTTCCCTGCTTGCTCAATCATACTTAGGGACTCAGAGAGAGATGAGGTTCAGAAAAAGCCTTCACACTATTACTTCTCAGCAAACTTTCAACATATATATGCCATATTTAGACAAGCATATCTCAGAGTGTAGTTCAGTATTACAGCACAAAGAACTTTGTTCAGGCTACTGCTTTTTTGTTGACAGTATTAACTAGTTACAACTAGCTCAAACTTAGGCACTTCACAACAAAATCTTTATTATTTGAGCGTACAGCATTATTTATGCAGACAATTTATTCTTCAAAGTAATCAATAAATAAACTTGTACAGCAAATTAAGGCTTCTCTCAGCCATATAGATCAAAAACTCTAATTACTCCAATGGATTTATTTGGGACCTAGACTTAGCTTAATACAGAGTATGGCCATCTCTTACGCGTAGATTAAACAGCCCACATCACAGCCTACCTTCTTTTTTTTCATTTACTGCCTGATACATCAAAGCACAGAACCTGAAAGTGGTAGCGTTTTTATATTTAGAACAGTCTTGTCACTTTCTGGTTCCTGGATATTTTACTGTACACAACACATGCATTCCGTAAGTTTTTTGTTAGTCCTTATCCCCTTGCATTTATTTTATGCATTGAATAGAGAAAAGTTCAGGTTCTAAGTGTCTTCATTCAGTGCATTTTCAAATACTGTAAACAGAGGATTCTTCCAGATCTTTCTCTCATTCAATCTATATTTCTCTATGAACATGATAGAATACTTCTAATTTTTTCCAGGTAGCACACTAATTTCCATAAACCATGTGCTCACAAATGCATTGCGCAAATCTTGTGCCATAAGAATACTGAAGTGCTTTCTTCAGTTTGTTGTTAAGACACACCTTATTATTAAATAAAGATGAAGTAGTCCCCTCTCCACTAAGTAATGGAACTTTTCCTACTGATTTAATAAGGATTGTATAAAGTATTCAGATTGCCTACGTGAAGTCCAAGTTCCAACCATCATTAAGTAAACACATCTAAACAGTTTTTCAGGACCTTAAAAAGCACAAGTTAAATTGACAAACTATTTAGCAGCGGGCAACCAAGCTGCACTTAAGAGTAATATAAATGTGGTAAAAGCAGATTAATATCACTTTCCTATCTGCCCTGTCCAAAACCAACAAAAGTTATGTCTCTGTTCTTTGGAGGGTCACTCCAGCAGCTGGTCAGTACTAAGGCACGATGCTTAAAAACAAATTGGTCAAAACTTCTCTGCCTCGCATATCAGACTAAAACATTAGAAGTGACAAATATTTCCTATATTAGCACTAAGTATCACAGATTTTTCTTGGCTTCTGATATTCCAGTTTTTGAGAAGCTTTGACACAAATTACAGCATTGCTGCAGCTATCAATAGCTACTTCTATTAATATTCTTTTATATAATAAACAATCTCTTCTTCAGAAATAATATAAAATACACCAGTATTACCTCATATCAATACTGTCTCCATCAAATGAAATTAATCTCTAAAAAGCAAAACTAACTTGCATATTCCAATTAATATCATGCTGAAAATAGTTAATGATGCTAAATTACAGCAATCTTTTTAAAAGGGTCAAATTTGTCGTTCTGCATTTAAGCTATAAACATCAGGCATGAAAATGAATTGGTTTTGAAGTAACACTAATTCCAAAAGGTCCCACTTAAGAAAATTATTTCCTTGCATAATTTTGTTATGTTTAATCAAGCCACTCAGTAAAGGATCATAACTGATAGCAAATTGCAGTGTCGTATCTCTCTTCCTATTGCTCTGAGCAGAAACCCCCCATTTTTTTCCCTCAAGAGTTCTCACAGACAAGACTCTTCATCAGACATATTCTCTGCAAGGAACTATATAGGTACACAATAGAGTACGGCTTTAAAACTACGTTACAGCAAACTTGTTTCCTAGCTTTTAAGAGATATTTTTATTAATGTGTAATTTTACACCATCATAGATGTGTTCCCACAATAACAACTTCACACTATACAGCAATTGCTGAGTAGAAATTCTCATAAACTCCCAGAGAGCGCTAGTTCATATGCCCCCACTTCCAATAAGTAAACAACTGTCTTAAAAGGTCACCCTACTACCTGTTGAAATTTAAAAAGGTAATCCAATGAAAATAAGACCAAGCAGATATACTGAATGATCTGCAAAGCAGCATTAATTTGTCATCAAAATCATACTTCTGCTGATGCTCTTCAGTTAATACCTATAATGTCATATGTTTAATGGAAAAAAAGCATGTTGATAACTACATTAATACTTGTATTGTACCTTTCACATTTTGTCTGGGTATGAAATTAACTAAATCTAACAACTTTCCTGTGAACAAAACATACAATTATTTGTGCTTGGATAAAGTTCAGTCACATACCTGATGCTTGCACAGAATACACAGCAGAGACAGCATTTTTAGTTTGCATGGTAGTCTCTTTAAGATCATACGGTCAAAATGTTGCTCTTAAACAAAACTACGAAGTTCAGTTCCCTTGACAGTACGTGTTCAGCACATGGATTCCTCAACCTGAAAGGGTATCTATGAGTATTCCAGAAGATCATTTAGAAGCTTGCTTGAGAATAAGCAAGTCCAACATATCAAAAGAAAAGCAGTTTGAATCAAGGTAAGATTACAGGCCAGGACATGAATTCACAGGAGGGTCTCATGAGGAGAGTACAAATAGGCAGCCTTGATGGGGGACAACAGGAGGCTGGACAGTGGGAGAAGATGGCCAAACAAGACCTGTCAGTACAGTCATTGGCAGAAGATGTAATCTAACCTACCAAATATCTTTGGAATACTGTACCACAAATCTAATATACACAGAACCTGAACTGAAACAGGATCACCCTTGTGCAGATCCAGGTAATTTTTTTGTCAGGACAAGAGTATTTAAACAGAAAAAAAAAAAGTTTTATGCAGAAGTAAGAATTTTCAGGAAGCTGAATAATCATTTTTCATCATTTAAATAAAAAGCAGTCTGAATGAGACCATAATGCAATGTAAAATTGTAAAAATAGGTGGAATTCTGCTCATTACAGTGAAACAAACACTTCAAGAATATCAAAATCCAAAGCATATTTCTTGATCAAAAATAGCATGTGATAAAAAATTGCATAAACAAGAAGATATACTGATACATGGCAGATCAAACATATAGATATGAGAGCTGTAGTTCATTCAAACATGCAAGTGCCTTTATCTAACACATTACATCACCCTATCAAATCTGAGTAAGAACCCGATGAAATAATGATAAAGGAAATTAAACGGCAGCAAATAGTATTCAAATCACGTCATATTTTTCAGGAGTTATTCAGAGCACCTACTTGTATAAACTAACAAATACCAGCATACAAGATAACTAAAAGTCATCAGACAACTTGCTTTCAGGTAATTACCATCTGAAAATTACCAGGGTCTCCTATTTACAAAGTAATAGAAAGTTCATTAACACAATTATTAGTTTTAGTAACTATATTCATTACAGTTTTACTTTTAATACTGATGCATTTCAGGTTCTATCAAGGGTCATAGCAAAGCCTTTAGTTTGCTTCCAAATTCCCATATCTATTTTTCAAATAGTCACTGGATATAAAGGCAAAATGTTCACTTTTAAAAAAATTTATTAATTACTGTTGCTAATTCTACAGTGCCTAAGAAACATTCTGGTGATACTAATGATAATTAACTGAACTGTATCAATCGGTCATTTAAAAATCAATGTTATGTTTGTCAAATACAGATATCCTTACAGAACAGGTGATTTTTCAATTTACTGAAATGTAACTCTGCATTTGAAGTTGCCTTTATGAAGCCACTGAAAAGTGTTTATTGTTCCACTATTCTTTAACTATGAACCACCACTCTAAACAAGAAATTGTTCATGTTGTCAACACAGTAGCAAAACACTGCCATTCTTTCTAGTGGTATTAACACATCAGAACACAGACTCAGTGGTTTTAATCAACATACAGAAGTTTCAAAAGAGCATATCCATGTTCACATACTCAAAGTTAAACAGTGGAATGAAAATGACTCATGTAATTTTCGTCTATATGTATCAGGAAAGCTGGCTAAAAATAAAACTAAAAATAGTTTTTAATGAGAGAACAAAGGATCAGAGATGCACAAAGGATAGGTGTGAGAATGAAAGGTTTAATGCAAGTTACCAAAAAAAAGAACAGACAGCAGCAGTGAGAATGAACATGACTAGGAGTCGAAGATGTCACCTTTTATGCTTGTAGAGAGGTTAAAAAACCCCTACCAACAAGCAGCAGAGCAATGCTGTAAAGGAAACTAATCACCTGCATTTCAGAACATGGCAAAGAGGATATGCAGTATATGGCACAGAGTTCACACAGAATGAGGAAGATAAAAAAAGAAATAAAGAAAAAACACTTCACTCAGTGAACGCTATCTGTTCTGTATACCCTAAGGCAAGATCCTGGGGAAAACAGTGCCATCATGTAATTAAAGATTGTATCACAAACTATAGATACAACCAGGCCATATTGAGGTTACCTGCGCAATCTTAAATCAAAGCCTCTCAGACCATTTTAATGACTTCTGTAAACAATGTAAATACAAGTAAACTTTCCAGACGGGTGCGGAATGTGTTCTTTACTGCTGGGTAATCCGAGACTGTAAATACATAGAACATGCTAACACAGTATGCTATTTCTCTGAAATTGAGAGGGTGAATATATTTTAGTATTTTCCTTAAGTTACAGCAACAAGCTGCTGCCACCTTTTTATCATGCACTACAGCAAAATATATCTCTACTGAAAAAAAGATAGAATATAGCAACAGCAGCAAGATATTGCACTTCTGATGAGAAACTATTAATGCTCCCAGTCATGTGACAAGCAGAATTAACTGTCATAAATCATCTCTACTGCAAGTAGATCATGTTTTTTGTTTGCTGTCCGATTCATCTGTTGTACATGCAAATGTACAACAAATGTTACAGTTTTATCATTCATGAGTGTATTACTTCTGACAACCACACTAATGGTATTTTTCATTTAAAATATAAAATCTGTTCTATTCTAAAATCTATTCAACCAAAGTTGTTGCTAGTTCTTAACCACAGAAGATGCCCACGTTATTTTATTTTTTAAAAAATACAATCAGAATAGACAATTCTTCTTACATTAAATGTAACCACAGGACAAGATCATACCTTCCTAAGGAGAATGGTCTCTGTTCGTTACTAAAACAGGCACAAGTTCCAAAAATACTTTTGCCTTTAAACTCTATTTCAAGTGTAACACCTCTTACAGCAAAGCACGTATTCACACACATTAAGATAGAATGAACATTTTCTTACAGAAATATGTTTCACAGAATTTCAGTAAAAGAAATACAGTTTATTTAAAAAGTTCTCTCAACACTAGAAAAAGGCATGGACACAACTAATGTATATTCTAAATTATGAAGAGAGAAAAAAATACACCTTTTAAATACAGCAAACTACTTCCAAGAGGACAACAACTTATTAGAAAAAGCTAAAGAAAGAAAAATGCTTTGATAATATTTAAAGTCCCTTCATAATAATTACGGTTAAATAAAGAGTAAGGTTTGTCCAGTGAAGGAGACAACACCACCTTGTTGGTTTTTTAGTGGTGGGTTTTATTTTTTTTTGATTCAGCAACACCTTAAAGTGAGGGGCACCTTTCTTCACTTGTAAAGGTAGTTTTTATACCACATGGAAGAGCATTCCAGGGGCAAGCTAGTGGCAGAATCAGGCTTTCTAGCTGGAATCAGTTTGCTTCACAATTAAGAGTGCTGTGCATTAAACTCAGTGACTAAAAGAATTCTCAAAAACAACACTGAAGCACAGTATCAATTATAACACTGCTAGCATCGAAAATCCATGCTTAACTACTCCAAAGTTTTGAAAGAAGGCAACCCGTAGCGAATAATTGATACACAGTAATTTTCTTCAAAAATGTTTTCAGCCATGGTGGTACAACAGGATTTAAACTCATGCAGTGTAAACAACAAAGTTGAAGCAATAAGGAAAAAAGGCATTTACTTTCCCTTCCTGGCAACAGGATTACAAATGCATTTTATCTTCAGCCTCACTTCATAAAATTCTTTCAAAAAAAAAAAAAACAATTTAATTTGTACAGAAAATATTCCAGTATTAGGAAAAAAGAAATGAGATGGTGAAATTGGCACCTAGAGTTCAAATGAAACTACTGATTAACAGTACGGCATTGCTATATGATATACTCTATAATGTTTCTTAAGAAATGATCATCAATAATTCAAGTCTCTGGCTTAGCCATATTTTCATGTTCTCAAACCTAGTATCAGACAGAACAAATAATAATAAAAATAAAACCATTAAGTATAAGCCAGCTGACTAGTCCAAGGAAAAGCCTAGTGCTATCAGACTTGTCATAAATATCTTGCCCGTTTCTGTGAAGTAAATACGCATTTGTGTCCTGTATCAGACGACATTGCCCGTCCTCCAGGTATGCCCAGAGGGCATTGTAGGCTATAATGACCCATCTGTTCACTACCGGCAAGTAGAAAACTTCTAATGAAGACAGATGTGGGTCACCCTGTACAAGAAGGCTGCAGGGTGCTAATGAATCCACCTAATGGTCAGTACCTGCCACCCCAACTGATTGATGAGCAAAAGGGTTAAGCTTCAAAAGCAAAGACAAGTATTTCAGGTAATCATTAGTCTTACTAGGATATCTCTGTCAAACTCCCTAATACACATACACTTTAATGTTGTCTTCTCCCATTTAAAAAAAATGCTTCTCTTATTTTTCTTTGGACAACATGAAATAACCTGAAAAGCTGAAACAAAGACCTTATGAGAAATTCATTAATTTACTGCCCAGAGAAATAAAAGTTTCCAATATTCATAGTAATTTATAAACACATGACCTCTGACACCAATAGTAAAACCAAAAATCATAAGGTAGATAGCTAGAAGTTGCAAAACTCTACAGATATTCACACTTTCTATATACTACAATTTGACAGCAGTATAGGAAGGATTTTTTTTTAATCTTTTTTTTTTTTTTTTACAGTGAACTCCATTCATGCAGAACACAAGTTAATGGATTATTTTGTGTTTGGTTTGTTTTGGTTTTTTTAAATAATGATTACCACAGAAGCTAGTGAGGACTTGACTCATTCTGCCAATTTCCACATGAAGATGATGGCACTGCAGAAGCCATCGACTTCTGAACAAAGTATTGATGCAAATCCAACCATTCATCAATTCAGGTAGTGTGGAAATGTCAGAATGAGTTGCAATGGGGAGACTCCAGAGACGGAATTCTCTCTGGAGAAAAAGGAAAGGAAAAAAAAACTAAACACCAAAACCATCCTATATTGAAAAATATTATGACTTTGAGCTAGTGTGAGGTGAAACCTGCAGAGAATATTGCCATCTGCCAGGATTCACAAGGATTTTGTTAATAAACAGCTGCAACAAAGCAAAGTCACAGCACTATCCAAAAGTATAGAGAGGTAATAAAATGATATGTGAAGTTAAAAATAGAAAGTATATTTCATGTAACAGCTTTTGAGGAGAAGAGAATCTCTTTCTTTTACAATCAATTCATTTGTTTTCAGAACTCTACACAAGAATCCACCAACTTAATATGTGATGTAACTCTACCAACAGTAGATAGGAAACCCAACTATACCATGTACTGCAAATCATCACCAGGGAAAGATTCTTTACCAGATATATCAGTTAATGACACATTGGAAAAGACAATCCTATAGTAACGTTAAACTAATAATTCATTGCATCAGTAGCTGGTCTCATAAAAATGAGGAAGACATCCTGACTAGAAGACAACATATTATTCCTTGCCATGCTCATCTGTTGAATAACCGTTAACATGCCCTGTAACCTCATTAGGCCTCTACATTCTTAACTGTAAACTGAACATCAGGATCCCAGCACATCCACTTTGCAAGGCTCAATGCACTCATACAGGGGAGGAAGGCAGGGAGGTAGGCACTAGCATTTTAGGATAAAATGTATTTGAAAAGTAAAGAGTATTGTTACATCCTTACGCTAGGTTAAAAATCAAAGTCAATTTTTACTGTGATAGAAGCCATGTAATTTTTATGCAAGTCATAACCTCATAAGAACCCTCAGTTTTGATAAAAGGTAACACTGAACAACTTTTAATTCTCAGTATTGTAAGACAAAACTAGCCTTTTCAACTCTTCGGTCACAACACTATTTTTAAACAGAATTGGAAACAGTTGTTAATCTTGCATATGTATTGAACCTGCTTTTTCATCCATATTTTAAAAATCCATATAAAACTAATGAGTCAGTGACACTTGAAAATTTACCTTGCATATAAGCAATGATTTCTAGTAAATGTAAGGAAATTTATGCCTACGCTGTGAGGGTATAAATTGCGGTTTTCCCTAATATACGCCAAGAGAGACTCCAGTGTAAGTTACCTTTCAAACAGATTTAAATTCACAGAAGATTTACTGTTGTTCCCAGAACCGAAATGATTAAGCAGCCTCAGTCTTTCTGCCTGAGGCAACAGAAGCTCTTCAAGATCCAGTGACTCCAGTTATACCACCCTGAGAATTCTGTTTTGCAAGAAGCTACTAACATTACACCCAAGATGAAACTAACTATATAAGGTCGATTGATTTATAACAGACTATTTCACTGATTTACCCTATGAGAACAAACTGAAAGCAGTAAGGGTCGGAGGAAAAAAAAAAAAAAAAAACACCAAAACGAAAGAAATCTCTGGGAATGATGGGAACCAAACTTATGTGAAGTGTAGCAAAAACATAGGAATTGTGCATTCATGGAATTATTCACCATGTCATTTTCAAATAAAAGATACCACAGTCTAGATATACACCCCTAGCTTTTAAAAAGAAACTCAAGTGTTAGTATCATCATAATAGCGTATGTACAGAACATTCTGAAGGGGGCTGCCCTGTTTTTCAGATAGCTCACTTGCCTATTGAGGACCTGCAATTTATTAATGAGAAAGACTTACAATTCCAATAAAATCTGGTGGTTAGGCACACAGTAATGCGTGTTCTATTTTTATCCATAATATCCACTTTCCTTTAAATGTGTAACTGCAATTGAGAAAGTATACTGTAGCTTTAAAAACTTATAGTCCATACAGAGAAGACATTTCTACTTTGTTAAAATTAAAGATGGCAGCACACAGAAGTCTAATAGTGCCTACTAATTAAGTCCTCTTGTCATCATACCTTTTTTAAAGGTCTTTTGGACAGAATCTCATTTCCCTATATATCCATGCTTCACTCATGCGTCATTCTGTTGGCAGCAAAGACAGACTCCTGAGTAGAAAAAACATTGTTGTGTACTTGAATAGTGCAGCATACCCATGAAACAAGCACTGAAGGTTAGGACTGCTTAGGGAAAATTGCTGTTAGCATTCACAGGCTCAGATTAGCTCAAAGTGATTTAAAAGTATAATTCTAAGGTAAAACGTGTAGATACTCTAAAAAGGAAGGGTGATGAAAAGGTACTACTTACAAAACTTCTGATACATGTGTTCACACATCATCTGAACGCAAGCGATGGTTCAAAGGATGCAGCTAGCGATCAACCAGTTACATGTATGATGGGGGAGGAGAAAACGTTCTTTCCAAATCTTGCTTCATTTCCTTACATTCTATCTTCAACTCACACAAAAAAAATTCTTACACGCTTCCTACTCTCCTTTCTCAAAGATGCCCTTGTTCACAGATCTAGAAAAATATAGCAGATCATTAACTTGTTTCAAAAATAGTAACTTAGTACATCCACAAGCTACTACGTTTTTCAACTATTTTGAGAAAATGAATCACATATTTACCAGACTGGCAAAAGATACATCTCCAACACAGAGTCAGTAGTGTTGTTTTACTTAGTATGGCAAGTGAATATATTTTTAACCTCAGGATGCCCCAGATTTCATAGGACTATGTATATGTTGCAAGTTCAATACACACATATGTGTAAACACAGTAATAATATGGGAACTGAAGTGACAACAAGCTTCCAGTTTTTTAATCATTTTACATAAAGGTATTAGAGCTAATTGAATACAAAGTCGGAATTTGCTTTTGATTTTGCTACTGAAAAAGTAAATCCCTCCTCACCTGAAATTATTTTCGTTCTGAAAAATAAAGGAATTTATTCTTCCAGAAATCTGAGTCTGAAAAAAATCCAGGCAAAATCTGCATGGAGATCAGAAGTTGATCAAATTTACAAGCCTTTGATAACAACTCTTTCAATAGAAGCACATTTTCACAAATCTGTGTTAGGCTAAAGTTTTTCTTGTCTCATCTTCATTATAGGTGGATTTAGAAATCACGTTATTTCCTGATTCTCTTCAGCAAGCTTTGCACAGTTGAAGATTACTACAATAAGTCCCTCTTTGTTCTTTGCATTAACTAATAGAGCTCATTTATTTTTTCTGTCTAGGAACTTTCTCTAAATCTCTCATTTGTCTCATTAATTTCTTCTGAACTGGCTCTGATTGGTCTCCACATTTTTTACTCCAAATAAGCTACATGTGATACCATACTCCAGGTAAAGTCTGCTCCATGTAACACAGCTAGCAAGAATTGTTTTACATGTCTTGCAGGCTATACTTCTATGTACGCATCCTAATATGGCATCTGGCATTTCCCTTTTTCACAACAATGCCACATTTTGACACACATTTGGCTTAGGGATTGTTGTTCCTTAGCGTTCTTCAAGGCATTTGGGACAAAGCTACCTAAAAGTCATCAGTACCAAGAAAGAAATGAGAAACTGAAAGCAATTCTCCAAGCTGTGCTCATTTTTGTTGATATTAGATTAGTAGCACTACCAACTGAAATCTGGGTGTTCAGTCCTTCCTCTGAAATTAATCAAGAATATGTTATTTTGCACTTGCTCAGTGGAAGTTATCACAAGAAGTATCTTTAAAAGCCTAGCTTCCTTAAGATAAAGTATCTTAATAATACTAACATAATTGAAGAAACAGTTTTATGGACTTTTTACCACAAAATGGGAATGCAGCAAATTTTTAAAAAGTATCTAGATCAATGCTTCACATTTTTAGATGGGCTCCTCTTTTCTGAAATGGTACGAAACCCTTGCTTCCTTTCCTACTTCACGGTTTAAGAACTGCCTACACAAGCTTTTGAATTTATAAGGTACTTCATGAATGCCAAGTTCATAGTACTTTATGTTAAGTATGTATTTAACAAAACAAAAAATTGGCTATAAATACTTTAGGTTCAGCAAACTATTTACACATTGACTGAAGTACCCACAATAAACTTCTACAATAAACATGTACCTACCTTCTTCATTGCATGATTATTACTTTCTTGTAATGCAAAAAAGCCCATTTATACCTCAAAATGCCAAAAATAGTTATCTATTGAAATTTTATTTACATTCTGTATATCTATCAATACTTATTTTATGGAACACTACATGGAAATCCATTGGCATAGCCACCTTGGGTGCCTCTGCTCTCTCAGTCCTGCATATTGTTTCAGTGACTACAGTCTGGAACAACCACTCATTCCTCTACCTGAGGCACTAACTCTGTTTATGGGGAAAGGCTTTGTGGAACCAGACTATCCATGGTGCAATGCCAAAGCTAGTACCCAGCAAGTGGCACATTCAAAGGTATCTGCAGCAGTCTACTGACAAGCTCTAACCTGGTATTTTAAAACACCACTTCTCAGAAGCTTTTAATTCAGCCACCTCAGAAGGGTGTTTGCTGGGACAACACATTCTCTGCCAAGCTCAGCTCTAGGCTTTGAAACATGGTAGTGATCTTCAAAGAAACATTATTTAACACGGATAAACTACCTGCATCTTAATTCTTCTTCATAAATACATAGCCTATTTTTATTGAAGCATTAAAAAAAGTCAAGGCAATACATTTGCAACTATTTCACCCTAAACAAATGAAGTCAGGCAGTTGCCACCAGCCAGCAATCCCTCTAAGATGTGACCACTTCTGTCATATGCTGCAATGGAATACAGTCTATCTTTGTTCCTTTAAATTTCTATTATTTTTTTATAGTCTGTCACAGGATCCTGCTTCATAGCATTATGCAGCCTGCCACCTCATCACGTAATCATGACACACAACTGCAACTACCTTTAGCATAAGTACTAGTATTACAAACTTTCAGAAAAATAGCGGAAACACAGAAAATATTTAAGAGTTGTACATATTCTTAGAACTCCAAAATACATTAAAGTATAGTTATAAATGATCTTTTAAAATTCCTATTTATCCCCAAAAAATATTTTTTGGACTGGGGCTATACTAAAGAAACAAATTTGTTGTCTGTTCTTTTTAAATATATCTGATATTCTTTTCAGGGTGTTATTGTGAGCACAGAGCACCAGACAAAGAAGATGAATGAAGACACTGTTAAGCTTTCTGTAGTTTGTGTTTGTTTGCTTGATTTCATTAACTTTTCACTTCAAATACAAGCGAGCTGAATTGTACAAGTCCCTCCATAATTTCAGAGATAGTATTCATGCATTCTCAGCAAGACTGTTACAACTTTAGCTGTTGATAACTTCTTCCTTCCCCAACAGTCCTATTTTATTTTGCATCTGCTTTGGCTAAAAGATCCATTTCCTTATAGTTGGTTTTTTTTTTTTTTTTTACCCTTAAAAAAGGGGGGTGGGATTGGGAGAGAGGACCGGTTCATGATGAAACAAAATTATCATACAAACTTCTAGTTAGCAGTAATCACATTCTAAAATCAGGGACCAATCCCACAAAATTCACTGCCTCCTTTTATTTCTTACTAATAAAAATATTTACATGAATTTCTACATCAAAAAAAGGAGGAGGGGGATAATAACTCCTGACCATAAAAAAAAAAATCAATTAAAATGCATACACGGACATTACACCAAACCCAAACATTCTAACCTCTGGAAATCCTAATTAAAGTGCAGAAGGGACACTATGACAAATACACAGTTACAGCTAAACATTTGTGGATCTAAACACTTGTGAATCGAACTTAGAATGAACTGATGACTGAACATTGCTATTCGCAGCCTGGCCTTTAGAGGGAAAAATGGACATGGTAATACTTTAATTATGCAAGTCAATTCATCCTTTCATGATAATTTTGAACCTATTAGTCACTCAGCCAAATTTGACTGACTAAGAACTTGCATACATGAAATTCTTACCAGCTTTGTGAGAAAGAGTCCTGTGGAAAGATATTGCCCTGATTAACAGGCTGCATTGTAAGCTCAAGTCTTCTCAGATATCTGTGGATCCACAGGAAAGCAAGTGTTGTGAATGCCTTTACAATAGAAAAAGCATAAATTAGCATGTAATCTTTCCTGGACACCAGCAAATGCAGTCCCAAAGCTCAGGGTTAAGTTTGGTTGCAAGACCAAGATTTCCAGTTGCTGCATTCAACCCAGAAGCACAGTGTTGAGTTCAGCTAACTGTTCATATGACTATGTCCCACACGACCCCTTTAACTGCATGTATCATCCTAGCTAAGCACAAAAAGATGTTTTTTACCTGGTCATTTGTGCTCTCCATACCTTAGAGAACTGAGATCTCCAAGGTAATTACAACACACTGTTCATTCACTTAAATTACAAGGATGTACTCTCAACTTTAATTCTCACTTAACTCTCTCACTTTTATCCATAATTTGATTTTTACAATACATTTTTGTGCATTAGCATGAAACAAACCTGAAGAGAATACTGTCATCAGATATTTAATGTAATTTGAAAATATGAAGCAACATTCATTCATCAATTCTTTACTGAACTTTCAAGCCAGGTAGGGGGGAACATCACATTCTCTGTGTCTACCAACAAGAAAAAACATACTCATCTTTTCCTTTTTTATGAATTCCTGCCCACCAACACCAGTTTTCCCCTCCTTCCTGAATCTACCTAGTTTTCTGCATTGCTTCTTGCTCAGTAAAAGGAGTGCTAAGGCCTCTCAACTCTTCTCTTTCATACACTCTTCTGTGTATCCCTTCATGTCACTTTTTCTGTGTTCCTCATGTCAGTTTACACACCCAAGGAAGACTGAACTAGTTTATTAGGAGTTAAGAGATGAAGCATAAATGTGAAGCCTCACATTTAGACCTCTTAGCATGGCACACCTCTGATCATAAACCAAGAGAACAGCTGCCTCCCACTAACACAGTTCCACCCATTCATGTCACTACCTGGTCCTTTGGCCTTTGCATGAGATAAGGTATTAACTAGCTCATTAATTATCACCTGAGAAGATTCCAAATAAGAAACCGTGGTTCAGAGTAAGTATTTGCAAGGCTACCTCATTATTTCAAGAGATCTCAGACAGATCTTGCAAGCTTATGCTATATTAATAGAAACAGTTTCAGGATTCTCTGTATAGTGGTACAACAGTCTTAGTTATAATAGCCTTCAGTTGAAAGGTTATGTGCTAAAAATACTTTTTTTTTTCCTCAATTTGCATCTACATACAAAGCTTTTCAAAATTCAGAAGTCCCATAATTATACTTAAAATTAACTTCCTTGAGTTTTAACAAAAAACTTTTCACATGCACAAAATTAACTATTTATGGCTTTCTCTCCAAGCTATAAATGTTTCTACGCTCTGATCCAGTAATGGCAGTTACTTATTTAATGAAAATCCAACTACTTGTAGTGCTTACAACTTTGAAAAATAATGCTTGATGTTCTTCTATCATTTATCACCTTGAACTGGTAGTAGCTATCCCATTTACTTTACAATACTTTATAGTGACACTGAATAAAAATAGAATAACTTAGTATGTACAATGACAAGGGGTTCACACCTGAAACATCTTGTTGCAGACATGGAAAACTCAGTCAAAAGAGAAAATGTGATTGGAAGCACTGATTTTTTTTTTTTTACTTTTTTTTTTAACCACAATCTCTAAAAATATAAATATATGAAGCAAATGTAAAAAGAAAGCATTTTTACATAAGAAAAAAAAATATAGAGAGGTTTGAAGAATTGCCTGTAGCTTAAGCCTTCTCTCTGCACAGATGCCTAAAGGCTCCAAAATTCTGCCGTGTTATATAAAACATCTGAAATATTCCATTTATTCAGCTTAAAACATTCTTTAAATAAAAAAGCACACAGGTAATTCGTTTTAAATATAATTCATGTGTCTTTATTGAATCGTCATGAATTCTGAGACGACTTATGATTATGAGCCATTTGATTTCAATTTTGACATACCATTCCAAAAGAACACAAAAATACTCAGCCTCACAATTTCTATAAACTATGAAAAGCTTATGCTCTTAAATTATTTCATAGAATTTACAGTGAAGCAGAAGAGCAAAGAGAAAAAGCTCATGAATTTTCATTCTCCACTAGTTTATTTCATTTCTGATATAAATTGCAGTGTTCTTTTCATACTGCATATAAAAGCCTTACACCTGAAATCTGGGTATAAATTAGTTTTCAAATAGTAGGAAAAAGCTGAAGTGTCATTACCTCCTTTTCTTCCCTGTAATTGTATTACTTCATGGTACTGTGGGATGAAGAGGTCATATTTTTTCTTGCCTTCTCTTTTGTTGTCAACATTTTCATAATGCAGTGTAGTTTCCCTTTAGAAACTTAAAGGAAAGATTAATGAGTCTTCATTTTTAAATGCTTATCTAAATACGTTTAGTGAAAGCCTATTCTCCTATTCCAAACAGCTGCTGTTTGCAACAACTAATGAAAGCTTAGATTACTCACCGATGGGAAGGGTCCCACAGTATTGCACAATTACACTGTAAACCCAAAGAAGCTACACAAATCATGTTTCACTAACGGCAAAATTGTGTAGTTATCACAGGATGACTCTAACAACCACTTAACGGAAAAAATAAAAAGCATACAGAAAAGACAACACAAAATTTTTGAGACATGTTAGCCTAACACAAGTAAAATAAATCTTCAAGTGAGTTATGATGCTCTAACTCTACGAGATTTAACACTGAAATTAGCCAAAATAGACCTACCTATATCACAAATTTTTAAAACTGTCTTGGTAACAGCAACTCTCTAGAGAATCCTTTTATGATTAATTTTAGGAAAATTTCTTCAAAAGAAATCACTCTGAATACACAAAGAGTTTTTATGATCACTTCAAATGACGTTCCAAGGTCTGGCCAAGACACTGGAAAGGATTTAAACCATGACTGATGCTTGCACAGCAAATGAAGACCAACCACCCTACAGATAACACAAGTTGAAGTTTATTTTTAAAATTTCTCTCTCCTACTTCTAAGGAATTTGTAGCTGTAGTCTGAAAACTTAGGCCCTCACCAGTTGGTTACTTAAGTATCCAGACATAAGTAATCTTCATTTTAGCTTTATTCAAAAGTTCCATAGACCCAGGCCTCTGAAATATGTGTAGAAACACATCTGTTCAGGCACAAACATCAATACTTAACTAACATCACATAAAACAAAAGCACCTACAAGGTTGAAGAGCTTATACCAGGACCAGGCGATTCAGGCATTTAAGGTCAGAATCAAAGACACAAACCGGCAACTGCACTGCAGTCATAGTCTTTGAATTTACAGGCCAGAGTTACATGCTTAAGTGCCTTTTATAACAGTGTTACTTGCCTACAAACACAGCTAACTTCAGGCAGCATATCAATCATATTTCTTCTGAACCCAATCAGCAGAGTCACTGAAAGAGATTCTCAAACCTTGCCTTTCCTAAACTTTTCATACTAACTTCCTATTTCACTTGAAGTTTGAGAATAGGATGCACAATTCAAAACCTAAAGTCTTTTTTTTTGTTGTTGTTACTTTTAAAAGAAATTAGAGCCAGTCATTTATACTCGTAAGACACACAGAGGAGGAAGTAATGGTCAAACCCACATTTTCTAGTTTCTTAATGAGAACTTGCACAGTACTAGAAATATACAGTCTACAGTATCTTAATGAGCACCTCTATGGGAAGATAGACACAAGTGGGATAGCTCCCTCTTAACACAAGGCTACAAGACCAACTAGGAAAAATACTTCCCTGCATCCTACTTTGCCAATGAACCATCTGGAAGTCAAGAGAAGGGGCTAAATTAAGGATTAGGTAAATAAGGATTAGTATTACTATTTGCCTTACACACTTCTCTGGATCTTAAATTCCACTGCCACTTCGACCTTCACATCCCCAAAGAATTCATTCTTTTCCATCAGTAACAAGCCCAGCAGAACACCGCTCGTAGCCTGGACTTGCTCAGGGATCTGTTCGACTGTATCCCATAGCGCATGGCTCTGAATGGCCACGGGGCTCAGGAAAGCTGAGCTGATTGATATTCAAGAACACTTTCCTCAAAGCACATTCTAATGTGCAAAAAGGCTATCAAGTGTGGCAGAAGACCAGCCTGGATGAGTCAAAATCTCAATGGCATTACTGAAAGTAGATAATATTTTTTACAAGCTGTCAAGTATAAAGTAAATTTGCTTTCAGTAAAATAAACCTTTAAAAATGTGTTCACTCCTCTGAAACCACAGCAAAATTAATAACTGTAAGGAATATGTTTCCAGTGAAATAAGCAGAAATGTCTGCATATGTGAAAGGAAAGTCCTCATGAAGTAAAAGAGCTCAGGAACAGCAAGTGAGCCCGAGTACTGCAAACAGAAAGGCTAAAAATATACGACAATCAAAATAAGTTAGCACATTGCAGATAGAACTGAAAAATATAACAAATTCTAAAGAATAAACATGATGATTTTGGAATAAACAGATTAAAAACTAAAATAAAATGTTCTGGCATATTGCTGTTGACTGAGTTACATCATATTGCCCATCCTAGCCCTTCTTGAGGTTTAAACTCACAGCATTTTCCAGTTAAATTACTGAAATATATTCATTTAAATTTCAGGGCAGAAGAAGTAACTTTCTAATTAAAGGGAAGAAAAAAAAATTTAAGTCAAAGAATTTTCCAATTGCTTGGCCACATTTTTGCCTTATCTACTAAGCACAGCTAAAATATGCAATAGCTACCACCTAAAAATAAAGTATAAATATTACTTACATACTTGTAGCAAATCTTATACATAGGGGCGTTTTTTGCGAGACATACCATGATTACAATATAAACCACACAGTGGTTTAATTTTATTACACTGCAAAGACCTCCAAGGGAGTTTTCACATCGCTTCCTCACTCATGCAGTCTCCACCCTCAACCTTCTCAGTCTCCCTGTTCTCTACAAATAGCAGCTGTGAAACGAACAGTTCCCTAATAACATCAGTTTGTTTCACTAACGACATTGTGATGGGTAATGCTGAAACTACAGAGAAAAACAATTTTAGTTATCAGCTAAGAGAGCTTTGAGGGTTTACAACTCTAGTGTAGGCAGCTTGCGATGCTAGACAGCATATTTCACTGGTTTTTAAAAATGTTCTCTCACTTATTCAATTAGATTTTTCTTTTTAATTCCTATATAGAGCTGCTTTTTACGTCATATAGAACACATCAAGCAGAGCGCAGGTACCTCTCCCAGAGATGCACTGACGATTGCCATAGAAAAGTAAGTACTGATTAACAATTTATCTTAAAACTATGTAGACCAGAATGCATAAAAGTGGCAAATGTAACAAAATTCAGGTTATCATTATCCACATCAAAAAGTTACAGACCTCAGCACTACAGCCCTGCTTAAAGGGCCACTCATCTACCCAGTTACACTTTCTGCACTCACCTACGTGTTCATCTTTGAAGCTGTCAAACTTCCATCCAGTTATGTTCTATTCAACAAATTTCATGAAAGTGAGACCAGAAGCAACAGTTCCATGGATGTTCTATTCAACAGATTTTATGCGAGTTAGACCAGAAGCAACAGTTCCGTTTGATGTGAGTTATATCAAAAAATTTTCAATTTTTGTGCTCACATAGCATCATTTTGTTCTACTACTTGCTTATGTCATACTTTTCCCCACCTCCCCAAGTTGGGGCCTAAATTGCCGGTTTCCAACGTGAATGCATATATATGGTTGTCACAAGTCGTAAATGGCTGAAGGAAACATACTAAGCTGGATAGAACACATCTGCTTTGACTCACAGAGGTCTGTACAGATATTTGCTTTCACTTCATTACTATCTTTTCAGCTTCATGTTCAACTCTATGCATATATGTGAAAAATCAATCTAGACTATTAAAGGTCACCCTGCATGTGGTTAAAAATCACACAAAACCCACAAACAATAAACCATTGGAATTCGTAGCAGAGCTTGTAGGGATTAGTACGAAGATCAATAGGTAGAGTACTTAAGTTCAGTGCAAACCCTCAACTCAAAAAGAAAAATATTCTTATGATAAAAAAAAGTGAAAATCAGAGACTCCTGATGAAGCAGTAACCAGGATATCCATGTGCCCCAGCACAACCTGCGTTTTCTCGGATGGTACAGAGAAATATCAAAGATAAGTACCTCACAGATATAATATTATTTCACCTACCCAAAATTACTCTCTCAATTGAATTATTACTTGCTTAAAGAATCAGAACCATGCTAAATACACATCACACAAAAAATGAATATGGCCTGTAGACTGAATGTGTCTCAGAGACCAGAAAACCACCGTTTCAGCAAATACATCATATATCTAAGATTTCACTCACTAATTCTAAATCCATCAACATAATTTGCAGCAATTTTTAAATGACTCCTAACAAATCTGATACATTGACCACAGAGAGAACACTCTCAGAGACACAAACTGGGAATAAGACTGGTTATCTATGCTCAGCTTCTGTTCAAGGAACGTCATCTTTCTAGTATTCTGAAAAAAAACACTTTCATATCATTAACAGAATGTGGATCCAGGCCAAGCATGTGTGTTTTTATAACTCGATAATTCTAGCATTGAGGTCAGTTCCATCTCAGAAAAACAACTCAGTCATATTCTTCCTTCATCATGCACAGTCATTTAGGGGTTTCCTCAGAATATATACCCTTTTCGATATACCCAGTGTATACGTTCTCACAATACGAATTCACAGGCTTGCAGATCTCTTTATTTACACTTTACCTTTTCCTGGCAAGAAAGAAAAAAAAAAAGAAAAGAAAGAGAAAGGAAAACAAAAATCTTTCCCTTGCTTGTAAAAGTCCTCCTCTTTCACTATTTAAAGCAGTTTAATAAGTTCTTTATTATAAAGAAAGTATGAGAGCTAAACCAAATTTTCAGAGTAAAAGGGTGACAGCACCATCAAGTGGCTCTGTAAGGCACCATCTACTAAAGTTTTAATGCATGATATAAAAAATTATTATTGTCCAAATATGTACAGAATGGACTTCTTAATTAGTTTAGATTGTGACCAATTAGATCTTGTAGAAATTTAGTTCATTTTGAAGTCTATAATAAGGATAAGCATATTGATTTTTTTTATATAGCTAGTTTTGTGGAATTACCTACATTTTATTATGATACTAATAAAGGAATAGCATGATATTATTATTAATGGAACAGAACCTTCTCACAACAGGAAAAGCCTTGTACATTCTATCCACACTGAAGGGGGTCTTCATTAGTTGGATGGCCCTGATCTCCAGCATATCCTGTATGACCTGGGAAAGTGTTGAGCAGATAGCAGCCTCACAACAGTTAGACTTAACGTCTCTGATGGCTAAAAACATGAACTCCAAACTGAATCCCGTCCAGAGGAAAGTCAGCTGCAAAAAAGAGAAGTCAGTTTGTGTGTCTAGAGCAAGGACATTAAATTACTAACAATAAACTATAAAAATATAAAGGCCTGTTAAGGAGAACAGAATGTGCAGATTATCAATTTACAAAGAGATTATTTAATCTGTACATTCTTGCTTTTTTTTCTGGGGGCAACACTTGACAAGTAAATGAACTTTACATAGCACAGGAGTAGTACATTTAGAAATATACATTAAACATTTTTAATATCATACTGTTAGTTTCTGTAATAATGAAAAGTATGTATTTCCACAAGGTATAAAGTCTTCCATGTTCTGCAAATCCAAATTAAACCCAAAAACCAAAACAAAAAAAGTCACAGTCATTCTCATATTTTATGCAGATGCTGCTTTTTTGTAGATGTACCCTACTCACAGCGTAGTGAGCCTTACATGACTGAAAAAAATATCAAGTACCACAGCTAACTGCACTGAAGAATGAGAGTTTTCTGATGAAAAACTGAAATCCTGAACAAAATATTAGAAGTGATCTCTGCTTTTAAAACACTAGTTGCATTACGTAGCCTTACGGAAAATCATTCTTTCCTATCCCTTGCTAATTCAAATGAGCATACGTTTCCAAATAAAAATAATATGAAAGAAAATTATGCTATAGAAATACATCATCCAATCAGACCACTGGCATTTCTAGTCATATTCCAACATCTACAGAAGAATGCTCAGCACATTTTACTCTACTGTAAAACTGAAAAGTGATTTTAAAAGGCATTTTTATCATAAAGAGATAATAATAATTTGTATACTTAAATTTATGTACATGATTGAGTATCTTGAACTGAAATCTGTGCTTGCTACTCTGTAGGAAGCTATATATATACACACAAAAATGCTATTATTCAGCGTTTCAATATTCAAAAGATCCTAAGCACTTCACCATATCTCGATTGAACACCCCGAAGCCTGTATGATATTTTATTAGGCACATTGCAGAAACTGAGAACAGAGATTTAGAGTTAAGAAAGAAACGGGCTACTGTAATTAGATCATATGGTTTTTCAGTTACAGTATATGCACATAACGATGACTCCATTAAAGTCAATTTTTATGGCGTAGTAACTCAATTCTTGAAGGCAAAACAAAAGGAATATATTCCCAAAAGATCTACTTGAGCAAAGATGGTAGTTTGATCACTTTTTTAAAAATGGCATGCAGTAAGTAGTATTTTCAGCATATCAAATGATATTCTTAACAAGCAAAATATAATTTAAATGCATCAAATCAGAACATGAAATTTAACACAGAATATTTTTTAGAAAGTAGTGATATCTACTTCTTTCTAAACTCAGCAGGGTTCTTCCTCTTGAAGACAGGTATGATCAAATATGATAATGTGAGTATATAGGAATATACTATATTATATTCCTATATATTCCTATATTCATGTCTATGAATTAGACATGATAATAGACATGAATTAGCAGTGTAATTATGTATGCATCTGGATTAAGACAACGTGCAACATCAGCTTCCAAAAGGAGAAATATGATAAAAACAACAAATTGAAATGTTCAGGAATATTTTTGGTGACAAAGAAAGAGATCATTACTGCACTCAATTGAGCTAAGTATTATGTTTATACTATAATGTTCAAAGTAGCCCACTGTAAGTTATATCTAAAGGCATGGGTGTTCTGTGTTGTTACTAAATGGTAACTACGAGTTTCCAAATATTTTTAGGCTATATTAATAATAAAATTACATTCATCTTCATTTTAAATTACCAGGAAGCAGTCATAAAGAATTAACATCTTACTCTGTTCAAATATACTAGCACCCTTTTTTGACATACAGTGAAATAAATTAGGCCATGATAAAGTATAACTTCTGAAACAGTGACATGCAATATCTAAATATTTATCAGTGTATTTACATAAAAGTGACTTACGACCAACAGAAATGTGACAGTAATAAATTGCATTTGTACTGATTAAAGCCACTCATTTGTAAAGATGGTCCAGTTTAATACAGTTTCTCAAACTCAAAAAAGTAAAAGTGTTGTCTCATACTATACACATCTTTAAAACCTGCAGTAAAAATAATATAAATGGACTGTTACTTAACTTACTAACCTATAAGTTATTCAGGTAAAGTATACTATCTGTAATGGAATTAAAAAGCTTTTTAAAACTAATGACAAAGACTGAAGAATAAATTGATGCACTCTCAGTAACTCTAAATCATTAGCTTTTTATGCCAAGAAGTGTTGACAATACCAACTTCAAGGTCATTGTCAACTTGGTAAGTCATTAGCAAATAAAATATGGCTTAATTGCAGCAAACTCAGCAAGGAGCTGCATTATTTTAAGTGAACATTGCAATATAACTTGAAGAAGAATTACTAATCGCCACTCCCGTTGACAATGAAATGGATGAAGAAGGTGCTTTGTAACTTTTTCTATGACTTTCCCGTAATTAAATATGGAAATAGATTCTGTGAAGAATTAAAAGTCCCTGAGTGCATTAATTCAGGCACTAATGGACTGCCTTCCAGTGTTACAGCACACAGGTAGCTCCCAGCATGTTACCAACATTAGGTAATATATCAGTGTCAGACTCCTGCAGTACCCTTTTACTTTGAATACCAAACTCTGTAAAGCAGATTTAGGCTGATTACACATGCTGTTTCAAAAGAATGTATTTTTCATATTCTGAAATACTACCTGAAGCTTTATGTGCATTGACGAAACAGCTCTAGTAAGACCTAAGATCCAGTTGCCTGAAGATGTATGCAGATGTATTACACACACGCAGTGCTTATGTGCCCCTTGTAGCCACCTCACTATCTTTAGCATAACAACTGTCAATGGTTTGGTTTTTAAACATCTTTTTTTAAATAAAACACCTTTCAAAAATAACCTAATTTGCATATTTTGTTATCTTTCCCAGCACAAATCATAACAAATTCCCTAACACAGTTATTCTATTAAGGGTTATAACATTTAAACTAAGGGAGTTCCTCTCAGCACAGACCTCTTCACACAGCTGCTCTGTTCAAACACTATTTTCTCACTTCATACTACAGAATTATTCACTTCTTCCAGCTCTCCCTCCACACACTATTTTGTGGGCAAGTGGCCCTAGATCTAGAGAGCTCCCTAGGTCCCAGTCTGATACACCAGTCCTTACACGTTTTTAAAGCAACTTTCAATCATCATAACACTCACCATAACAGCAAGTGAAAGTGAACAACTTTTTTTTTTAAATTAACTCTATGATATTTATAGAGTACATATGTTTAAACAGCTGAAATATTTGCATTATAAAAAAGGATTTTAGGTGGTTTTTTTTTCAATCGAAGACATCGCAGATCTGTATCAGAGGGCCCAGCTCAGTAACATAATGCAAATTTATTGCTCTTCCTTGGCTGTGCACATGGGCACCAACAGAATAAAGCACTTCAATATGTCCACAGCTTAAAATATGTAAGCAGTCCTACTGCAGTCAAATGCAAGAGTTAACTATGTATTTAACTATTAACATGTAGGTGCTTTGCTGGACTGAGGCCTACATTTGTTTGACAGTGAAAATGTGCTTGGGGAATTCATTGCTTATATGAAATAAGTAGCCACAGTAAGAAAAAAAGCAGAAACCTGATGAACCTTGGACGAGTGGACTGAGTTTTGAAGGCACAATGAGGGAGCTCAGCCCTAAAAATAGCAGTTGTGTAACACAAAAATAAAGATTCAACCCAACAATTACTACACATACTCTGTCACTTCTCTAGGGAAAAGCTAAGGCCAAAACAGCTGTTGCAAGTGCTGAAAGAACACTCAAAATAGTTTATTATCCACTTAACAATGTATATATTGTCTCTGGTTTTTATGTTGTTTCTTGTTATGCCATTCTATTTTAACTGAGATAAACCATTAAATGATTAAAGCTTATGCACTGTTTTTATTTAAGCAAATTTATATTAAACAAACCACAGAATCACAGAATGGTAGGGGTTGGAAGGGACCTCTGTGGGTCATCTAGTCCAACCCTCCTGCCAAAGCAGGGTCACCTACAGTAGGCTGTAGAGGACCTTGTCCAGGCAGGTCTTGAATATCCCAGTATGTTTTTCTAACAAGAAAGCACCGTCAAAAATTCCAGAAGGCAGAATTGTTTTCAGAGTATTTGAAAGCCCTTTCTCTCCTGAGGATCACAGTGCTTTAGTTTTACGTTGTTAGTGTGTCTCTGATACACTTAATGGCTATTATTGCTCATACATACCCATACACAATGTATTAACCGATCCCATTGCTCCTGTGATAAGTATTAAGAGAAAAGTGCATCTGCAGCAAGTTTTCTGCTATGAAGTATACCCTTGCAAACAAGTCCTTAGAACTAACCAAAAATTGTCCAATTCTAAGAGAAACAGGAGGATGACAAGATTCGGGCATGATTATCTCTAACCATAGCAGAATCAGAAACATTAAGAAAAAAGAAAGTATTTTATTAAAACCAACACAGGTACAGAAGAAAGGGTTCAGCATATGAATGAATAGCTTCCAATGAAGCACTTAAATGTTTTGCCCTCTAAATCTTAGCTTTGGTTACTTTAAAACTATGACTTTCAAACTGTGACCAGTGTTTCTACGCAATATCCAACTCCAAAACCTGACTGAAACAGGGAAATTAATTTGACACAAAAAAAAACCCAAAACCCTGTGAACAGAAACCAAGAGGAACTAGACATGAAAACATAGACAAATCAAAACCAAACAGGACCATACTATGACCTTTCTGTAATCTATTCATAAGAAAGAATGGTAGTTAGCGATAGGGCAATGGCTGCTAAGGTCATCTACAGTAAGGACTTCACTTAGAAAGCATGGAGCCACTCAAACACTTTGCTCTGGTCATGGGTCAATTACTTAAACAGAAGCTAATAATTGCACTCTTGAAAGATGTGTATCTTTTCCCGTGAAGGTGTTCATTACTTCATTTAATAGACAGAAATAAAGCTCCTCTTTGTCCTCAAAAGCCTTATTTTTCCCTACAAATTCAAGCTTTAAATATAGCATGCAAATAAAAGTTCTTAATGAGCTTACCGATTTTGTTTTTTATACTTCTGTGTAGGATAACTGCCTTGGAAGTAGCCAACCTTCTTTAAATACCACCAGTCCTGAAAATAATTTAAGTGAGAGTTGTCACGGTGAAAGATCAAGATATCTTACAGTCTCTTGTACCCGAGATCTGACAGAAGTTTCCTGCTCTTCTTATACAGTTTCCTTAAGATCCATTTTACCAGTATTTGGTAGTATTTCTTCTATAACAACAGTAACAGTTGGTATTTACAAAGGAACTTAGTTGAGAATTCCGTAATTCTTGGACACTCATGACAGAATACAGAACAAAATACACCAGTTAATTTTTAACAGTGATGAAACAGTGAATGTTCCTTAAAACACAAAAACTTTTTACATTCTCATTAAAAAAAAATTAACAACCTCCATTAAATCTAGAATTCAAAAATTGTATTGGAATAAATTATGTAAAAGAAATAAATTTTTTTAATAAAAACTTCAGTCGTACATTCTATGAGTTCTCTTGACCTTTTGTCTCTTGCTTTCTAAAAGATAAAGCTTACAGGTAGTTAAAATACTACCAGAAGTCATCGAAATCTGGAAATCAGAAACTTACTTCAGACTGAAATTCTCACACATTCCCAAACACCTTTGCAGTATACCATTTCATCTCCTTGCCCTAGCTCTGCGTTTGTATAACTGCAATAATTACAGATAACCACACAGATTTGATGTATGATTAGTTGTAGACTATTCATTTTGCTCATTCAGTGTTTAGAAAATATGATGTCTTCTATTTGTGCAACAGCATTCACAGAGAATGCGATTCCTAACAAAAATGCTGAATACCGAAGTGCAAGCATGAAACACTTAGGAATGGTTGCAACCCAGATCACGACATAGCTCTGCTGCCCCCTAATGCATTTCTGGAAAGATAATGACGGGGGAAAACAGTAACCAGAAAGTAGTCATTAATTATTCTCTTTTTTATTTTGGTTAATCCCGAACCATAATTCACACTATGCAATTAGCATTGCTCAGGCATCCCCTTTGTTATGCAGGCTGTATACAGCTGATGTTGCTACTTCAGAAGCATCTGTAACAAGGAACAGCGAAGAATAGCGATCGAGGCCTTTGGAATGGAAGGCATCCTTAATGTGCAATTTGTTTGAGAAGATGCGATAGCAACGTTCAAGAACACACAGTTTGTTACAATTTTGTAAAAATCTACATCTCTCAACAGAACACAAGAGTTATAACCCACGTGACAGATTTTGAACCTGTCATGCCTCAGAATGGTTTTAAAGTAGATTGCTAATCTGTAAAAGCCATCTCATAATTAAGAGAACATCTCTTTTTACAGCTTAGATTTGGTAGCAGATTTACAGCCTTTCAGCTCTAAAAGTGATTTAATGGTATGAAAAAAATCTTTAAATATTAATTAATTAAGTCTTTGAATAAGCAGTAAGTTGAGCTAGAACTAAAAAATACAGACAGTATAAAAAGAATTCAGAGTAAAAATATAGTAATCTACACATTCTAAATTTAGCATTTTTTGCCATTTTTTGTCAGGTCTTCTGTTAGCAGGAGTCCCACCATTAAATTCCAAGTACCTTGGGGGGGGGG